>NNBT01002420.1_pt1 | contig 22837 bp, 22 predicted proteins | sample 1173831 | NCBI WGS metagenome assembly NNBT01 (sample SAMN07173936, study PRJNA388173) | plant metagenome | isolation source: symbiotic tissue sample KVJ10 | place: Norway: Troms, Kvaloya island | reverse complement strand
CCGAAGGGGTTTTGGCGAAGTGGCATAAAAAAGTGGGCGATAAAGTGAAAAGCGGCGATGTTTTGGCAGAAGTAGAAACTGACAAAGCAACAATGGATATGGAATCTTATTGGGATGGTACCATTTTATACATAGGTGTAGAAGAAGGATCGGCCGTTCCCGTTGATGCCATCATGGCCGTTATCGGTAAAGAAGGTGAAGATTATAAAGCAGCATTAGAAGCAGAACAGGCTGGAAGTCAGGAGTCGGCAAGTCCGAAGTCTGAAAGTAAAGACGAAGCTCCTAAAGCTGAAGATAAAAAAGAAGAAGCGGCCCCTGCTCAAGGCGGTGGCTTAAGCGAAGAAGAATTAGCTGCTAAAGGTGTTACGGTTATCCGCATGCCTTTATTAAGCGATACCATGACAGAAGGCGTAATCGCCGAATGGCATAAAAAAGTTGGCGATAAAGTTAAGGATGATGATGTTCTTGCTGATGTAGAAACCGATAAGGCTACTATGGAAGTAATGGGTTATGCAACCGGAACTTTATTACACATTGGTGTAGAAAAAGGCCAGGCTGCTAAAGTAAACGGAATTATCGCTATTGTTGGTCCCGAAGGAACCGATGTGAGCGGAATTTTGGCAGGTGGTTCAGCTCCAGCTCCTAAAGCTGAAAGTGCAGAAGCACCAAAAGAAGAAAAACAAGCTGTAACTGCTGATTCAGGTTCATCATCCGCACCTGTAGCAGAAAGTTCTTCAGATAGCCGCGTTAAAGCATCTCCTTTAGCTAAGAAAATTGCGAAAGATAAAGGGATCGATTTAGCACAGGTTGCAGGTAGTGCAGAAGGTGGCCGTATCATTAAAAAAGATATCGAAAACTTTAAACCATCGGCTGCGCCTGCTAAAGCAGAGTCTGCATCAGCTCCGGCTGCTGATAAAGCTGCTGCACCAGCACCGGTTATCCCTACTTTTGTTGGCGAAGTTAAATATACAGAAGCTCCGGTTTCGCAAATGCGTAAAGTAATTGCTAAACGTTTGGCCGAAAGTTTATTTACTGCTCCACATTTCTACTTAACCATCAGTATTGATATGGACAATGCAATGGCTGCCCGTACGGCAATTAACGCTGTTGCTCCGGTTAAAGTTTCTTTCAACGATATCGTAATCAAAGCGGTTGCTGTTGCATTGAAAAAACACCCGGCAGTTAACTCATCATGGGGTGGCGATAAAATCAGGTTTAACGAGCATACCAACATTGGTGTAGCCATGGCTGTTGAAGACGGTTTATTGGTGCCAGTGGTACGTTTTGCTGATGGTAAATCATTATCGCACATTTCGGCTGAAGTAAAAGATTTCGGTGGAAAAGCAAAAGCTAAGAAATTACAGCCTGCAGATTGGGAAGGTTCTACTTTCACCGTATCTAACTTAGGTATGTTTGGTATTGATGAGTTTACTTCAATTATCAATTCTCCTGATGGTGCAATTTTATCAGTAGGTGCTATTCAACAAGTTCCTGTTGTTAAAAATGGTGCTGTTGTTCCTGGTAATGTAATGAAATTGACTTTAGGTTGCGATCACCGTGTGGTTGATGGCGCAACTGGGGCACAATTCTTACAAACATTAAAAGGTTTATTAGAAGAGCCAATCAGGTTATTAGCATAATCAGTTAGCAATTCACAGTTTATATTGACTACATATTGAAAGCCATCCTTTTGGGGTGGCTTTTTTGCGTTTAAGCTTTTAGTAATTAGCGACTTAATTTGCTATTTTTGATTAAAGACCATAAACCAAAACAAATGAAAAAAACACTTCTTTTTGCTGCCTGCATTACTGCAATGCTTGGCTGTAAGCAAAAAAACAGTTCTGATAATGGCGCAGAAAACAAAACTTTTGCGGCCCTTTGCGAACAATATTATCAGGATGGATTAAAAATAAACCCTTTAAACGCCACCTACATCGGAGATGAGCGTTATAACGATCTTTTGGCAAACGATGGGTCGCAAGCCTATTTAAAAGAATTTAAAAGCTACAATCAGCGTTATCTGGATAGCTTGGGTAAATATGACCGCGAAAGCCTTGGCGCAAACGATAAATTATCTTACGACTACCTAAAAGACCAATTGGAAATTAATCTGGAAGGATTAAAGTATCATTCCGAATACCTGCCTTTTAACCAGATGTTTGCTTTACCCCTAACCATTGGTCAATTTGGTTCTGGAACGGGGATCCAGCCTTTTAAAACGGTGAAAAACTACGAAGACTGGCTAAAACGTGTTGATGCATTTGCGGTGTGGGCCGATACAGCCATTGGGAATTTCAAAAAAGGTGCAGCAGCAGGTATCGTATTGCCAAAAGCATTGGTGGTAAAAATGATTCCTCAGATGCAAAGTATGGTGGTAGCCAAACCTGAAGAAAGTTTGTTTTATGGCCCGGTTAAGTTAATGCCTAAAAGTTTTTCTGCCTCGGACAAAGAAAAATTGACAGCTGCCTACCGCAATTCGATCACCAATGTCATCATTCCTACTTATAAAAAATTAGGCGATTATCTGCAAAACGAATACCTGCCCAAAAGCCGTACAACTTCGGGCTATTCTGCTATGCCAGGTGGATTGGCCTGGTATACTTATCTGGTAAAACAACAAACCACTACCAATAAAACCCCTGAAGAAATTTATCAGACCGGTTTAAAAGAGGTTGCCCGAATTAAAGGCCAGATGGACAGCATCAAAAATCTGGTAGGTTTTAAAGGTGATTTAAAGGCCTTTTTCGAATATATGAAAACCGATAAAAAATTCATGCCCTACAAAACACCGCAGGAAGTGCTGGCTGCTTTTGAAAATATCCATCAACGCATGAAACCCAATCTGAAAAAGATGTTTGAGGTGGAACCTAAAACACCTTTCGAAATCCGTCAAACAGAGGCTTTCAGGGCTGCATCGGCCAGTGCAGAATATAATCAGGGCTCGGCAGATGGTTCTCGTCCAGGCATTTTCTACGTGCCGATTTTGGATGCCAAAACATTCAATACCACATCGGGCATGGAATCGTTATTTCTTCATGAAGCTATCCCTGGTCACCATTACCAGATTTCGTTAACCCAGGAGAATAAATCGCTGCCAAATTTCCGTCGTTTTGGTGGACACAATGCCTATGTAGAAGGCTGGGCGCTTTATTGCGAATCACTAGGGAAAGAATTGGGGCTTTATCAGGATCCTTATCAACACATGGGCGCTCTGGGCGATGAAATGCACCGTGCCATCCGTTTGGTGGTTGATGTGGCCATTCATACTAAAAACATGAGCCGGGAAGAGGCCATTAAATATATGACGGATAACGAAGCCATCAGTACTGAAGGTGCCACCGCAGAAATTGAACGTTACATGGGCATACCTGCACAGGCCTTAGGTTATAAAACAGGTGCTATGAAAATACGTGAATTAAGAACTAAATACGAAAAAGAGCTTGGACCGAAATTTAAACTCGCCGCTTTTCATACCGCGATTTTAAAAGACGGATCATTCCCTTTATCGGTTTTTGAAGCCAAAATGGATGCCTGGGCTGCAAGCCAGAAGTAAGATCTATTTTGTCATTCTGAATGCATGAAAACCCTTTAATTTGTTTTCCCGCAGATACCGCAAAAAACGCAGATAAAATACATAGGCCTGTGTTAATGTTCTTAAATCTGTGGGAAAACATTCATAAAAGACCATTTACTTTTCTCCAGATAGATTCAGATATGTTTGAAGAATTAAAATTAACAAGCAATCCTAGCTTTAAGCCTGAAAGCTTGAGATATGTGAGCACTTGCTTATGATGTACCGGAGCAACTGTTTCTACAGATTTGATTTCAATAATCACCAAATCATTTATCAATAAGTCTATGCGATAGCCTGTATCTAATATTATGTCTTCAAAAAATATTGGTAATTGTACTTGTTGTTTAACTTTTAAGCCCTTTTCAGTTAAAACATAAGATAGCACAGTTTCGTAAGCAGATTCTAATAAACCAGGGCCTAGTGCATTGTAAACTGTAAATACTGCACCCCTAATCAGATAGGAGATATCGTTCTCATCCATAATATAAAAATTTAATGACATTCTTAAATCAGGATGATTAATTAAAAATAACATAATCTCAGTAATTATCAAAATAACAATAATGGTTTATATACAAGTAGAAACGCTTTGCGCTGATCGTCTTAAATCTGCGGGATAATAATAAGGCTATTCATCAAATCCCGAAACCCTTTTCCAATTCCTTTGTTAATTATTAAAACACCCAAATCATGGACAAAGAAAAATTGATACAAGAAGCTTACCTGGTTGCGCACAAGATAGAAGAGAATGGCAATTTCCCTAATAACCCTACTTTGCCGTTAATGATATACAAAGGTACATTCAGGCTGCATCCAGATGATACCGAAGAGGTGATCAGAAAGGTTTTTGCGCAGAATGGTTATACCAATTCGTGGGTTGATGGTATTTTTGATTATCACCATTACCATAGCAATACACATGAAGTAATGGGCGTGTTCTGCGGCAAGGCTGATGTACAGTTTGGAGGAGAACATGGTGTTTGTGTTGAGCTGGATAAAGGTGACGTGATCATCATTCCGGCAGGTGTAGCCCATAAGAAATTAAACTCCAGCGACGACTTTACGGTAGTTGGTGCTTATCCAAATGGTGCAGAATATAATATGAAATATGGCAGGGCAGAAGAGCGTCCGGAAGCGGATGAAGACATTGCCAAGGTAAAAAATCCCGATAGCGATCCTGTTTATGGGAGCAAAGGCCATTTATTTGAGTGCTGGTACAATCAAAAATGCGAAAATGTGTAAAACTCTTTCGTTTTAACCGTCTAAAATTCTTTAATTTTCGGGTTTTAAATACACTATCCCTGATATAAATGAATTTTCGATATATATGTTCAGCATTAGCCCTCTCTGCAACTTTACTAACCGCATGTTCAGGCAAAAAAGCTGAAGAAAAAAAGGCTGCTGAAAAAAAGATCCGCAATAAAGAAGACGATAAAGCCGACAGCCTTTTATTAGTTTATAATCCACAAAAAGGCGACAAATGGATTGCTGATTTTGTTGACAACCTGCATAAAAAATATGGTTTTAACGGAAATATGTTGGTGGCCAAGGATGGTAAAATTCTTTATGAAAAAGCCATTGGCTGGGCCGATTACCTGCACCGCGATAGCTTAACCATCAACTCTGAGTTTGAACTGGCTTCAATTACCAAAACATTTACCGGTACAGCCATTATGCAATTGGTAGAAGCAGGAAAACTCTCATTAAACGACAACGTAAAAAAGTTTTTCCCCAATTTTCCTTATGAAGGTATAACGGTTAAGTTATTGCTTTCGCACCGCAGTGGTATGATGAATTACGTATACTTTATCGACGATATCTGGCGTAAAGAAAAGCGTAACATGAAAAAAGGGGTAACCAACCAGGAAGTAATGGATGTGATTGCCGAACGTAAGCCCAATCCTTATACCAAACCCGATAACCGTTTCCATTACAATAACTCAAACTTTATGGTTTTGGGTGCGATTATAGAAAAAGTAACCGGACAACGTTATTCACAGTATATGATGGAGCATGTTTTTAAACCGGCAGGATTAAAGCATACCCATGTATACAGCACAACCGAATACGAAAAAATCCCGGTTGATGTAGTTGGTCACGACCGTACCTGGCGTTATTCTGTGGCACAGAATTTTTTGGACGGTCCGGTTGGTGATAAGGGAATTTACAGTACCGTACACGATTTGGTGCTTTTCGACAAATACTTAAAAAACGGCAGGTTATTGACCCAAAAAAGCCTCGATTCTGCCTATACTGGTCACAATAAGCCTGTAAATGGACACTTTAACTACGGTTATGGCTGGAGGATGTTCGATGGCGAAAAAATGGATAAAGTGGTGTACCATACGGGCTGGTGGCATGGTTTCCGCCATATTTATGTAAGAGATCTAAACAAAAACATTGTTATTGTGTTTTTAGGCAACCTGACCAACGGAAGTTTAATGCATCTCGACGATCTTTATAAACACTTCGACATGCCGATTATCCGCAAGGGGGCATACCATGGCAACGGCAGTTTGCCAGGTTCAGACGAAGATTAAATTTATGGCAAAAACAAAATGGATTATCGGACCGGGTACATTAACCATCTATCCTAAAAGAAATTTAAGGATAGTTGGGCTTATATTTTTTGTACTGGTTGCAGCATTTATTTTCTATTTATCAAGATCATTACAAGGTTATTCTGCTGGCCTTACCTTCGGATATTATGGCTTCCTATTATTAATTCCCTTACTACTGATTTTAATAGCCGAAACTAAGGTTATTTTTGATGGCAACAGCAGGGTTTTATATAAAAAGATTGCGTTTTTGCCAACGGGATCAATTCCTTTTGAAGATATTGCTTCCGTAGAACCATACGAAATACTCGGAAGTGGTTTTAATTACAAACTGTTTAAAAAAAGCAACAGGCATGGAAGAGGCTTACTTGTTTCTTCCGGATATGGTAAAGCCAATGATGCCAATCTGATTGCTTATCAGCAAGAGGTATTGCCAAAAATTGATGAGCTGGTATTCGCCAATGCACCTGTAATTCCTAAACAGACCATATACGATTTTAGATTTTTTAAAGAAGAAGGAGGCATTTACCTGTTGCGGGATAATAAGATAGGAAGTTTTATTGTTGGCTTGATTTTGATCGGTGCTACTGTTGCGATATTATTTAGTCCGGATTTTTTGGCAAATGAAGGATCTGTTCAAAAAATACTCCTCACCTATTTTCCAGCGGCAATTGGCTTAGCACTTCTTTTTGCAGCAACTTCGAACATCCGTTTTGATAAAAGCCAAAGAAAAATTATCCGTTCTACTTTTGCCGGCCGTTTTAAAAAAGAATATCCATTTGATGACCTGATCCGCTTTCAGGTGATCCGCAAAACAACCAATCTTATTTATTCGGGTACCGAAGTTAGGGCAGAGATTTTTTTACCTGCCAAAAACAAAACAACCATTTTAAACCTTAAAAGCTTTATAGGCACTAAAAAAATTGAACGCTTTCTTGATGAAGCCAATACTATTTTAGGCCGGATTTAGTTTTACTATAAAACAAAACTGTTATGTTCGATAAATTATTTGCGGCTCAACAAAAAGCCGAAGAAATTAAAAAGCGCCTTGATACCATATCTGTATATGGCGAAGTTGAAAATGGAGCAATAAAAATTACAGCTACAGCAAACAAGGCCATTACCGGAGTTGCTATTGATGAAGAATTTTTAAAAGGCGCCGATAAAGAAGAACTGGAAGAATTATTATTAACCGCGATTAACAAAGCCATGGCAAGTGCCGAGCAGGTTAGTGCTGCCGAAATGCAGGCCTCTGCGCAGGATATGCTGGGTGGCTTAGGCGGTATGTTTGGGCAATAATATCGTTATAATCAATCTTGCTACTTAGATCTACATACTTGACACTACAATCATGAAATACACCTATTATGGCCAATCTTGTTTCTTACTCGAAACTTCTGGCAAAAAATTATTATTCGATCCGTTTATATCACACAATCCATTAGCTAAAGATGTAGATATTAAGGCGATTGAAGCTGATTACATTTTAGTGAGCCATGGTCATGGCGACCACGTAGCTGATTTGGTTGAATTGGCTAAACAAACCCAGGCAACCGTTATTGCAATGCCGGAAATTACCGATTGGGCTTCAAAACAAGGCGTAGAAAAAGTACACGGAATGAATTTCGGCAAATTTACCTTCGATTGGGGAACGGTACGTATGGTACCTGCTACGCATTCTTCGGGTTTACCTGATGGAAGTTATGGTGGCAATCCAGCTGGTTTCGTTTTAGAAGTTGATGGTAAACAGATTTATTTTGCGGGTGATACCGGTTTAACCATCGAAATGAAGGTTTTGGCTGATATTTATAATCTTGATTATGCTATTTTACCTATCGGTGGAAATTATACCATGGATGTAGATGATGCCTTAATTGCGACAAAATACTTTGATTGCGATAAAGTGATCGGTGTGCATTACAATACCTTCCCGGTAATTGAAATTGATACCAAAGCCGCCGTTGATAAATTTGAACGCGAAAAGAAAACCTTGTTGTTGCCAGCAATTGGTGAAACGATAAACTTATAATTCCAGCCGAATCCGCAGCTTAAGCGTTCGCGGTTGCAAGCAACAATAATAAAGAAGAGCCAATTGGCCCTTCTTTATTGCGAACATACAATTATGGCTTAACAGTTACCTGCTAAGCCATAATTAAACTGTTTCCTGCCTTGAAGGTGTTAAAATGATGGCAACATCATTACTGTAGTAAAACAAATGATATTTACCGATAATTTTAACAAAAGGCTAAATTATTGCTTAATAACGCTAAAAATTCATCATTAATCTACTAAAACTATAAATACAGACAGATTAATTGTTAGAAATTTCAGCAGTGTTTAATTATGCATTAAAAGTATTTGCAGGAGATAAACATTTTTTTTGAGGAAGGTTTTAAAGGAGTCAGGTGTGGGAATAAAACAATAAAGCCTTCAGATTTTATCCAAAGGCTTAACATTTTAGTGGTCCCGACGAGAATCGAACTCATATCTAAAGTTTAGGAAACTTCTATTCTATCCGTTGAACTACGGGACCATTTTATTTTGATTGCGCAAATATAACCGCAACAAAATGATTATCAATCAATTAAATGCTAATCAGAGCTTTTAAGGCTTTGTTCATATTTTATTAATTGCTGCAAATATATCAATTTATATCAAAAGTTTATCATCAATTTGCCTCATCTGATGCCCCAAATTTAACACTTTAAATATTCCATCTAACCCACCGTAAGCTATATAAATGAAGTCAGTTTTTATATTACTTTATGAAGTTAACGGCTAAGTCCTAACTTTAAGCCTCAATTTACTAAGATGGAATACAGATTTGTTATAGAAGAAATAGGTAATATCAATGCAAACCTTGACATAATTGCAAAATATCACAATGGCACTAAAACTCACCTTCACCCAGACAAATCTAACATAGTAAATACAACAGTAAATATCAGATTACTATATAAAATCGATGGTGAGGAAGCATCTATAACAAACGATTTCGACATTGGGAAAGTTACTAGCGAAGGAAAACTCGAAGAAAGGCACTTACAAAACCTATTTGTATTACTTAGAAACATGAATGATGTTGAGTGGGGCTATTACCAAGCCCACTTTTCATCTGATGATGCAATAAACGGGGTTAATTTAAATGCGGAATTAAAAAGCCTAATTACAGATCTGAAGATTCTGAAAGCGCAATTGTCTACTGATGAAATATTGGAGACTAAGATCAAGCTGAGAGAACTTAAAAAGGTCGGCAAAAGTGAAGTACCTTATGATGTGCGAGGAATGGGTATAACGGTCAATGGTTTAGATGAAAACAAGCGATTGATAAAAGTTATATTGAAAAATAGAATTAAGCAAATACAAGATATAAGCTATCTCTACTATCATATTACAGATTCGCATCCAAGTGGTTGGAATGACGATTTAACCGATGAAATCCTAGAATATCTACAACAGCCATTTCCAGATTACAGAGCTAGATGGTTATTTGGAAGATATGCAACGCAAAAAATCTTAGCCTATTTAAATGCCGAAACCACTCTGCAAGAAACAGATATTGAGGTTACGCAATCCCAAGCGGTTTTAATATATACCCTATTCCTTTTATTTGGAGTTATCGACATCAAAATTGAAAACGATATTCCAGTACCAAAATCAGATCGTGATAAGGCGAAACTTATACGTTCGTTCCTAAGGCAAGATCTAAAAGATAAAGAGGTTGAATTCTATAATCTCACATTTACTCCATTTATAAATAAAATTTAATCGACTGATTATCAGCTGACACAGATTTCTAAAAAGGTAATTTTCTGTGGCTTTTTTCATTGATGGATAATTGTATCAGAAAGCGAGACAGACTTGTTTCGCAGAAACAATTTAAATCATTAAAAATGAAAAATTACTTAAAAGCTTTGCAAGCTAAAAATGCTGAAATGTCAACAACCGTAAATGAAACAGTATTTTTTACGGACAATAATGTAAATGGCTTCTTTTCTAAAGAAGAATTTGTAACCTACTTTAATGCTTCAAGTGACAGCGAAAGAGATCATCTAGATACACTTTTAGATGCAATCTCAGAGGGTGCAAATCTCAACGGCGTTCTTAAAAAGTCATTTGATAAGAATGATGGCCATGAGATAATGTGGTTCAATGCCAAATTCCCAAACGCAGATTTACCACCAATGAGAATACTCTTTGATGATAGGATGCTAAGATTCTTTAAAACCTATCAAAAAAGCGAATTACGTTTCAACCTTAGCCTTGAAAAGCTTTTAATCATTGCAGGTGTAATCCCAGTCGAGGAACAAGCCTAATTCTTACGGGGAAGCAATCGCTTCCCCGTTATTCTAAACAATTTCTATAAATGTAAAATATGCGACAGGCAACGCATCGGAATCTTATTGCCAAAATATTATGAAAACTATCACACATAAAATAAACAAAAGCCAATACTTAAGCCAAATTGAGCCATTCAAGTCAAAAGGAATACCAAGCAATATAATACTATTCAAAGAATTGCCTGGATGTGGTGCAACAAGGTGCGAAATTGAATTCCCTCGACATAGCATAATTGTCGAACCAAATGTCCCCGTAATCAAAGGGAAGAAGAAACAATTTGGCAAACTAGTATGTGGAATATTTGAAGGAGTAAAAACAGATCATATATTAGAGTATTTAGAAAATGATGTTCAATTTAAAAAGTTAATTGTGACACCAGAATCATTTTGGAAAGTAAAAGAAGCAATTGAAGATTCTCAATTCAAACTTTACGCTGACTTCTTCTTATTGTTTGATGAATGCGAAAAGATAATACAAGATGTTAGCTATAGGTCTGATATATCATTGCCGATGGAAGACTTTTTTCAATTCCAAAATAAAGCGTTTGTGTCTGCAACTCCAATATTACCAAGCGACCCTAGATTTGTTGACAACAAATTTAAAATACATACAGTCCAGCCCACTTTCAAATATGCTCAACACCTCCAACTGATTTGCACGAACAATATCATTTATTCAATTGATCGTTACATCAAACAAAACCCAAGTGACAAATACTTCATTTTCTTTAACAGTACAGACACCATCCATGAGGTCATTGATAAAATGAAGATTATGAATGAAAGTATGATATTCTGTGCAGATAAGAGTAGAAAAAAGCTTATCGCTAACGATTATAAAAGAACTCAAGTGATGACTGACATTAGCACTTTCAAGAAATACAATTTCTTTACCTCTCGATTTTTTTCTGCTGTCGACATTAATTATGAGCTTTTCAGATGTGATCCAACGATCATTTTAGTAACAGATGTTGTATCCGCGGAACATTCTATGCTCGATCCTTTTACTGAGGCAGTACAAATTCAGGGCAGATTTCGAGAGACAGAAGATAACCCTATAAAGAGAAAGATAGTCCATATTGCTAACATTAAACCAGATTATACATCATTATCAAAACCCGAGATAATTGAATATCTAAACGAATGCCATACAATTTATAAAGCTGTTCATAGATTTCACAGCTCAGCAACTACACCATCTGCAAAGGATGTACTCTCGCAGGTTCTTGAACGAATCGACTATGCCAAGTACTTAAAGAAAGGTACTATGGAAAGAAACTTTGACATGATTGACAATCTGATTTTCGAGGAGCAGGTTAAAGGGATTTACCAAAGCGCCAATCTATTGAAAACAGCGTATGAATTGTGTACACATTTTCTTGTGGATTTTCAGGAAGAAAAATATTCGTTTTCAGACCAAGATCGTAAAAAGGCAACAGACAAAAACACACGATTAAAAAGCTTATATACAATAATTGGTGACGGATTAAAGCAACTTCATGATCGCCAAAGCAAAGGTAACGTATCAGATTTCGAATACGCTAACGAAATGGCAAATTTTCAAATAGACTTTCCCGATCAAATGGCTATAATAAATAAATACGGTATTGATAATTCTTATAAGATTGGATTTAATATTTACCAAATCAAAGCAATCTTAATTAAAGAACAAAAGAGAGTTGACCATTTCGGCATGATGACTTTTATACACCAACAATTAAAAATTGGCAAAGTCTATACCTCCAACAAGCTCACCTCAATTCTTCGTGAAGGATTAACAAACAATAAAATTGGTTTCCAAAAAGCCACTTTACGGTATCTCAGGAGGAATTTCGCCGAAATAAGCGACCCGAAGGATCGTGTATATATAGGTAAGGATCAAAATGGAAAGGAGATCAGAGGATATAAAATTATCAGATTTCTAGATAAAGGCTTAGATTAATAGTCTTTAACGTACAGTTTTGAAAAAAAGGTAACTCTATATGACCCGATTTAGAAACTGTACGTTTGTTCTAAAATTGCCTGAACAATAAATCTAGCTTCCCATTTAAAAATATTTTTTTTTCTAATTTCAGCTAGCCCCTTAATTGAACTCTGTACACCGCATTTACTGGGTGTATCATATCAAACCCCCACACCTTTCTCTAGGGGAAGCTACAACGATTTCCAACTTTGCCACAGATAAATCTATTCTGAAAGTCGAACAACAAGCCTACCTAAAACCACCACCTTAGATTTAAAAACTGATGAATTCCGATTTACCATCTACCAAAATTCACTATTAAACCCTATCGACATTTTACTTCTAAAAGGATATTAACAGGGTAAAATCGACTAAATATCACTAGCAATACAACTACATCAAAATCGACAATAACACAATGCACCGCCTAAAAATGGTGCATTTCCATTTATATACCAATTCAACATAGATGCTTCCATACGGAGGCATTTTCTATTTAACCCAAGTTTCACATTTAAAATTCTATTAAGATGCAAGCAAAAGCAAGAACTGCAAAGGCAGTAAAAACACAGACACAGTTTGTTGTTATAAACGAACAACAAGTATTGATAAACCAAGAAGTACAGAAAGCATACAATTTAATCGTTGATGCTGCTACAGAACAATTAAGAAAGTTCGACCTAGCCAAATACAGAACCTATGCAACGGTTGACCATGTAAAGAACGAATATAAAAGTAACATGATTTCAGAGCATCTAAATTACTTCTGGAACATCACTTTATCTAACAGTAAGGACGGAAGGTCATTTATATTTATAGATCTGGGATCTGAAGCTCTAGAACGATTCGGGTCAGGGTTAACGAATATTTTCCTACGTAAAGCATATGAGATTACCCAATCCAATGATAACACAGGTGGAATCGAATATGCGTTAAGAGTAAACTTCCGAGAAGCTGATCAGCATCACAACTTCTTTTACAGGAGAGTTGCAGAAGGAGAAAACAATTATGTGTCAATCGCGACAGTTGAGAAACTTGAATCATAAAAATAGAGCGCAGCAATGCGCTTTATTTAATTCTGCTTATTATCTTTACCGTTACCAATTAAAAGGATTATAAAGACCAGTATAAAAGCAGTAAGTAAAATACATATTTAAGATTTAGCGTAAGCTATCAGTTCTTGTCTAAGGAATCGGCAAAATTACAAAGACAACAAGAGCAGATAAGTTCACGCCTGTGCATAAAGCGCAGGTGCTGGCTTGTTTGTTGTTGTCGGGTTTTTTGCCGAACCTCTTAGACGCAGACATAGCTCAGTCCTGCGCTTTATGCATAAAATAACATCGAGTTGGACTATCGATATTTACTAAAACATTGAGGTTCTAACAGATGTCTACCGAATTATTCCAATTACGGATTCCCGTAACGTCAGGATTAACTTTCCATATATCTTAGGAACAGTCTTGCCTTAATGTAAACCATAAAACCGAGTTGAGACTATCGGTAAAACAATCAGATGAAAAAATATCTAGTTTTAGCAGCTCTTTTATTTATGGGAGGTTTTGGTTATGCACAAGTTGAATACCCAGTTTATAAACCCTTACCCCCAATTCAAAGAGTACCACCACCTCCAATACAAACATGGGAACCTCAAAGGCGAGAGAGGATTTCAGAATAACCAGTACAACAGACAGAAACAAATGTAATAGCCAAATTCGTTATACAAAAGGCTACTGTGAATGGTAAAGATTACTCTGAACACTATGTTAATAATGAAGCTTGCCTCATAGTATATACCGAGAAGGATTCAAAAGAGATTTTCTTTGCAAACTATTTACCTCTAAGTAAGTCGATTAGTACAGGGATAATGATTAATCCAGAACTAAGCAGTAAAGCAGCAACCCCAACCAGTTATAAGACTCAAACATCCAAATTTAAGTGGTCGTTTAGCAACAGTTACGATAATGTAAAAGGAATAGCAGATGTTCATCTTCTTAAGACATATACTAATGAGGGAACTAGCTTTTCCTGTACAATTAGCTCAAAGGACACCTTTCTAAAGTTTACCGGATACATGGATACCCCATAATTAGAAATAATCATGAAAACTACATTAACACTAATTATAATGCTTACATCAATAAGTTTCTGTAAAGCTCAATATGCTAAAGAACTTGATGACAAGAATGGATTCAACATATTTGTTTTAGGCGAAGATATCTCAGAGGTTAAGAAATTAGCCAAACTAAAATCACATGGAAGTGATCCTGAGAATAAAAGCATCACATATTACGAGGTTAAGAACATTAAAGACTTTAAAATCTTTGAATATCCGTTAAAAAGCATCGAATTGTACTTTTACGATGCAAAGCTATATTGTATAAGCGTAAGTCCATCTTTTGTTTACGGCAGAGAACAGAACGAGCTAATTCATCAGGATATACTTAGTCGTGTTCAAAAACAATATGGGGGATTTCAAGAAAAGGAATTAACATCGCAAGACAAGCTATACGGCAGAACAGCAAAATATGAACTATATGGCAAGAAAGTATTGCTTAGATTTCTTGGTGGAATAACAAATTACGCCTTTTATGATATCCAAATTAGAAATAAGATAATGAGCGAAGAAAAGTCTGGCCTTTAACTATGATAAAAATGGAATTTACAGTACATAATCAACCATTCATTTACCAAAGTGAATTTTATAGCATTGCATGGGGCATGGAGCATTACGGTTTCTTTATCGACCCACAAGGACGGAAATACAAGTACAGAATATCCAAAGATTATCGTTATGCAGTTACCGATAAATGGAATTGGTTCACCCCCACCCGAATGGTTGACAGCTCGGAGAAAACAGTTTATGAGTCAGAAGGGGATGGCAAGATAAAACCAGATGACTTATTTGAAAACTTATTGAATTCTGTGGAGTATAAACCGTGGTATGGATATAAAAAGAAAACAAATATTATTACGGAAGAAATGATAGCGGATCTACTACAATCACCAATTGAGGATTATGGACATATTGCCTGTGATGCAGGAGCATTTACCAATTCTTTATATGTTTATGATGCTGAAATGGGCATTTACAAACGAATTTTATTGTCAATGGACGGAGATATTAAAAAGGTTAACCAAAGTATTTATATGCACAATATAATTAGAAGCTTAGGCCAAGTTAAGCAGTGAGATCATCCCCATAATAAAGAGTGTTTAAGGGAGCCATAGCAATATGGCTCTTTTTTATTAAATTGCTGTTGTTGAAATTCCGATATAAATATCGGGAGTCAACAATATCAAATTCACATTCTTATGCTAAATTCAGACCTCTCTCAAAACCAAGAAGAAATACAAAACCTTTATGCCTATGACATTAAAGACAATATAATTTATATTGATAACGCAATAAGTGGCAGGAAAGGATACTATTGCATGGGCTGCAAACGTGAGATGCAGGCTGTAAAATTTAAGATTCAAAAGTATCAATCCTATTTCAGGCATGATGCACAAGCAGTTAAGCACACAGGGAAATGCACCTATTCGGATGAAACTTACAGGCATAAAATAGCTAAAGAATTCCTCCAAATGACCAAAAGAATAAGGGTTCCTGCTATCTACAAATTTTCTCCCGATGGAAAAGGTCTTGCGTACAAGATTAGTGAATCAGAAGTCATCGAAGCACATGAAGTACGGAATGAACTCTCATTTTACGAAGATAACTACGGGAATATAAAATGGGGGGGAAATGATGAGGATGATGACAAAAATTTATTGATCAGACCCGATGTTACATTTTTCAACAACCTCGGTAAACCAGTTTTATTTATCGAAATTGTCGCCACACACAAACCAAATTCTGAGAAGCTTTTAAAATTATTACGATTAGGCATCAATACCGTATCAGTCACCATTCCAAGGGATTCCCCAGAGAATATCGAACAAACATTTTCAAATACCAAGAGGACAAAGTGGATCTATAATTATGAACAAGAATCAACAGAATATATACAATTTTCCCAATCAGGTGCAGAGGGAATACTACATCTTGATGAGGAACAAAGAAAGCTATTTGCAGAGTCTACCAAGTGCAAAAAGGCACACATTAACAACCTTATACGCACAATTAGAGTTTGTTTGGAATCAGAACAATTCAGAGAAATTACAGGAAAGATTAAATCAGAGCTATCAAGAGTTGAGAGAAATACAGAGGAACTCAAGCGAGACATTGAGCGTAAAGTTGAAGTCTTTGGAGATCCAATCGAAAAAGCGGAAAGCTATGAGATCAGAGAGTTTAATTCAGCAAGAAATGGAATTGAAGAAAATATCAGAGAAGTTAAATCACGATATCAAAATCTGGAAAGAAGATATAATACAAAAAGAAGAGAGCTTGAAGAAAAAGGAAGAATTCTTGATGATGGAATCCTCAAAGCAGAAAGAAATTTTGGAGGAACAGGAGCAAACTTTGAAAGAAGAAGAACAACAAATCTTAAAAGAAGAGAAGATTTTCAAAGAAATGCAGCAAGTACAACAGAAAGCCTCAACCAATTATTATACGCTTCAAAAAGCGAATCAAGAGATGCTGAGGAGAATAAGAGTCGATTATCAACAGAATTTGAACAACTTAACCAAGAAGCAGAAAGAGCAATTACAGAAAACCAGCGATCTCGAGAGCGATTACCTTCAAAATATCAAGCAATTGAAGCAGAGCTTAGAGCAGAATTTGAAACAAAAAATAGAGACATCGATAAGGCCATTATTTCAGAAAATTTTGGAGGAATACCCGAATTATCCGAAAGAGTTCAAAGATTTGATGATGCAAGGGGACTCTTATACAATCTCATACAAAATCAAAGCGTGTCTAAGAGAAATAGGGCAATTAGAGAGTTCCTTAAGAGTGGAATGTTTAAGACGTGGATGTAAGTATGAAGATTTGCTAGTTGCATTCAAGAATTACGAAAATACTTTATAGCAATCCTAAATCCATTCCTCTCTCCAAAAACACGGCTTACGCGGAGAAAGGAATGGTTTAGTCTTTCGATTAGTGATGGGCAACAATCTGATTTCTGTCGAGTTTCTGCGGTTACTTTTAGTCAGTGGTGCATCGGTTGGGACATTGCAAACCCGATTAGGAAATTAGGTACTACGCCATGTCTAATGCCACTTAAAACACACGCCATCACATGCGTTCTGTCATGGTTTTAATTTTGGCAAAGCGGATGGCTTCGTGAGCCTTCTCTCTATCTTTATCTAGGATTTGCTTCGCTTTATCCTGGATAAATCTAGTCAGGCTCCACTTTTCAGCGAACCTGCTGAGTTTCTCTGGCTTCAGCTTGTCATCATTGTTGATAGATTTACCAACAGGAAACACAAATCAACAATACCGCCAAGCCTCGTATTTTATTACATAAAATATATCGTTGCATCGCTCTGGTCGAGCTTCTTTACAACGACCGTCGAAACATTCGCACGTCGGTTCGCAGGACACAAAATAACGCGTAAAATACTCATTATTAAGTATTTGTATTAATCACAAAAAATGTAACTTGGTATTAACCTATCACAATCGAAAATTAGGTAATAAAGAATTTAAATCATTGATTAATTATGGTAAAGTATATTGGTCGTTTTTATTTTGTTAGTTCCCATGACTGTGCCCTACAGTCACATTCTGATGGAGAAATGCATGCTAGCCAAAAGGTACAAAATATTGGTAAGGAAGAAAGATGGAATGTTTATGTTTGGCCGGATGGTAAAATATCTTTACAGAATTTTCTAACTAATAAGTGGTTGTGTGCTGAACCATCTTCGGGGAAGGCTATCTGTGATCGTTCACAACCTGATGATTGGGAAAAGTGGACTCTTCACGGAATAAACAATCACGTTGCATTTTTAAGTTTTCATGGTCGATGGCTCTGCGCCCAAGCCCCAGGAAACGATACTCAATATGGAGGAGAGGTTATCGCAGATAGAGCTACCTGTAAGGAATGGGAGAGATTTTCAATGATTCCAGCCGAGGGGGTGCAAGAAGTCAACAATACTTGGTGGAATGCCGTAAAATCAATAAGTGATATTGCTACAGAAGTCGCCCCCATACTTATTACAATTATATAAAGTATATTTAAAGCATAGTGATTTCAAATAACGGCTGACAACCTTTGTGAGATGTTGTCAATCACTAACATTTTAGTTTCTATTCTTTAGCCATTTACAGAATTTAAAATTCAATAATCTCGCCAAGCATCGTGTTTTATTACATAAAACATGACGTTGCATCGTTCTGCGAACTTTACTGCAACGACCATCGTTTCATACGCATGTCGGTACGCCAAATACTAATTCCTCCTAACCACATATTGAATTGGGAAATTACGCAATTGCTCCATTACAACATCAAATCTACCCAATAACTGACCTTGATCACCGGATACTATCTCCCACAAAGGAAAAGAGGATRTTGTTATTCTGAAATCTATAAAAGTAATGTCCAAATCAATACGCGTACCAAAATCAACTAAGATATAGTTGGCGTTATAAATATCGCCTTTAGTAACATCTTTAATAAGAACAGAACCGATATTAGCATATTCATCTGGAAAATCCATATCAGGATTAGCTTGGATTCTAGATGTAAATCTGACCTCGGTAAGTCCATCATGACTAGTAATAACATCTTCTAATAGATCTCTATAATGTATAAGATCGTTAACTTTAGTTGTTTCCATATGTAATAATTATTTATACGATAACATAGCAAATCATGCAGACAAAATCAAGATAATTCAGAATAAGGTTGAAATTACTTACAATAAACAATCCAAAGCAATTCCTATATTTGCTAATAAGATTAGCAAAATGAGACCTAAGGAACTTATAAGAGAAAGTGAAATGGAGATGAGGTGGAAGAGCTACAAACTTGAAGAACCACCTAAACCAACGGTAACATATAATACGAACAAGCCAAATCTGCTAAACAATTAGTTTATGATCCTAGAATTAAACGTTGGCGAGTACCAAAAGGTCCTCTTGAAAGTTGATATACGGATTAGTCCTTTTCATTTTATTCTTACAAATGCTATATTTGCTATCAATACACTTTCTATGATACCAAAACCTCCCAAACAAGTACAAAATCTTATCGATGATTTTAATAAATCATTCGTATCGTTAGAATTTGAAAATGGAAAATCTCTTACGCTATTCGACGAGAAAAGCTCGGCCTATTACATAGCATGTCATTTAAAAACAAAAGATGTTATTGGAAAGGCGGATTTCAATGCTACGATAGACGATGCAGATGATGATGAAGAATTATATAAACTCAATAGGGATATAACTGAAAATCAACCTGCTTACAATACAATGTGTAATGACGCGAAGGCTGGACGTTCATTTGAAGATATTGTTGTTGAGTTCGACAAGTCATACTCAGCACATCAGCCCTTGAAGATATATGGTGGACAGCATCGAATAAAAGCCATACAAACCGCTAATGATGTTAAACCGGATGTTTATCATGGATTTAGAGTTTATTTCGGTCTCAGTAAAGAACAAAAGGTTGAGATAGCAACGATCAACAATACATCTATCACTGTTTCAAACGATTTATTGGATAGGATGAGGGAGCAGCTTCTCGGATCTGAGCTACGCGACTTTTTTCAAAAGGTTAGTCTCCTGTCAGTTAATCAAGATTTTTCTGATAAAAAAGACCCCATAATACCAACTGTGAGGGTTGCCAGAACATTCGTCGTTAACTTTTGGAAAGGTAAAAAAGCTAAAACCAATGATTTTCATACACCAGTAGTTTGTAAAACAGGAGGGCTTGCGGATGAATACATCAGCATGAGGTCAACCATTAAGTGGGATGATCCGGACTTCATTGAAGCTGGCAGACAATTTAATATTTTGCATTCAACTCAACGACAAAAGGTTACAGGCAGAAAAACGGATAACTTTAGTCAATTTGCTAGTAAAGCCATTTCTCTCACTGTGGTAGCTAGCTGGAGCTACGCAGCAGGAATGTATTCAAAAAACATCAGCCACCGCGATACACTTTATGGTATCACGAAAAATTTAGGGCTTAATGAAGATCCTCTTAACGCTAAAGATTTATCTGAAGCAAGATTAAAAGGTATTGATCCAGATACCTATAGGGGGCTAGGTGCGCGAACGAACACTGATGAAATGGGGAGAATGTTAGAGGTATTCATCGTTCTAGTGGAAAGAGCGAATACAAAGAAGATCTCTAAAAAATTGGCTAATGGGGCTATTCAAAGTTATGAAGCCAAAAAGCAAACTCACAACGCAAATAAATCATTATCACGTATTTAAGATGTTCGAAGATTATATACAAGATGCTTATTCTTTTTATAATACTGCACTTGCTTGTGTTATCGAAAGGGATGCTAAAATGCACTACAGAGCTGCAGTTTTTTGCGCTGCAAGTTCCCTTGAGGCATTTGTAAACTTCATTGGCGATACCTTTAGCCACAGCGAGAATCTGGACAGGTTGGAGGTGGCATACTTAAATGATCAGACGCTTGAGGTAAATCCTGCGACAGGTACAATCAAAGAAAGAGTGAAATTTAATTCAATAGACAACAAATTGAAATTAATCATAAACAAGTTTAATGTTGCAATAGATATAAGTTCATCGTCTGAATGGAGTCGTTTCCAGAGATTTAAAGAGTTAAGGGACGGCTTAATACACGCGAAAGAAGTTTCCGACGAACGCACCATTGATGAATATAAACAAGCCATAAAAAAGGGGTTAAATGCTAATATTGATATCATGAACTTGGTGTCTCTCGCCGTCTTTAATCGGAGTTTGCGAGCGGGGCTTATGGATCTTAGGTTAGATTAACGATCAATTGGCACATAAATCTATTAATCGTAATGTAACATTGAATATACCGTGTTATTGATGTATACTATTTCAGCTATCTCTGGGGCCTAATCTATTCTCGGTCAGCGAGTATTATATCAAAAGCCTACTCTCTTGAAAAACTGACCTTTAATAAAATAGACTAATTGTTCAACAAATCTAAGCTAGTAATCTCAACACGCCTAAAGGACTACGGCATAAACGCTCCTGTGGCAACCGCACAACCCATTTATATCCGTTCCTCCTTTGCTTAGTTGAGCTTAAAGCTTGCCATCGTACCATAATTAATTCAAATTTTATGGTAGAAGAACAAACTGCATTTAAAGTGGCTGAAGTCGAAGTCAGTTACAGATCAAACTACAACATTACAGAACGACCAAAAATCAACAGTTTTCAGGATGCTTACAGAATTTTAATGCAGCGTTGGCAACTAGGCAAGATTGAGCTTTTAGAAGAATTTAAAGTGATTTTATTAAATACCAGTAACCGAGTATTGGGGATAGTGGATATATCCACTGGTGGAGTACAGGGAACATTAGCAGATCCGAAGATCATATTTTCAGTTGCTTTAAAGACAAATAGCAGTAAAATAATATTAGCCCATAACCACCCGAGCAGTAACACAAATCCTAGCGAGGCAGACAAGAAACTAACCCAAAAGCTAACTGAGGGAGGAAAATTATTGGATATCGAAGTGTGTGACCATTTGATCGTTACCAATTATAACTATTACAGTTTTTCCGATGATGGTAAGATTTAATTAAATTCGGCAAAGGTATTTAAACTATTTATCCAATTACATGACTGTAAGCCACGTAAACCACTATAATGAATAGAATAATTACGACCAATGTTCCCGTTGGGCTATAGCTGAGTGGTCTTTGGTTTGACTTTGAATCTTTCTCTAGCTTATTCATCAATTCATCGAAATACCTTTCATGACTCTTTGTTATTTCCTTCAAATTATTTGAATGTAAGGTATTTCGCTTTTCTATCTCAAACTCCTGTGCTACTTGGTATTGCTGATTCACAGATCCTAGAATAGTATTATAATATGTGTCACCAGCTTGAGCAGCTTTGCGAGCATTATTTAACTCATCTTCGTGATAATATGCCATTGCTTTAATTTTTACCTTAAATTAGCAATTAAGCTCCAGATTAACAAATTGATAAACTTTGTTTTAAAGTCATAATAGAAAACTTTTAACAACCCTGTCAGGATTACCAATTATAGTTATTACAGTTTTGCTGATGAATGCATGATGTAAAAAGAAATGCCTTGGGCAATAATGCAGTGCCCCCAAAAAGTTAGACACTTTATGGGGGCATTTTTATGAGTAGAAAAGTTAAGCATAGCTTAGAATTTAAATTGGCTATCGTCAATCAGATCTTAAAAGGAGATAAATCTCTGGCCACAATTTCAAGAGAAAATGGTCTTGAACGTCGCATGGTGCTTCAGTGGATGCAATTCTATAAACGTTTTGGTGAGGCCGGACTCAGACCGCAGTCAACGGTCTATTC
>NNBT01002309.1_pt1 | contig 22840 bp, 18 predicted proteins | sample 1173831 | NCBI WGS metagenome assembly NNBT01 (sample SAMN07173936, study PRJNA388173) | plant metagenome | isolation source: symbiotic tissue sample KVJ10 | place: Norway: Troms, Kvaloya island | reverse complement strand
GGCGAGTATTCCCTCGCCATCGCCTATTGCGCCTTGATGATCGCCTTCATGCTGATGGTGATCTGGGCCGTTCGGCTCGTCGTCGGCGAGCAGACACTCGGCCGGCGCCTCGCCGAGCCGCAGGCGGCATCAGGAGGTCCGGCATGAGCGGCGGCGCACTCGAATTCCTGGGCGTCAGCCGGCGCTACGGCGCGGTCACCGCGGTCGATGACATCAGCTTCAGCGTCGAGGCGGGCACGCTGACCACCATCCTCGGCCCATCCGGCTGCGGCAAGACCACGACGCTGCGCATGATCGCCGGGCTGGAACTGCCCAGCGCCGGCCGCATCCTGATCGGCGGCGAGGAGGTGACGCGGCTTTCCGCCGCCGAGCGCAATGTCAGCATGGTGTTCCAGTCCTACGCGCTGTTTCCGCATATGAGCGTGCTGCGCAACGTCGCCTACGGCCTACTGGCCTCGGGCAAGTCGCGCGCCGAGGCCGACCGGCTGGCGCGCGCCAAGCTCGATCTGATCGGTCTGTCCGGGCTGGAAGAACGGCTGCCCTCGGCGCTGTCGGGCGGCCAGCAGCAGCGCGTCGCGGTGGCGCGCGCGCTCGTGCTGGAGCCGACGATCCTGCTCTTCGACGAGCCCCTCTCCAATCTCGACGCTCGCCTCAGGCGCAGGGTGCGCGACGACATCCGCGCCCTTCAGCAGGACCTGGCCCTGACTGTTGTCTATGTCACGCATGACCAGAGCGAGGCGCTGGCCGTGTCGGACACGGTGATCGTGATGAACAAGGGCCGGATCGCGCAGATGGGGCCGGCGCGGGCCATCTACGAACAGCCCGCGGACGCCTTCGTGGCCGACTTCATGGGCGAGGCCAATCTGTTCGAGGGCCAGCTGTCGCATGGCGCGGACGGCTGGACGTTCAGCCGCAATGGCGCGACCATCGCGCTCGGCGAGCGCCCGGACCTGACGGAGCGGCCGGCGACGCTGGCCGTGCGCCCCTATGCGGTGCGGATGGGAACGGAGGGCGGACCGGGCCTGGCGGGCAAGGTCGCGCGATCGATCTATGCGGGAGACTGGCGCGAGTTCGAAATCCAGACCGCCTGGGGAACCGTCAACGCCATGTCGACGACGGACGAATTTGCGGCGGGGGATTCTGTCGCCGTCTCGTTTCGCGACGACCGGATCATGATCCTGACGGACATGTCCTAAGCGGCCGGCTCGCGACGCAGCCTGCTGCTCCGGTCCGGAGGCATGCCGCGCCGGCGCTGACGGCGGCGAACCCCGTCGTCCGCCCGAGACCGCAAATCCAGCCAAGCTGCGACGCTAATCTGCAATCTCCGGCGGCTATTGCACACTAGCTGTGAACCGCATCACCCGCAGGAGACGATCGTTGTGCGGCAGACGGTAGCTAGCCGGCAAAGAGGCGATGGCGGCCCTTCACGGCGTGACGCCGTGATCGTGCTTGCAGGCGCCGCGATCGCCGCGAAAATGCCGTGTTCGGCGTTCGCGCAGGCGACTTCCCCAACCCTCCCACACAAGGACCCACGCAGATGAGCAGCGGTTTCGTGAAGACCAAGGATGGCGTCGACATCTTCTACAAGGACTGGGGCCCCAAGACCGCCCAGCCGATCATGTTCCACCATGGCTGGCCGCTGTCGTCCGACGACTGGGACGCCCAGATGCTGTTTTTCCTCAGCCATGGCTATCGCGTCGTCGCCCATGACCGGCGCGGCCATGGCCGCTCGTCGCAGGTCGATACCGGCAACGACATGGATCACTACGCCGCCGACGCCTCGGCCGTCGCCGAGCACCTCGATCTGCGCAACTCCGTCCATATCGGCCACTCGACCGGCGGCGGCGAGGTCGCCCGCTATGTCGCCAAATTCGGCCAGCCGCAGGGCCGCGTCGCCAAGGCCGTGCTGGTCTCGGCCGTGCCGCCGATCATGCTCAAGACCGAGCGCTATCCAGGCGGCCTGCCGCTGTCTGTCTTCGACGGGCTGCGCAAGGCGCTCGCCGACAACCGCGCGCAGTTCTTCCATGATCTGCCGGCCGGCCCCTTCTATGGCTTCAACCGGGACGGCGCCAAGGTCGACCAGGGCGTGATCCTGAACTGGTGGCGCCAGGGCATGAATGGCGGCGCCAAGGCCCATTACGACGGCATCAAGGCCTTCTCCGAGACCGACCAGACCGACGATCTCGAGGCCATCACCGTGCCGACCCTCGTGCTCCATGGCGACGACGACCAGATCGTGCCGATCGCCGCCAGCGCCGAACTCTCGGTCAAGCTGCTCAAGAACGGCACGCTGAAGGTCTACAAGGGCTACCCTCACGGCATGCTGACGACGCATGCCGACGTCATCAACCCCGACCTGCTCGCCTTCGTGAAGGGCTGATCCGGCCTCGCCGCCATGGCTGACCAGGGCGAAGGAGCGCGAACCCGCTCTCCTTCGCCCGCGGTCGCACGCTGCAGGCTGGCTGTGCCTCGCAGCTTCAGGTGGCATCACTCCAGCGGCGGCAGGAGGCGCAGCAATTCGTCCCGTCGTTCTTCCAGCCCTGGCGGCAGGACCAGACGCTGGCCGAGTTCCTCGCGGGTTTCATCGATCAGAAGCCCGGGTCCGTCGGTCGCAATCTCGATCAGGATGCCATCGGGCCCGCGGAAATAGATCGAGCGGAAATAGAAGCGGTCCTTGACCGGGCTGGCGTCGATGCCCAGCCTCTGCTTCAGGCGCCGGCCGATCTCCGCCTGGGTGTCCTCGTCCTTCGCGCGAAAGGCGACGTGGTGGATCGACCCGGCGCCCAGCCGCGCGCGCCGTTCGTCCCGCCGGCGATGGACCAGAAAACGCCCGCCGGCCTGGTCATGCGCGGTGAACGTCGACCAGTCGCCATCTCGCCCTGTTGCCGCATAGCCCAGCGCGTCCGTCAGGATCGTGGCCATGAGATCGACGGCCTTCAGGCTCAGCGCCACCGCATGAAGCCCGCGGATCGCGACAGCCTCGGGGATACCGGCGCCCGCCATTCCCCGCAGACCAGCCAGACCGCCCTCCAGCGCAAGTCTCGTACCATCGGGATCCTCCAGCATGATCGCTGATGATCCCGAGGGCAGAAGCCCGCGACGGCAGGCGACGTTCATCCGGCTCAGTCGCTCCTCCCACCAGTCGAGAGCGTCCGCATCGACGGCGAAGGACAGGAACTCCGCGTCATCGGCCGGTGGGGTCACGGGCGCCGCGCTGCGCCAGGAGAAGAAGGTCAGATGACCGCCGGGGCGGCCGTCGTTTTGACCATACATCAGGTGGTAGGCGCCGGGGTCCTCATGCGTGACGGTCCGCTTTTCGAGACGCAGGCCCAGCACGCGCCGGTAGAAATCCAGGTTCCGGAGTGGATCCGTGGCGACGACGGTGACGTGATGCAAACCACGACCGCTCACTGGCGACATACGCTGCTCCCCGACGGTGTGCCGTTTCGATCGCGGCGCTTTGACGAGACCTGCGTCCCGGCGCTTCTTGGACGACAGGAAACGTCGGTTTTGGTCACACGTCTTGGACAAAGCCCTCGCCCTTTGCCTGCCCGCACCAATGCGGCCTCCCTTTCGTCGGCGTAACGAGGATTTGAACAGGCGCGCTGCCGCTCGGGAGGCCCCTTGCGAAGAGGCGCCGACGCATTCCGACAAAGCGTCGCCGATCCAAGCAAGACGCTCAGGCGCCGGATCGCCACGATGGGCGGCAGCATGGGGCGCCTCGATGCGCATCCGACTTTGCCAGGGGCGTCAGCGATGAAGATCTATCTCTTGTCCCTCGGCGCCGGCCTGCTGGTCGGGGTCATCTACGGCCTGATAAATGTCCGCTCGCCCGCGCCGCCGGTGGTGGCGCTGGTCGGTCTGCTCGGCATCCTCGTCGGCGAGCAGGTCCCGCACCTGCTGAAAAGCCTCTGGAGCCGCGAGCCCACGGCGCAGTCCTGGCATCATCAGGTCAAGCCGCATGTCTTCGGCCATCTGCCGGCGGGCGCCCGGCGGCGCGAGCCGAGCGGCGAGAGGGAGACGACATGACCGCCGACCGGATCTTCCACAATGCGCTGATCACGACGCTCGACCGCAGCAACCCGGTCGCCAGCGCCGTCGCCATCCGGGAGGGGCGCTTCGTCGCCGTCGGCGCGGATGCCGAGGTGATGGTGCATGCCGGGCCGGCGACGACGATCGTCGATCTGAAGGGCAAGCGCGTCCTGCCCGGCCTGATCGACAACCATCTCCACATCATCCGCGGTGGCCTGAACTTCAATCTGGAGCTGCGCTGGGACGGCGTGCGCTCGCTCGCCGACGCGATGGACATGCTCAGGCGCCAGGTCGCGGTGACGCCGCCGCCGCAATGGGTGCGCGTCGTCGGCGGCTTCTCCGAGCACCAGTTCGCCGAGAAGCGGCTGCCGACCATCGAGGAGATCAACGCGGTCGCGCCCGACACGCCGGTTTTCCTGCTGCATCTCTATGACCGCGCGCTGCTCAACGGCGCGGCGCTGCGGGCTGTCGGCTACACGAAGGAGACCCCGAACCCGCCGGGCGGCGAAATCACCCGCGATGCGGCCGGCAATCCGACTGGTCTGCTACTGGCGAAGCCCAATGCTGGCATCCTCTATGCGACGCTGGCCAAGGGGCCCAAGCTGCCTTTCGACTACCAGGTGAACTCAACGCGCCATTTCATGCGCGAGCTCAACCGCCTCGGCGTCACCGGCGCGATCGATGCCGGCGGCGGCTTCCAGAACTATCCAGACGACTACGCCGTCATCCAAAAGCTGGCCGACGAGAACCAGCTCACCATCCGGCTTGCCTACAACCTGTTCACGCAGAAGGCGGGTCAGGAGAAGGACGACTTCCTCAACTGGACGAAGACCTCGACCTACAAGCAGGGCGACGACTATTTCCGCCACAACGGCGCCGGCGAGATGCTGGTGTTCTCGGCCGCCGATTTCGAGGATTTCCGCCAGCCGCGGCCCGACATGCCGCCGCAGATGGAGGATGACCTCGAGGGCGTGGTGCGAATCCTCGCGGAGAACCGTTGGCCCTGGCGGATGCACGCGACCTATGACGAGACGATCTCGCGCGCACTCGACGTCTTCGAGAAGGTGAACCAGGATATTCCGCTCGCGGGGCTGAACTGGTTCTTCGACCATGCCGAGACGATCTCGGAACGCTCGATCGACCGTGTCGCGGCGCTCGGCGGCGGCGTCGCCGTGCAGCACCGCATGGCCTTCCAGGGCGAGTATTTCGTCGAGCGCTACGGGCTGGGCGCAGCCGAGGCAACGCCGCCGGTCGCGCGCATGCTGGAGAAGGGCATCAAAACCTCCGCGGGTACGGATGCCACCCGCGTCGCCTCCTACAACCCCTGGGTTTCGCTGGCCTGGCTGATCACCGGGCGCACGCTCGGAGGCTTGCGCCTCACGCCAGAGCGCAACTGCCTCGACCGCGAGACGGCGCTGCGGATGTGGACCGAAAACGTCACCTGGTTCTCCAACGAGGCGGGCAAGAAGGGCCGTATCGCGGTCGGCCAGCTCGCCGATCTGATCGTGCCCGACCGCGACTTCTTCTCCTGCCCGGAGGACGAGATCTCCTACATATCGGCCGAGCTGACGGTCGTCGGCGGCAGGATCGTCTATGGCGCGGGCGCCTTCGCCGCGCTCGACGACAGCGCCCCGCCGCCGGCGATGCCGGACTGGTCGCCCGTGCGGACCTTCAGGGGCTATGGTGCCTGGGGGGAGCCGGACGGCGCGGGCAAGAACTCCCTGCGCCGTAGCGCGATGAACGCCTGCGGCTGCGCGAGTTCCTGCGGCGTCCATGGCCACGACCATGCCGGCGCCTGGACGAGCACGCTGCCGATCTCCGACCTCAAGAGCTTCTGGGGCGCACTCGGCTGCGCCTGCTGGGCGGTTTGAGGCGGCGGCGATGAGTACGCCAGAGAGCAAACCGGCACAGGCATCGGCTTTCGCGCCCTTGCGCGGACGCGTCTTCGCCGTGCTCTGGGCCGCGACGATCATCGGCAATGTCGGCTCCTTCATGCGCGACGTCGCCAGCGCTTGGCTCGTCACCGACCTTTCAGGGGCACCTGCGGCGGTCGCGCTCGTCCAGGCGGCCGCGACGCTGCCGATCTTCCTGCTGGCGATCCCGGCGGGCGTGCTCTCCGACATTCTCGACCGGCGCAAATTCCTGATCGCGATCCAGCTCCTGCTCGGCCTCGTCAGCCTGTCGCTGATGCTGCTGTCGACGGCCGGGCTCTTGAGTGTCAGCTCCCTGGTGGGCCTGACCTTCCTCGGCGGCATCGGTGCAGCGCTGATGGCGCCGACCTGGCAGGCGATCGTGCCCGAACTGGTCGAGAAACCCGATCTGAAGAGCGCGGTGGCGCTCAATTCGCTGGGCATCAATATCTCCCGCGCCATCGGCCCGGCGCTGGGCGGCTTGATCCTGGCCACGCTCGGCGCCAGCTTCGCCTATGGCGCCGACGTGCTGAGCTATGTCGTCGTGATCGGCGCCCTGATCTGGTGGAAGCGAGCCGCCACCACGGATGACGCGCTGTCCGAGCGCTTCACCGGCGCCTTCATCGCCGGGCTGCGCTATGCGCGGGCGAGCCGCGAACTGCATGTCGTGCTGCTGCGCGCCGCGATCTTCTTCGCCTGCGCCAGCGCCGTCTGGGCCCTGCTGCCGCTGGTCGCGCGGAATCTGCTGGGCGGTGGCGCCGGCTTCTATGGCATCCTGCTCGGCGCTGTCGGCGCAGGCGCCATCATCGGCGCATTGCTCCTGCCGCGGCTGCGGGCGCGGCTCGACGCGGACGGCCTGCTGCTGCTGGCGGGTATCGTCACGGCGGCGGTGATGGTCACGCTGGCGCTGGCTCCCCCGCAATGGCTCGCGGTCGCGATTCTGCTTCTGCTCGGCGCGGCCTGGATCGTCGCGCTGACGACACTCAACGGCGTCGCGCAGTCGATCCTGCCGAACTGGGTGCGCGGGCGGGCGCTAGCGGTCTATCTGACCGTGTTCAACGGCGCGATGACGGCCGGAAGCCTCGGTTGGGGAACGGTGGCCGAGGCCGCCAGCCTGCGCGGTACGCTCGTGATCGCGGCCGCCTGTCTCCTCGCGGCCGCCTTCATCATGCACCGGGTCAAGCTCCCCACTGGCGAGGCGGATCTGGCGCCGTCCAACCATTGGCCCGAGCCGCTGGTGGCCGCCGCCGTCGCGCATGATCGCGGCCCGGTTCTGATCCTGATCGAATACCGCGTGCCCGCGGCCGATCGCGAGGCCTTCGCCAAATCCATCCGCGCGCTGTCCGCCGCACGCCGTCGCGACGGCGCCTATGACTGGGGCGTCACCGAGGACGCCGCCGACCCCGAAAAGCTCGTCGAGTGGTTCGTCGTCTCGTCATGGGCTGAGCATCTGCGCCAGCACAAGCGGGTTTCCAAAGCCGATGCCGAGCTGCAGCAGGAGGTCAGGCGCTTCCATGCCGGCGATACCCCGCCCGTCGTGCGCCACTTCCTCGACCTCGGGCCCACATCGCCCCTGACGCACTGACAATGCGGCCGCTGCCGCCAGCTTCGCCTTCCAGACCCCGCCCCTACCCAAGGAGACCCACATGACCGGCTATCTCGAAGTCCTAACCCCCCAGAACAGCCAGATTATCTTCATCGACCAGCAGCCGCAGATGGCCTTCGGCGTGCAGTCGATCGACCGCCAGGTGCTCAAGAACAATGTCGTCGGCCTCGCGAAGGCCGCGAAGGTCTTCGGCATCCCGACCACCATCACGACGGTCGAGACCACGAGCTTCTCGGGGCACACCTATCCCGAGCTTCTGGCTGTCTTCCCCGAGAACAGGATCCTCGAGCGGACGTCGATGAACTCTTGGGACGACCAGAACGTCCGCGACGCGCTCGCCGCCAACGGTCGCAAGAAGGTCGTCGTTTCGGGGCTTTGGACCGAGGTCTGCAACACCACCTTCGCGCTCAGCGCCATGCTGGAAGGCGGCTACGAGATCTACATGGTCGCCGACGCCTCCGGCGGCACCTCGTCGGACGCACATAAATACGCGATGGACCGCATGGTGCAGGCCGGCGTCGTTCCGATGACCTGGCAGCAGGTGCTGCTCGAATGGCAGCGCGACTGGGCCCGCCGCGACACCTATGACGCTGTCACCGCGATCGCCAAGGAGCATTCCGGCGCCTATGGCATGGGCATCGACTACGCCTACACCATGGTGCATGGCGCGCCGGAGCGTGTCGCGCACGGCGAGAGCATGGGCCCCAATCCGGCCCGCGTGGCGTAAGCCCGGAAGGGCTCGCAGCGCTCAGCGCGACGCTGCGAGCCCTTCCGCCGCAACGGGGTCGAGGCGTCGCCGCCATGCGCCGGGCGGCACCCCCACGAGCTGCTTGAAGACGCGCGTGAGGTGGCTCTGGTCGCCGAAACCGCAGATCAGGGCGATGTCCGACAGCGGCAGATGCGCCGAGGCGAGATGCCGCTTCGCCTCGGCGACCCGCAGCTGCATCAGATAGCGTTGCGGCGCCATGCCGGTGCTGCGACGGAACGCGCGGGCGAAATGGCTGGCCGTCAGGCGGCATTCGCTCGCCAGCTGGGCAATCGTGAGATCGGATGCGAGACGCGCCGCCATAATGTCCTTGGCGCGCCGCTCCTGCCAGGGCGCCAGCCGCCCCGCCCCGGACCGTTCGGCAGCATCGACGCCTCCATAGACCTCGTCGACATGCGTCAGCAGACAGATCGCCAGTTGGTCGATCAGCAGGGTGTTCGAACTGGGGGACTGCGCGGCGCGCATCAGGGTGGTGGACAGGGCCGACAGGATCGGATCGGGCCTGCCGACGTCGCAGCGCAGCGTCGCGGCGGTCGCCCTGGCGTCATACCCCCGGGCGGCAGCCAGCGCTCTGACGGGAATGTAGATCTGCAAGGCGTCGACCTGGCCGGACAATTGCCATTGCGGCCGCTGGCGCAGATCGGTCAGGCTGACCGAGCCGGCCGGCAACGGCCCGGCATGCTGGGGCTCGCCCCCCACCCAGCAGCGGTGACCATCGAGCGCGTCGATCGGGCACAACAGCGAAAACGCCCGGTCGGGCGGCGCCGGCTCCGTCCTGTCCCTCACCTGCTTGCCGCATGTCAGGCGGGTCGCCGCCAGCGAGAGCTCGCCGTCGAGATGGACGGTGCTGACCTCCTGCCCGATCACGCCGAAATGGCGGGCGGCGCGCTGCCCGAAGAAGCCCTGTTCCGAAACCGTCGCATGTGAACGCATCGGCCCGTCTCCCTCGCTCTTTCGAACCTCGCCTGTCGTGCCCCGTTGCCATGCACCGCACCATCAGAATAGGCGAACGGGCCACTCCGGCAACACGCGTCAGGAATGACTCGATGCAATGGCGTTATGGACCTCAGCGCGATTCCATCAGGCAGTCGATGAAGTCCCGGACCAGTTGCGACTTCGGCCGCTCCGGCGGGCGGATGAGCAGGGTGCGGCTGTTGACCGACGGCTCGAACGGCAGGAGCACGATGCGGCTCAGGTCGAAGCCGGCGAGGGCATAGGAGGTGAGCAGTCCCGCGCCGATGCCCTCCGCGACCAGGGCAAAGACGGTCGAGGCATAGAGCGTCTCGACGACGATGCGCGGCATTTGCGCCTCGGCTTGCGCGAAGAGCATCTCGAAGCGACGCCGCACCCGATCTTCCGGGACATAGGAAATGAAGTCGATGCCGGAGAGGTCGTGCGGCCTGATCACCTCCCGCCCGGCGAGCGGGTGTCCGAGCGGCAAGGCGCAGAGCTCCCGGGGCTGGACGAAGACCTGATGCTCTATCCCCGTGAGGTCGATCTCGTCGGCCGCGAGCCCGATGTCGAAGGCACCGCTGGCGACGCCGTCGCGCACGTCGCGGGAGGATTGAACCATCAGCGTCACCGTGGCGTCGGGCCAGCGGTTGCGGAACCTGAGGATGGCCTTGGGGACGATCGAGCCGCTGAGCGAGGACAGGCTGGCGATCCTGATCTCGCCGGCGCCGCTGTCGCGAATGCGGGCTGCGGTCGAGCGCAGCCGGTCCATGCCGCGGAAGCTGGCCTCGACATCCTCGTAGAAGATGCGCCCTTCCGGCGTGGGAATGATCCGGCTGCGCACACGGCTGAACAGGCCGAAACCCAGTGATTTTTCGAGATCCGCGACGAGGCGACTCACGGCCGGCTGGCTCACGCCGAGGATTTCAGCCGCCCGGGACACCGTGCCAGCTTTCATCACGGCGGCAAACGCCTCGATCTGGCGCATGTTCATGAAATGCTCCCCCGGCACGCCCAATGGCGCGGCGATGCAAGATGAATGCACGCTCGACGTCGGCGGGACCGCCTCCTGCGATCGGGCGCAGATGGCGGCAGCGCGCGTCCGCGCCATCCGACTGAGCGTCCTTACTCAGGAGCGGCACCGTCTGTCACGCCTGCCGATCGATCCTCTCGAAGTCGGCGGGTGGGTCGCAATCGACGACGGCCAGCGTGACGTCCCGGAGGTCAATCTTGCGAATATCAGGCCTGCTCGCCGAGCAGGTCCTGCAGCAGGGCGTTGCGGAAGGTGCGGGCGATGGTCACGGCATAAAACCGCTCGACGATGCCCGGCAGGGCCGCGCCGATGGCGAGCAACCCCTGCGCCAGCTCATCCTGGATGACGATCGGAGGGAGGACGCCGAGGCCCACGCCCTCGCGCACGAGCAGGCGCATCATCGCCATGTCGTCGACCTCCGCGGCGATCCTGAGCGTGACGCCGGCCCGGTTCACCAGCGCATCGATATCGTCGCGCAACCCGGAATGGAGCGGCGGCAGGATCACCGGGTGGCGCGCAAGCAGCTGTTCGAACCCGCCGGCATCCGCCACGAGATCGCGACGGCCCACGAGGCTGACGGGCTGTTCGGCGAGTTTGTGCGTCAGGAAGGCGCGTTCGGGATCGGAAGCCGGCGGCTGGTTCGTCAGGACCGCGTCGAGCTGATGGGTGGCGAGGCCGCGCAGCAATTCCGCCGTCGCCCCGGATTTCAGCACGACCTCGACATCCGGGCGCCCGAGGATGGGGCGCAGGAACGAGAGCTGGAAATTGCGCGATAACGTTGCCTGTGCCCCGACGCGCAGCACATGCCGCGACAGGCCGCTCTCTCGCAGGGTGCCCAGCAGATCGTCCCCGGTGGCGAAGATGATGTCGGCATGGTCGAGCGCGATCCGCCCGGCCTCGGTCAGTTGCAGACCGCGGCCCGCCCTGTCGAACAGGCGGTGGCCGAGTTGCTCCTCCAGCCGCTTGATCTGCACCGACAGCGCTGACTGCGTCAGGTTGAGCCGCTGCGCTGCGCGGCCGAGATGGCCCTCGCGCGCCACCGCCCAGAAATAGCGAAGGTGATTGTAGTTGATGCCAGGCATCGTTCGATCATAGCGAACGAAAGAGCGCAAACAATGAATTTTTAGCGCGGTCAGGGCGGTGCTATCGGGGGCCTCAACGCCATCAACCCGTGAGTTCCCGTCGTGCAAAGCCTCGCCTTCCCGCTTCTCGCGCCGCTGATCCTGGCGTCGACGGCGTTGTTCCTGCTGCGCCGCCAAACTCCGGCGGCGAAAGGGCGGGGAGCCTCGGCCGAGATCGCTGCTGGCTTCACCCTGGCCGTCGCACTGGGCGCGACGCTCCAGCTCGCGCTGCAGGGGCCTGCGACGCTGACGCTGGCAACTGTTCGCGGCCTTGGCCTCTCGGTGCGCCTCGACATCGTCAGTGTCACCATGCTGTTGCTGATCACCTTCGTCGGTTGGGTGGTCCTGCGCTTCACCCGCAGCTATCTCGACGGAGAGCCCGGCCAGGGCCGCTTCACCGGCTGGATCTGCGCCACACTGGCCGCCGTCCTGCTGCTGGTGTCGGCGGGCAATCTCCTGCAACTGCTGCTGGGCTGGATCGCCTCCAATCTCTGCCTGCACCGGCTGCTGCTGTTCTATGCGGAGAGGCCGGCAGCCCAACGGGCCGCCCGCAAGAAGTTCGTGGTCGCGCGGCTCGCCGACGCCGCCCTGCTGATTGCCTGCCTGCTTCTGGTCAGGGGCTATGGCACGGGCGACATCGCTGCGATCCTGGCGCAGGCGCGGTCCGGTCCGGTTCCCGCGGAGACGACCTGGGCCGTCGCGCTGCTGGCGGCGGCGGCTCTGCTGAAATCGGCGCAGTTCCCGAGCCATGGCTGGCTGGTCGAGGTCATGGAGACGCCGACGCCGGTTTCGGCCCTGCTGCATGCCGGCATCATCAATGCAGGCGGTTTCCTGCTAATCCGCTTCGCCGACCTGCTGCTGACGACGCCGGGCGCGCTGGCCGCCCTGGTGCTGATCGGTGGTTTCACGGCGCTGTTCGGCGGGCTGGTGATGCTGACCCAGTCGGCGATCAAGACCTCGCTCGCCTGGTCGACCATCGCGCAGATGGGTTTCATGGTGCTCCAATGCGGGCTGGCCCTGTTCCCGCTCGCCCTGCTCCACATCGTCGCCCACTCGCTCTACAAGGCGCATGCCTTCCTGTCCTGCGGCTGGGCCGTCGAGCAGGTCGCCGCGACGCGGCGCCCGGGACCCGTCGCGGTGGCGGGCCTGCGGGTGGTGGGGCAGGCCTTCGCCTTCGCGCTGGGGCTCTATGCCTTACTTGGGCTGGGCTTCGGCTTCGCCGACAAATCGCCGCAGGCGATCGCGCTCGGCGCCATCCTGGTCTTCGGCGTCGCCTATCTCATTGCGCAGGGCCTGGCGGACGCCGCGCCGCGCGCGCTGACGCTGCGGACCTCGGCCGCAGCGGTCGCGGCCTCCCTCTCCTACTTCCTGCTGCAGCGTTTCGCGCAATGGCTGACCTCCGCAACGCTGCCGCCGATCCCCGATGCTACGGCGCTGGAATGGGCGCTGATCGTGCTGACCCTGCTGTCCTTCGGCGCGGTGGCCTTCGCCCAGGCGCTGTTTCCGCACTGGGCCGGGCATCCGGCCCTGGCGGGCCTGCGGGTCCATCTCGCCAACGGCTTCTACGGCAACGCCGCCTTCGACCGCCTGACCGGCGGCTGGTCCCGGCCAAAGCCACTCCCGTCCTACCCCAGCGAAAGGAAACCGTCATGAACGCGGTCTTCGGACATGACGCCGTGCCGGCTGATCTGATGGCGCAGGCCGACCGGGCGGCGCGGGTGATCCCGCCGCTCTGGCCGCTCTCGGCCGCCGTCGCGGTCAACCCCTTCCTCGGCTTGGCCGAGGAGACGCTGCCCGGGGCTGCGGCCCGCCTCGCCCGGGCCGGCGGCATCCCGGTCACCATGCCACGCCGCTTCTACCGGGAGCGGTGGCGGGCCGGCGACATCACGCCCGCCGACCTCGCCGCCGCCCTCGCCGAAGCGCCGGGCGCGCCCGCCATGGCGGAGATCGAGGCCGCGCTGTCGCTCGATCCGGCACCCGAGGCGCCGATCCCGTCCGTCGCCGCCCTCTGCGCCGCGGCAACCGGCATCGACTGGCCCGGCTTCGTGACGGACCGGATCGGCGCCTGGGCCTCGGGCCATTTCGATCTCGGCCAGGCGATGTGGCCGAAGACGGCCGCGACCGGCGCCTTTGAAGCCTGGCGCGCCTTCGCCACGCATGATCTGTCGCCGGAGATCGCCGGCCTCAAGGGCTTCTGCCTGCGGATCTCGCGTGAGCCGCAGGGCGCACCGAGCGCCATCCGACGCGCCAGCCTCGCGCTCGGCCTGCCCGAGGCCGCCTGCGAGAGCTACTTCACGTCACTGCTGCTGGGGCTCGGCGGTTGGGCCCAATATGCTCGCCATCTGCACTGGCAGGCGGAGCGGGACGGCGGGACCGATCACGCCATCACCGATCTGCTGGCGATCGCGCTGAGCTTCGAGGCGGCGCTGCACGCGCAGTTCGGGCGGGAGATCGCCGGGCCCTGGCAGGAGGCCATCGCCGCCCATGCCGCGCCGTACCGGCCGAGCGCCGACCAGACGATCGACGCCCTGCTGCAGGAGGCCTATGACCGCGCCGCGCAACGGCAGCTCTTTGCCAGTTGGCAGCCGGCTGGCGCCGCTTCGGCGGAGCCGGCCGCACGGCCTTCCGTCCAGGCCGCCTTCTGCATCGACGTTCGTTCCGAGATCATCCGCCGCGCGCTGGAATCGCTCGATCCCGCGCTGGAGACGCTCGGTTTCGCCGGCTTCTTCGGCATCGGCGTTTCGCATCGCCGGTTCGGCTCGCTGGCCGCGGAGGCGCGGCTGCCGGTCCTGCTGAAGCCGGGCCTGAGATCGATCACCTGCGACAGCCCCGCTGACCCGGCCGAGGAGCGGCAGCGCATCGGCGCCCGGGCCCGCCGCGCCTGGGGTCGCTTCAAGCGCGCGGCCGTCTCCTCCTTCGCCTTCGTCGAGGCCAGCGGTCCGCTCTATCTCTGGAAGCTGTTCCACGATTCGGTCTCGGCCGATCAGCGCCCCGAGGGCGACCGCACGGCTCCACAACTCGACACGGCGCTCTCGCTGGCGGCGCGAACCGAGATGGCGGCGACAATCCTGCGAGCGATGTCCCTGACCACGCGCTTCGCCCGGCTGGTGCTCCTGGTCGGCCATGGCGCGCGAGTGGTGAACAACGCCCATGCCAGCGCCCTGCAATGCGGCGCCTGCGGCGGATTTCCCGGCGACGTCAATGCGCGCCTGCTGGCCCAGCTGCTGAACGATGTCGCTGTGCGCGCCGGTCTCTCGGATCTGGGGCTCGCGATCCCGCAGGATACGCAGTTCGTGGCCGGGCTGCACGACACGGTCAGCGACAGGATCACCCTGTTCGATCGCGCTGCGGTGCCGGCGTCACACCAGCCCGATCTGGCGCGGCTCGAGCCGCTGCTGGCCGCCGCGGGCAAGCTTGCCCGCACCGAACGCGCGCTGCGCCTCCCCGGCGTCGCCGGCGAGTCCGCGGTTTCGGCGCGCGGTCGCAACTGGGCGCAGGTCAGGCCGGAATGGGGGCTCGCCGGCTGCAAGGCCTTCATCGCCGCACCGCGCCGGCACACGGCGGGGGCCAGCCTCGCCGGCCGCGCCTTCCTGCACAGCTATGACTGGCGGACCGATCCGGAGTTCACGGTGCTCGAACTCATCCTGACCGCGCCGGTCGTCGTCGCGAGCTGGATCAACCTGCAGTATTACGGCTCCACCGTCGCGCCCGAGGCGTTCGGCGCCGGCAACAAGCTCATCCACAACGTCGTCGGCGGGATGGGCATGTTCGAGGGCAATGGCGGTGTCCTGCGCAGCGGCCTGCCCTGGCAATCGGTCCATGACGGGCGGAAGCTCATCCACGAGCCCTTGCGCCTGTCCGTGATTTTGGCGGCGCCGCGCGAGGCGATCCTCGCCGTGCTGGCCCGGCATCCGCAGGTGCGCGCGCTGTTCGACCAGGGCTGGATGGCCCTGTTTGCGATGGATGACGCGGGCTGCGTCGCGTGGCGCTACCACCCGGGCGATGGCTGGCGCGCTCTACAGCCCACAGCCGATGCGGGGAGGCAGGCTGCGTGACGCCGCACCCGTCGCCTGCTGGCGCCCGCACCGGCATGATCGCGGTTCCGGATCGAACGCTCCACCTGGTCCGCTAGTCCCTTCCAGCCACGGCTGGCCGCGCCCATGGCCTGGCGAGCGCATCGGCAGACCGGAACCGCTCGATCTCGGCGGCGAAGGACCGGGTCACGTCGATATCGTCCCAGCCGTTGAGCAGTTGCTCGCGGGCGACGGGGTCGATCGCGAAGGGGACCGCATGGTTGCCCCAGGTGACGGTCTGCGTGGCGAGATCGACGACCACGGGCATGTCGGGACTGGCCTGCAGCGCTCCCAGCAGATCCTCGGTGGCGGCCTCGTCGAGCACGGCCGGCAGGAGGCCGTTCTTGACGGCGTTCGAGGCAAAGATATCCCCGAAGGTCGGCGCCAGGACGACACGGATGCCGTGGTCGGCGAGCGCATAGACCGCCGCCTCGCGCGACGAACCCGAACCGAAATTGCGCCGCGCCACCAAAATCGGCGCGTGGCGCCAGACAGGCCGGTTAAGCGGATAATCGACGCGCTCGGCACCGGCCTCGTCATGGCGCAGGTCGTAGAGCAGGAAGCCGCCATAGCCTTTCGACCGGGGCTGCTTCATGAAGCGCGCGGGGATGATCTGATCGGTATCGACGCCCGACAGCCCCAGCGGACAGGCGACGCCTTCGACGCGAACGAGCGGCTTCATGTCCGGCCCTCCAGCATGGGCCGCACATCGGCGAGCCGGCCCGCAATCGCGGCGGCCGCGGCCATCGCCGGCGACATCAGATGGGTGCGCGCGCCCGGTCCCTGCCGGCCGCGGAAATTGCGGTTGGTGGTCGAGGCGCAGCGTTCGCCCGTCGGCACCCTGTCGCCGTTCATGCCCACGCACATCGAGCAGCCCGACTCGACCCATTCGAGCCCGGCGGCCCTGAAGATCCGGTCGAGCCCCTCCTCCTCCGCCTGGCGCTTGACCTGCGCCGAGCCCGGCGACACCAGCCCCGGAACGACGCTCTTGCGTCCCGCGAGCACGCTCGCAGCCGTCCGCAGATCCTCGATGCGGGCATTGGTGCAGGAGCCAATGAACACCCGGTCGATGGCGATGGCGTCGAGCCGCTGGCCCGGCTGCAAACCCATATAGGCCAGCGCATCGCGCATGGCGGCCGCTCGCCCCTCATCGGCGAGCGTGGCGGGATCGGGCACGCGGGCATCGATCGGCAGCGCATCCTCGGGGCTCGTGCCCCAGGTGACGACCGGCGCGATCGTGGCGGCATCCAGCGCGATCTCACGGTCGAACACAGCGCCAGCGTCCCCCGGCAATCCGCGCCACGCCGCGAGCGCCCTCTCCCACCGCTCGCCGACCGGCGCGAAGGGCCGGCCCTCGATGAAGCGGAAGGTGGTCTCGTCGGGCGCGATCAGCCCGCAGCGCGCACCGGCCTCGATCGACATGTTGCACATGGTCATGCGGCCGGCCATCGACAGCGCCCGCACCGCCTCGCCGGCATACTCCACGGCATGGCCGCGCGCGCCGTCGGCGCCGATCGTCGCAATGATCGACAGGATGAAATCCTTGGCGCCGACGCCGGGCGCCGGCCGCCCGTCGATGGTGATCCGCATGCGCTTCGGCTTCTTCTGCCACAGCGTCTGCGTCATCAGCACATGGGCGACCTCGGAGGCTCCGATGCCGAAGGCATAGGCCCCGAAGGCGCCGTGCGTCGAGGTGTGGCTGTCACCGCAAACCATCGTCAGGCCGGGCAGGGTCAGGCCCTGCTCCGGCCCTACCACATGAACGATGCCCTGGCGCGGATCGTCGACGCCGAACAATTCGATGCCATGGCGCGCGGTGTTGGCCGAGAGATCGTCGATCATCCGCGCGATCTCGGGATCGGCGATGCGCTCGCGGCCGCGCGTCGGGACGTAATGGTCGGCGACGCCGAAGGTCAGCCCGGGCTCGGCGACCGACCCGTCGCGGCCCGCCACCTGCGCGAAGGCGTGGAACGAGCCCTCATGGACGAAATGCCGGTCGATCCAGAGCAGCGCGTCGCCCGACGGCCTCTCGACCACGACATGGGCGTCCCAGAGCTTGTCGAAAAGAGTGCACGGTGCCGCCATCAGGATCCTCCGGACGCCAACCATAAGGCCTGGCCCGCTTGACGCAAGACGGTTGTTCTATACGCTAGACAACTAGCTGTTCTTGATGGCAGCCAGATCGGTGGCATGCAGGGCTTTCCATGGACGCATCGCTCGAACCTCTGAAGGCCAGGCGGCTTTATCTCATGCTGCGCGAGCGCATCGCCAGCGGTGAGATCGCGCCCGGCACGCGGTTGCCCAGCGAGCCGGCGCTGGCGCTCGAGCATGGCGTTTCGCGCGTCACGGTGCGCCGGGCGCTGGACAGTCTGGCGATCGAGGGCCTGATCGACCGCCGTGTCGGCGCCGGCACCTTCGTGCGCGAGCCGGAGGCGCCCCGCCCGATCGTCGCGGATTTCTCCAACATGCTGACCCATCTCGTCGAGATGGGACGGCGCACCGCCGTGCGGCTGATTTCCTTCGGCTATGTCCAGCCGCCTGAGGCCATCGCGCTGGCGCTCGGGCTCGATGCCGGCGAGCGCACCCAGCGCTCGGTGCGCGTGCGGCTGATCGACGGCCAGCCCTTCTCCTACCTCACCACTCATGTGCCCGAGCGCATCGGGCTGACCTATTCCGAAGGCGATCTCGCCAGCGTCCCGCTGCTGACGCTGCTGGAGCGCTCGGGCGCGGCGGTCGAGCGCGCCAGCCAGACGATCAGCGCAACGCTGGCCGGCCCCGATGTCGCCGAGGCGCTGGGGCTGGATATCGGCTCGCCCCTGCTCGCCCTGACGCGCGTCGTCCATGGCCCGGATGGCGGCGGCGTCGAACATCTGCACGCGCTCTACCGTCCCGACCGCTATTCCTTCCAGATGGAGCTGCACCGCGCGGGCGACGCGGGCGAACGACGCTGGTCCCCTGCGCCCACCCATGCGGGAGCCCGCTCATGAGCCGCCTGTCGACAACTCTGGCAGGCCTCGTGCTCGCCGTCCTGACGGTGGGAAGCAGCCACGCCCAGGAGCCCTGGCCGAGCCGCCCGGGCCGGATCATGGTGCCCTATCCCGCCGGCGGCGCGACCGATGTGATGGGCCGTTTTGCCGCGGAGGCGCTGTCGCAGGCGACGGGGCAGCGCTTCATCGTCGAGAACAAGGGTGGGGCCTCGGGCGCGCTCGGATCTGCCGATGTCGAGCGCGCCGCGCCAGACGGGCACACCCTGCTGGTCGCGACGCCCGCGACCCATGTCACCAACGCGTTCCTGCGCACGAAGCTGCCCTACGACCCGGCCAACTTCGCCCCGGTGGTGATGCTGTCGCGCAGCCCGCTCCTGCTGATCGCCCATCCCTCGCTGCCGGCAAACTCGGTTGCCGAGCTGATCGCCCTGGCGAAGCAACAGCCGGGCAAGCTCAATTACGGCAGCTCCGGCATCGGCGCGACCAGCCATCTCGCGCCCGAGCTGTTCAAGGTCATGGCGGGTGTCGAGATCACCCATGTGCCTTATCGCGGCGCTGGCCCGGCGATGGCGGACCTGATCGGCGGGCAGGTCGAGCTGATGTTCGACAATGTCCAGACCGCGCTGCCCCAGATCGAATCCGGCCAGGTGAAAGTCCTGGGCGTGACAAGCGCGCAGCGGCTCGCGTCGTTGCCCGCCGTCCCCGCCATCGCCGAGACGGTGCCGGGCTACGAGGCGTTGAGCTTTCTGGCGCTGATGGCGCCGAAAGGCACGCCGACCCCGGCGATCGGCCGGATCAACGCGTTGGTGACCGCCTCCTTCCAGACGTCCGAGGTCAAGGCCAAGCTCGCCGCTCTCGGCGTCGAATTTGCAGCGGGGACCCCGGCCGAGCTGGACGGCTTCATCGCCGGCGAACGCGACAAATGGGGCGCGCTGATCAAGCAGCGCGGCCTCAAGGCCGATCCTTGAAGACGACCGACCGCAACGCCGGCGCGGATCAACCCGCGCAAAACGATAAAAACAGAGGAGAACGAAGGATGACCAAGACCCATCTGTCGCGCCGCACGCTCCTGGCGACGGCCGCCGCCAGTAGCGCCACCGTCGCGATGCCGGGCATTCTGCGCGCCCAGGCGCCGGCCCCGATCAAGGTCGGCATCCTCCAGCCCGTCACCGGCGCGCTCGCCTATGACGGCCAGCAGGGCCAGATCGGCGCGGAGGCCGCGATCAAGGCGATCAACGACGCCGGCGGCATCAAGTCGATGGGCGGCGCCAAGCTCCAGATGGTGTTCGGCGATGCCCGTTCGACCCCCGAGGGCGGCACGGCCGAGGTCGAGCGGATGCAGGCCGAGGGCGTCGTCGCCATCGTCGGCGGCTTCGCCTCACCGATCTGCCTCGCCTCCTCGCAGGCGGCTGCCCGCTACGACCTGCCCTATATCGTCGATGTCGGCGTCTCGGACGCTATCGTCAGCCGCGGCCTGAAGAACACCTTCCGCTTCGCGCCCGGCTTCGGCACGGTGACACGCACGGCTCTGGACAACCTGTCGAAGCTCAACGACGCCGCCGGCAAGCCGGCGAAAACCGTCGTGCTGGTGCATGAGGACGGTCTGTTCGGATCGGGCCTCGCCAAGCTGATGCAGGCGGAACTGCCCAAGCGCGGCTTCGAGGTTCTCGACACCATCGCCCACCCGACGCCGTCGCGCGACATGTCGAATGTCGCCCTGCAAATCCGGGCGAAGAACCCCGATCTCATCATCCCGTCGAGCTATTACGGCGAATTCGCCTTGCTCGCGCGCACGATGCAGCAGCAGCGCATCAAGCCCAAGGGCATCTATGCCGTGCTGAACGGTGCGGCCTCGAATTTCCGCTTCGTCAAGGAATTCCAGGACGCCGCCCAGTTCGTCATGGACTGCAACCACTGGCACGACCCGCGCAAGCCCGCGGCCGAGGCCCTGCGCAAGCAGGTCGAGGCGTCTGGCAAGTTCTGGACCTACAACATCCCGCTCAACTACTCCTGCGTCGGCCTGCTGGCGGACGCGCTGGAGCGCGCGGGTTCGGGCGACAAGGCGAAACTCACCGAAGCGCTGGCCGCCTCGACCTTCACCGGCCACATCATGCCCTATGGGCCGACCAAGTTCACCAACGGCCAGAACGAGGGTGCCGCCCCGGTCAACACGCAGGTCCAGGGCGCCGACATCAAGGTGATCTTCCCGGCCGACTTCGCCGACGCCAAGGCGGTCTTCCCCGTGCCTGCGTAGCTACCTCTTCCTTCTCCCCTCGGGGGAGAAGGTGGCAGCGCGCAGCGCTGACGGATGAGGGCCGTATCGCCTGCCCTCATCCGTCCCTCCCTCATCCGACCCGGCTTCGCCGGGCCACCTTCTCCCCCGAGGGGAGAAGGAAGAGCGCAACATGTTCGCACCCGATATCATCCTCGCCGCCGTGCTCAACGGCCTGATGACCGGCTCGGTCTATGCGCTGATCGCGCTGGGGCTGACGCTTGTCTATGGCGTGCTGCACATCATCAACTTCGCCCATGGCGCCACGCTGACGGCGGCGATGTTTGCCGTCTATGTCGCCCACAGCGCCTTCGGGCTCGATCCCTATCTCGCACTTTTCGTCGTCACGCCGCTGTTCTTCGGGCTCGGCTACGGGCTCCAGCGCTTCGTCATCGGCCCCGCCAGCCACGGCGAGGATCGCAACATCCTGCTGGTGACGCTGGGCCTGTCGATCGTGATCGAGAATGCGATGCTCGCGGCGTTCCGCTCCGACACGCGCTCGATCGACGTGCCCTATGCCTTCAGCTCCGTCGATCTCGGCTTCACCTTCCTCGCGCTCCCGCGCGTGCTGGCCTTCGGCGTGGCACTGCTCGTCGCGCTTCTGCTCGCCCTGCTGCTGACGCGCACCGACACCGGCAAGGCGATCCGCGCGGTTGCCCGCGAAAAGACCGGCGCTGCGCTCGCCGGCATCGATGTCGCGCATATCTATGCCGTCACCTTCGGGCTCGGCGCGGCCTGCGTGGCGATCGCCGCCTGCCTGCTGATGCCGACCTTCTATGTGACGCCGCGCGCCGGAAACGCCTTCGTGCTCGTCGCCTTCACCATCGTCGTGCTGGGCGGAATGGGCTCGATCCCGGGCGCGCTCGTGGGCGCGCTCTTCATCGGCGTGGTCGAGAGCCTGTGCGGGTTGTTCTTCGGCGAGAGCCTCGGACAGATCGGCATCTTCCTGATCTTCATCCTCGTGCTGCTGGTGAAGCCCAACGGACTGTTTGGAGCCCGCGCATGACCGCGACCCGCGCCTTTGCGCCCGCGCTCGCGCTGCTTCTCCTGGCGGCGCTGATCCCGGTCTTCGTAACCGCCAACACGGTGCTGAACTTCGTCGTCTTCACGCTGATCATCGCGCTGGCGGCGCAGGGCTGGAACCTGCTCGGCGGGCTGTGCGGCCAGTTTTCCTTCGGGCACGCCGCCTTCTTCGGCACCGGCGCCTATGCCACGGCCATCCTGCAGGCGCGCTATGGCGTCAATGCCTGGGCCGGGTTTGCCAGCGGCATCGCAATCGCGGCGGCGGTTGGCTGGCTGATCGGCTATCTCAGCTTCCGCTCAGGGCTACGGGGCTCCTATTTCGCGCTGGTGACGCTCGCCTTCGCCGAGGTCTTCCGGATCCTCGCCAACGCCTCGGGCTTCACCGGCGGCGCGGCGGGCACCCTGATCAAGCTCGACATCCGGCCCGAGAACTTCCAGTTTGCCAGTCGCGCCGCCTTCGTCTGGATCGCGCTGGCGCTGGTCGGCACCGTGCTGGTCGTGACGATCGCCATCACGCGGTCGCGCTTCGGCGCCTGGCTGGCCGCCGTTCGCGAGAACGAGGATGCGGCGCGCGCGCTCGGCGTCGACACGCTCGCCGTCAAACTCAAGGCGATCACACTCTCGGCGGGGATCACCGGCGCGGCCGGGGCGCTCTATGTGCAGTATTATCTCTATCTCGACGCCAACATCGCCTATGGCGCCTGGATCTCGGTCGAAGCGCTGATCGCGCCGATCATCGGCGGCATCGGCACGCCGCTGGGGCCGATCATCGGCGCCGTAACGCTGCATGGTCTGGGCGAAGTGACCAAGCTTTTCGCCGGCCGCATTCCCGGCATCGACCTCGTCCTGTACGGCGCGCTGCTGATCGCGGCCATCGCCTTCGCGCCCGACGGCATCATGGGGCCGGTCCGCAGGCTCCGGCGCAGGCCCAAGCCCGTCACGGAAGGAGCGCCGTGATGCTGGTCGTGGACTGCGTCACCAAGCGCTTCGGCGGACTCGTCGCCGTCAATGCCGCGAGCCTGTCGGTCGCGGCCGGCTCGATCAYCGGGCTGATCGGCCCCAACGG
>NNBT01002008.1_pt1 | contig 22886 bp, 21 predicted proteins | sample 1173831 | NCBI WGS metagenome assembly NNBT01 (sample SAMN07173936, study PRJNA388173) | plant metagenome | isolation source: symbiotic tissue sample KVJ10 | place: Norway: Troms, Kvaloya island | reverse complement strand
CCGGCGGGCGATCGCGCGCGGGCAGGCCGGTTTCCCCGCCGAGCGCGAACTGATCTGCCGCTCCTTTCAGCGGGAGGGCCAGKTCGSCKTCTGCGGCGCSCGCCTGACSGKGGCCCGCGCCGCCTCGDTCCGCGCCRGGCTCGGCCTGTCGAACGAGCCTGTGAAGGCGCCGACGAGGCCAAGGCCGCCGCGTCCGGCGGCGCCTGCCCCAGGCGCCGGTCCGCTGCCGCTGACGCCCCAGTAAAGGGCTGACGCCGGGCGTGTTGCCTGTCGCTGGCCGCGATCGGCGCTTAAAGCCTGCGCGGGCCTCACTGCCTTGTCATTGGCGTCCCGTGCTACGATCAGGCACTGGATCTGGCATGCTGGCGAAAACGACGACGATCATGGCTTCCACTCTAACCAGACAGGTTTGGCGGCAGGCGGCTCTCGCTTTGGCGCTGCTCGCGCCCGGCCTTGCCGTGGCAGCGGAGACGGCCGCCGTTTCGACGCCCCGCGTGGCGGCGACGCTGCTCTCCAGCCGCGATGCGGTGGCCCCCGGCGAACGCTTCCACGTCGCGCTGGTGCAGAAGATCGCGCCGGGCTGGCACACCTACTGGGCCAATCCCGGCGATTCCGGCGAGCCGACCCGCATTGCCTGGACGCTGTCGCAGGGCGCGACGGCCGGCGACATCCAGTGGCCCGCGCCCAAGGCCATTCCCGTCGAGCCGCTGGTCAATTTCGGCTTCGAAGGCACGCTTCTGCTCCCGGTCGAGATCACCGTCCCGCGTGATGCGAAACTTGGCGAGCGCCTGACGCTGCAGGCGGCCGCGACCTGGCTGGTCTGCGAAAAAATCTGCATTCCCGAGGAGGCCGCCTTCACGCTCGATCTGGCGGTCGCAGAAGCGGCGATCGTCGACGAGGCGGCGCAGGCCCGCATCGACGCCGCCCGCGCGGCGCTGCCGTCGCCGGCCGGTTTCAAGGCGCGCCTCGCAGTCGATGGCGAGGGGCTCGCGCTGACCTTGCCGGGGCTGCAGGGGCTGCCTGCCGATCTGCGTTTCTTCCCGTTCTCCGACACGCTGATCGACCATGCCGCACAGCAGGATGCGACCGCCGCCCAGAACGGCGCGCGGCTGCGGCTGGCCCGCTCCAGCGCCTTCAAGGTCGCCGATGCCGAACTCTCCGGTGTTTTGACCTTCACCGAAGGCGGGATGTCGCGCGCGCTTGCTGTGACCGCTGAGGTCGATCCCGCCCTCGTCGGGGCGGCTGCCACGGCGGCTTCGCCCCCTCCGTCCGTGCGCATCCCGCTGCCGGCCGAGGGCGCCGATCTCACGCTGTGGGCGGCGCTGCTCTTCGCCTTCGCCGGCGGGCTGATCCTCAACCTGATGCCCTGCGTGCTGCCCGTCCTCTTCATCAAGGCGCTCGGCTTCGCGCAGCTCGCCCAGGCCAGCCGCGCGCAGGTCCGCGAACAGGGCCTGCTCTTTCTGGCAGGTGTCGTCGTCACCTTCATGGCGCTGGCCGGCATGGTCATCGTGCTGGGCGCGCTGGGAACCAGCGTCGGCTGGGGCTTCCAGCTGCAGTCTCCGCCGCTGGTGATTGCGCTGGCAGTGGTGATGACGCTGATCGGCTTCAATCTGCTCGGCGCCTTCGAGATCGGGACATCGGCGGCGGGCGTCGGCCATGGCCTCGCGACGCGGGGCGGGCGGCTGGGCGCGTTCATGACCGGCGCTCTCGCCGTCGTGGTCGCGACGCCCTGTACGGCCCCCTTCATGGGCGCGGCTGTCGGCTATGCGGTGACGCAGCCGCCCGCATTGGGGCTGGCCGTCTTCCTGGCGCTCGCGCTGGGCTTCGCGCTTCCGGTGGTGGCGCTTTCCTTCGCGCCGGGCCTGCTGCGGCTGCTGCCGAAGCCCGGCCGCTGGATGCTGATCCTGAAGCAGGCTTTCGCCTTCCCGATGTTCGCCACGGCGATCTGGCTGATCTGGGTCGCGGCGGTCCAGTCCGGGCCCGGCGGCGTACTGGCCGCGCTGGTGGCCGTTCTGGCGGCCGGCTTCATCGTCTGGCTGGTCGGCGTCACGCGCGGCGCCGGGCGTGGCAGGATCCTGTCGTCTGCGCTCGCGGTGCTGGTGGCCTTCGCCGCCGGCTGGTTCGTCGTCCAGAGCGCCGTGCCCGAGGCGACCACCGAGGCGCGTGCCGGCGATATCCAGGCCTGGACGCCGGAGCGTGTCGCGACGCTTCAGGCGCAGGGGCGGCCCGTCTTCGTCAATTTCACGGCCGCCTGGTGCATCACCTGCCTCGCCAATGAGCGCGTCGCGCTCTCGCGCCAGGAGGTCAAGGACGCCTTCTCCGACCTCAAGGTGGTCTATCTCAAGGCCGACTGGACCAACCGCAACAGCCAGATCGCCTTCGCGCTGGCCGAGCAGGGCCGCGCCGGCGTGCCGCTCTATCTGTTCTATCCGGGCCAGAAGGGCGCGCAGCCCGAGGTCCTCCCGCAATTGCTGACACCGGACATGGTCGTCACCGCCGCGAGGCGCGCGGCCGGCCAGGAGGTCAAGACAGCCGCCCGCTGAACCTCTTCACCCCGCCCCCGCAAGACAGGAGACAGACGTGAAAGCCCACCTCACCCGCCAGACTTTCATCGCCGGCCTCGCCATCGCCGGCCTTTCCTTCACCGCCGGATCGGCGCTGGCCCAGTCGGCCGCCAAGGTCGGCGCGCCGGCCCCCGCCTTCGAGGCGGTCGATTCCGACGGCAAGCCGCGCAAGCTCTCCGAATTCGCCGGCAAGACCGTGATCCTCGAATGGACCAATCACGACTGCCCCTATGTGCGGAAGCACTATACCAGCGCCACCATGCAGACCCTGCAGAAGGACATGGCGAAGGAGGGCATCGTCTGGCTTTCGGTCATCTCCTCGCCGGTGGGCGAGCAGGGCCATGTCGACGGCGCGAAGGCCAATGAGCTGACGAAGAGCCGCGATGCGGCGCCCGCTGCCGTCCTGCTCGACCCCAACAGCAAGGTCGCCCGAGCCTATGGCGCGACCACGACCCCGCACATCTACATCGTCGATCCCAAGGGCACGCTCGCCTATATGGGCGCCATCGACGACAAGCCCTCGGCCAGCGCCGCCAGCCTCACCGGCGCCAAGAGCTATGTCCGCCAGGCGGTGGCCGAGCTGAAGGCCGGCAAGCCGGTTACCGAGGCGAGCACCAAGGCCTATGGCTGCGCGGTGAAATACGCGCCGGTTTCGTAACGGCGCGCGGTTCCCGCGTCTGCCTAAACCCGCCCCAGCCGCGCGCCCGTCGCCGCGTCGAAGACATGGACGCGGTCTGGGTCGACCGTGATCCAGATCCGCCCGGGCTGCGCCGCCACGGAATCCGTGGCGGCCTGCATCACGAAGGGCTGACCCGCCAACTGGCCGTGGAAAAGCTGCGTCGCGCCGAGTTCCTCGATGAACTCGACATCGAAGGGCAGCGAGCCGGCCTCGTCCTCGGAGGCGATCTCGACATCCTCGGGACGCAACCCCACCTCGACCGGCGTCTGCGGGCTCAGATCCTGGCGCAGGTCGCGCGCCTCGAGGATCGCATCGCCCAATGCGACGATGCCGGGTCCGTCGATCGTGCCGGGCAGGATGTTCATCGGCGGCGAGCCGATGAAGGTCGCCACGAACTTGCTGGCGGGCTTCTTGTAGACATCCGCCGGCAGGCCGATCTGCTCGACCTGGCCGGCATTCATCACCACGAGCTTGTCCGACAGCGTCATCGCCTCGACCTGGTCATGCGTGACGTAGATCGCGGTGACGCCGAGCGCGCGCTGCAGCTTCTTGATCTCGACGCGCATCTGCACGCGCAGCTTGGCGTCCAGGTTGGAGAGCGGCTCGTCGAACAGGAAGACCTGCGGCTTGCGCACGATCGCGCGGCCCATGGCGACGCGTTGGCGCTGCCCGCCCGAGAGCTGCTTGGGCCGCCGGTCGAGCAGCGCCTCGATGGCGAGGATGCGCGCGGCTTCTTTCACCCGCCGGTCGATCTCGTCCTTAGGCGTGCCGAGATTGCGCAGCCCGTAGGACATGTTTTCGTAGACGCTCATATGCGGGTAGAGCGCGTAGTTCTGGAACACCATCGCGATGTCGCGCTCGGCGGGGCCGATCTGGTTGACGACGCGCGATCCGATCGAGACCTCGCCGGCCGAGATCGTCTCGAGCCCCGCCACCATACGCAGCAGCGTGGACTTGCCGCAGCCGGACGGGCCGACCAGCACGCAGAAGCCGCCGTCTGGGATGTCGAAGGAGACGCCCTTCACGGCCTCGACGCCGCCGGGATAGATCTTCTTGACGTTGGTGAGAGTGACCTGGGCCATCGGCAGCTTATTTCTCGGTTTCGACCAGGCCCTTCACGAAGAGCCTCTGCATCAGGATGACGACGAGCACCGGCGGCAGCATCGCCAGCATGGCGGTGGCCATGGCGAGCTGCCATTCGGTGAGCGCGTCGGAGGTGACGATCATCTTCTTGATCGCGATGACGATGGTCTGCATCGAGTCCTTGGTCGTCACCAGGAGCGGCCAGAGATACTGGTTCCAGCCATAGATGAACTGGATCACGAACAGCGCCGCGATCGTCGTCATCGAGAGCGGGATCACCGTATCCTTGAAGAACCGGAACGGCCCTGCGCCATCGATCTTCGAGGCTTCGAGCAGTTCGTCGGGGATCGTCATGAAGAACTGCCGGAACAGCAGCGTGCCGGTCGCCGAGGCGATCAGCGGCACGGCCAGGCCCTGATAGGTGTCGAGCATGTTGAGGTCGGAGACGACCTTGAACGTCGGGAAGATGCGGACCTCGACGGGCAGCATCAGCGTCACGAAGATGATCCAGAATGCCGCCATCCGGAACGGGAAGCGGTAATACACCACCGCATAGGCCGAGAGCACGGAGATGAAGATTTTCCCGATCGCGATCGCCATGGCCATGATGAACGAGTTTAGCATCATGCCCAGCACCGGCTCGCGCGTCGTGCCGGAAGTGCCCACGAAGAGGATGCGGTAATAGTTCTCGAACAGCTTGGGGCCCGGATAGAGCGGCAGCTGCCCGTTGATGATGGTCGCGGCATCCCAGGTCGAGGCGACGAAGGTCAGCCAGACCGGGAAAGCGACGATCAGCACGCCGATCGACAGAATGACATAGGCGATGAAATCGCCCAGGCGGCGGTCCTCGACCATCAGTAGCTGACCCTGCGCTCGATGAACTTGAACTGCACCGCCGTCATCGCGATGACCATGACCAGCAGCACGACCGACTGCGCCGCCGAACCGCCGAGGTTGGAGCCGCCCTTGCCGTCGGAGAAGACCTTGTAGACCAGCGTCTCCGTGGCGCCCGAAGGCCCGCCGCCGGTGATTGTGTCGATGATGCCGAAGGTGTCGAAGAAGACATAGACGATGTTGACGACGAGCAGGAAGAAGGTCGTCGGCGACAGCAGCGGGAAGACGATCGTCCAGAAGCGTCGCCAAGGCTTGGCTCCGTCGATCACGGCGGCCTCGATCACGCTCTTGGGGATCGACTGCAGCCCGGCGAGGAAGAACAGGAAATTGTAGCTGATCTGCTTCCAGGTCGCGGCCAGGATTACCAGCAGCATGGCGTCATTGCCGTTGAGGCGCGGGTTCCAGGCGATGCCCATGTTGGACAGCCCGCGCGCCAGCATGCCCAGCGATGGATCGAACATGAACAGCCAGAGCACGCCCGCGACTGCCGGCGCCACCGCATAGGGCCAGATCAGCAGGGTCTTGAAGATCTCGGCGCCGTGGATCGCCCGGTCCGCCATCACCGCGAAGAGCAGGGCGATGGAGAGCGAGAGCACGCAGACGAAGGTGGAGAAGATAGCTGTGTTGATGAAGGCCTTGAGATAGCCGGGGTCGGAGAACAGCATCTGGTAGTTCTCGAACCAGACGAATTCCGTCGAGGTCCCGAAGGCGTCCTGCAGCAGGAAGGACTGCCAGACGGCCTGGCTCGCCGGCCAGTAGAAGAACACGACGGTGATCGCCAGCTGCGGCAGCAGCAGCATCAGCGGGATCGTCAATCCGTTGAAGAAGGCGTTCTTCTGCATGGCTTATCCGAAAGACGCCGCCGCCCCGGCAGGCCGGGACGGCGGCGCGAGTGTCACGAGGACGATCAGCGCGAAGCGGTCCGCTCGAACTGGCGCAGCATCTGGTTGCCTCGCTCCACGGCCGCGTCGAGCGCCGCCTTGGGCGTCTTCTGGCCGTTGAGGGCGGCTTCCAGTTCCTCAGACCAGATGTCGCGGATCTGGACCAGGCTGCCGTAACGCAGGCCGCGCGAATTCTCCGTCGGCTCCTTGTTGTTCAGCGAGAGGATCGGGGTCTCCAGATAGGGCTTGTCCTTGTAGAAGCCCGAGGCCTTGACCTTCTCATAGGCTGCCTTGGTGATCGGCAGATAGCCGGACTCGGTGTGCAGCTTCACCTGGCGGTCGACATTGGACAGGAAGGTGAAGAACTTCGCCACGCCCTTGTATTCCTCGGCCTTCTTGCCGCCCATCACCCACAGCGAGGCGCCGCCGATGATCGAGTTTTGCGGCGCGCCCTGGACGTCGGGGTAGTACGGCATCGGGGCGTTGCCCCAGTCGAACTTGGCGTTGGCCTTGACGTTTCCGAAGAAGCCCGACGAGGTCAGGAAGATCGGGCATTCGCCGGAGGTGAAGCGGCCCTCGCCGTTGTTGGTGCGACCGGAATAGTCATAGACGCCCTGCTTCTGCAGATCGACCAGATTGGTCCAGTGCTTCAGGAAGGCCGGGCTGTTGAAGTTGAGAACCGCGTCGAAGCCGTCGAGGCCATTGGCCTTGGTCGACAGCGAGACATTGTGCCAGGCGCCGAACTGCTCGATGTTCGCCCAGGTCGCCCAGGCGTTCGAGAAGCCGCACTTGTCGAAACCCGACGCCTTCAGCTTCTTGGCCGCCTCGAACACCTCTGGCCAGGTCTTGGGCGGCGCTTCGGCGTTGAGGCCCGCCTTCTTGAAGGCGTCCTTATTGTACCACATCACCATCGACGACGAGTTGAACGGCATCGAGAGCATGTCGCCCTTGGCCGTCGAGTAGTAGCCGGTGATGGCGGGCAGATAGGCCTTGGGGTCGAAGGCCTCACCGGCGTCCTTCATCAGCTCATGCACGGGCTTGATCGCGCCCTTGGCGGACATCATCGTGCCGGTGCCGACCTCGAAGACCTGCAGGATATGCGGCGCGGTGCCGGCGCGGAAGGCGGCGATGCCGGCGTTCAGCGTATCCGGATAGGAGCCTTTATAGGCGGGAACGATCTTGTAGTCCTTCTGCGAGGCGTTGAATTCCTCGGACAGGCGGACGACGACATCGTTGTTGGCGCCGGTCAGCGCATGCCACCACTGAATTTCGGTCTGGGCTGCGGCAGGCGCGGCGCCGGCGAGCGCGAACGCCGCCACGGACATCAGGATGCGAGATTTCACTGTCATCATTCTCTCCCTTCCGCCCTCGGTTGGCCTGGGCGGCTGTTATTGTTGGTGCGCAAGCTAACATGAAGGCCGGGCGACGTTTCAATGACAAATTGATGACGGACGCAAGTCGCAGTCTTCTGGGCCCGCTTCTGTGCGTTCCTCCGGCGAAGCCCTTGCGCATTGGCCCGGAAGGCGCTGTTCTCCCCGGCCCGACCTCGCGCTTCCACGGATGCCTGCCATGCCGCGCCTCTCGCTGACGCCAGATCAGACCCTCCCCAAGGATGCGCCTGGCGCCGCCCTGCTCGGCCGCGTCTGGCGGCCCGATGTCGCAGGCCCGGCCGTCGTCACCCTGCGCGACGGTGTGCTGGTGGACGTCACCCGCGCCTTTCCGACCAGCCGCGATCTCTGCGAGGCGCCTGATCCGGCGGCCGCGCTGCGGGCAGCGGCGGGGGAACCCGTCGGGACATTGGCCGACATCCTGGCCAACACGCCGATTGACGGTCGCGATGCCGGCAAGGCCTGGCTGCTCTCGCCGCTCGATCTGCAGGTGGTCAAGGCTGCGGGCGTCACCTTCGCGGTCTCGATGCTCGAGCGCGTGATCGAGGAGAAGGCGCGGGGCAACCCCGCCGCCGCCGCCACGATCCGCGGCGAGATCGGCAAGCTGATCGGCGACGATCTCTCGAAACTGAAGCCCGGCTCGCCCGAGGCGATGCATCTCAAGGACGTGCTGATCAGGCAGGGCGCCTGGAGCCAGTATCTCGAGGTCGGCATCGGCCCCGACGCCGAGATCTTCACCAAGGCGCCGCCGATGTCCTCGGTCGGCACCGGCTTCGACGCCGGGCTGCACCCGTCCTCGACCTGGAACAATCCCGAGCCGGAGATCGTGCTGGTCGTCGCCTCCGACGGCCGCATCGTCGGCGCAACGCTTGGCAACGACGTCAATCTGCGCGATGTCGAGGGCCGCTCGGCCCTTCTCCTCGGCAAGGCCAAGGACAACAATGCGGCCGCCGCCGTCGGCCCCTTCATCCGTCTCTTCGACGCCGGCTTCACGCTCGACCATGTCCGCAACACCACGGTCACGCTGACCGTCGCGGGCGAAGACGGCTTCACCCTGGAGGGCTCCTCCTCGATCGCCAAGATCAGCCGCGATCCCGCCGATCTGGCGGCGCAGATGATCGGCCCGCATCACCAGTACCCGGACGGGGCGGCGCTCTATCTCGGCACCATGTTTGCGCCGATCAAGGATCGCGATACGCCCGGCGGCGGCTTCACCCACAAATACGGCGACATCGTCACCATCGCCGCGCCAGAGCTGGGCGCGCTGGTCAACCGCATGAAGCGCACTGACGACTGCGAGCCCTGGACCTTCGGCGCCTCGCATCTGATGCGCAGCCTGGCGAAGCGCGGGCTCTTGTGACCACGGGCGGCTTCCTCGTCTATGGCGAGGCCCTCGCCGATCTCGTGCCCACCGAGGCGGAGGCTGCCCGCTACGATGCGATCCTCGGGGGCTCCGGTTTCAACACGGCCCTGGGGCTCGCACGCTTCGGCGCCCGGGTGGCGCTCTGCGCGAGCCTGTCGTCTGATCGGCTGGGCCGGCGTTTCCGCAGTAGGCTGGACGAGGAAGCCATCGACGCGCGCTGGATCTCCGAAACGGATGCCGCCACGCCCCTCGCGGTGGTCGAGCCCATGGGCCCCGACGGCGTCGCCGCCTACCGCTTCCATCTCGCCGGGACCGCCTTCGCCCATCCAGCCGGAGCGCCCGAGACGCTGGCGGGGTTCGCGCATCTGCATGTGACATCCTTCGCGGCCGTCGCCGGACAATCCGGCGAGGTCGCGCTTGGCCTGATGCGGCAGGCCCGGCGCGAGGGCGTGAGCGTGAGTTACGACATCAACATCAGGGCGCAGGCCTTGCCGCCCCTGCCGGAGGCTCGCCGGGCGATCGAGGATCGCGTCGCGCTGTGCGATCTGGTCAAGGCGAGCACCGAGGACATGTCCTGGCTCTGTGACGGAGACGTCCGCCGCGGCGTCGAGCGCTGGCGGGACCTGGGGGCTGGCGCGCTGTTGGTGACCGACGGCGCGCAGGGAGCCCGGTTCATGGGCCCGAGCGGCGCGGAACTGGCCGCGCCGGCCTACCCAGTCGCGGTGGTCGACACGATCGGCGCCGGCGACGCCTTCATCGCCGCATTTCTCGGCCGCCTGGCGGACCACGGCCCCCTGTCGCCGGAGCGGTTTCGCGCCCTCGACGAGCGCGCGGCAAGAGATGCGCTCGAAGCAGCCAGCGCCTTTGCCGCCGCAACCTGCGCGGTTCGCGGCTGCGATCCGCCGCGCCACACGGCTCTCACCAACCGGAGCGCCTGACGATGCGCCTGAGCTATGTCGATTATCACACCTGTGGCGAACCGGTCCGCATCGTCACGTCGGGTTATCCGGAGCTGAAAGGCGCGACGATCCTCGAAAAGCGCCGTGACGCGCGCGAGAACCACGACCACTTACGCCGCGCGATGATGCTGGAACCGCGCGGGCATGCCGGGATGTATGGCGTCATCCCGGTCGCGCCGTCGCATCCCGAGGCGGCCTTCGGCGTGCTCTTCACCCATAACCAGGGCTATTCGACCATGTGCGGCCACGCGACGATCGCGCTCGGCCGCTACGCCGTCGAGCACGGGCTCGTGCCGGCGGTCGAGCCCATCACGCGTTTCTGCATCGAGGCGCCCTGCGGCCTGCTGCGGCTGGAATGCGTCGTCCGCGACGGCCGCGTCGAGAGCGTCGTTTTTGAAAGCGTTCCCGCCTTTGTGTTCGCGCGCGACCTCGCCGTTGATCTTCCCGGCTTCGGGCGGGTCGTCACCGAGATCGCCTATGGCGGCGCCTTCTACTGCATCCTGCCGGCCTCGCGCTTCGGGCTCGATCTGTTCGCCACGCCTGTCGTGACGCTGACCGCGGCGGCGACGGCCCTCACCGACAGGGTGCGTGCGACGCTGGCCATCACGCATCCGACCGAGCCCGATCTCGGCTTCCTCTATGGCACCATCGTCACCGACGAAGCGCAGCCCCCCGAGGAGAGCTTCAACCTCTGCATCTTCGCAGAAGCGCAGATCGACCGCTCGCCGACCGGCTCGGGCGTCACCGCGCGGATGGCGCTGGACCATGCCAAGGGGCTTGTCCCGGCGGGGGCGACACGGCGCTTTCGCAGCATCACCGGCGGCGTCTTCACGGGCTGCGTGGTCGGGGAGGCGGCGTTCCCCGTCCCCGGCGCCGTCACCGTCGCCGTTGGCGGAATCAGCCACGTCGCGGGCGAAGGCGTCTTCATCATCGAAGCGAATGACCCCCTGGGCCATGGCTTCGCCTTGCCCGAACGGTTCGCCGACATCGCGCGCGGTTAACCCAGACCAGAAACCAGTTTTCGCGATTCCTCTGGACGAGGGGTCGATATCGGCCAATTTCGGTGCCGGCGGCAGGCTCCGGGTAAGGTTTTTCCGGCAGTCTCGGCGTTCGCTCGCGAGAGGAAGGCGCCATGTCGGTGGAAAATGTCGGTGCGCCGCCGGGCCCCTCGCTGCGGCTGACCGCGCGCCTGTCCGATCTGGTCCTGATGCCGTCGCTCTGGATTGCGGCGTTCGCTCTTGCGGCCGTCCTGGCGCTCAGTCTGCCCCTGCGGCTGCCGCTCGGTCCCAACGCCTGGGACACGGCTGTCTATCTCGATGCGATCCAGCGCATCCGCATGGGTCAGGTTCCGAGCCTTGATTTCTTCGCGCCCGTCGGCCCGCTCGGCTATTACGGCGCGGCCCTGCTCGACGCCGTGTTCCCGCGCGCCCAGCCGATGCTGCTCGTCAACTGGGCGCTGCTGCCGGCGCTGCTGCCGGCCGCGGCCCTCATCTGCGGCGCCGTGGCGACCCGTTCGCGCGCCCTGGCGCTGGCGCTGCTCTTCCCGTTCCTGCTGTTTGCGGCGCTGCCGATCAATCTGCACGGCCTTTACCCGATGCCCGGCTTCGACGGCTACGGTCACTACAACCGTCATGTCGCGCTGCTGCTTTACCTCCTGATCGCGACGCTGCTCTTCGTTCCCAACCGGCGCCTGACGACCGGGCTGGTCGCGGGCCTGATGCTGACGCTGGTCCTGGTCAAGATCACCGGCGCCGTGACGGGCGCGCTGCTGGTCGGCTACGCCATTCTTGCTGGCCGCCTGCGTCTGCGCGACGCAGTCGTTGCCGCCGGTCTGGTGCTGGCCGTGCTCGGCGCGCTCGACCTCGCCACTTGCCTCGTGCGCGCCTATGTCGCCGACATCCTGATCCTGATCGCCCTCAACACCGGCGCCCTGTTGCCGCGATTCCTGACCGTCGCCTCGGTCAAGTTCAATGTCGTCGGCCCCTGCCTTCTGCTGATGGGCGCGCTGGCGCTCGCGGCCTCGCGGCAGGGCGTCGCATTGTCGCTGGCGGGGCTTTCCCGGCTCGCGGCATCACCCCTCGGCTGGCTGTCCGCCGCGCTCGTGGCCTTGACCTTCTTCGAGACGCAGAACACCGGCTCGCTCGAATACATCGGCCTCTGGCCGATCCTGCTGCTGATCCTGCGCGACTGGCGCCAATCCCCGGACAGGCTTAGGCCCGTCGTCCTGGTGCTCACCCTCGCCACGGCCTTGCCGAGCGCGGTGATCGTCATCGAGCGGGGCGCACGCGCCATTCTGGGCGCGGCCGGGCATGTCGCGCTCGACGTGCCCGCGCTCGGCCCGCTCGGTCGCGTCAGCGTCAAGGCCGACATGGCCGCGCGCGCCGCCGGCATGCTCGACCACTACGCATCCCAGCAGGCGAGCTATCGCGAGCTGGCGGGGCGCGGCCTCAGCCCCTCCTACATCCTCTATTCGGAGATCGACTATCAGGCGACCTGGCTGCTCGAGGTCCGTCAGGGTCTCGACGCCATCCGCGCCTGGGAGGCCGCCAATGGCCGCAGCCTCAACGGCTTCCTGACGCTCGACTTCGTCGATCCGTTCAACCGCCTGCTCGACCGGACGCCGCCGCGCCATGTGCCGATCGGCATGGATCCCGGCCGCAGCACGCCGGCCCCGGCGCCGGAAACCCTGGCGGAGCTGGCCCGCACCGACGCGATCCTGGCGCCGAAATGCCCGCCTACGGCGGCGCGCAACGCCATCCGCGGCCATTTCGAGGCGGCCCTGACAGGGCGCAAGCGCGTGGCGCTCTCGCCCTGCTGGGACATGTATCTCAGGGATTAAGTGCTCAGCCGGCCGTCTGCCCGGCTTCCCAGCCGAGGATGGCGCGCTTGCGCGTCAGGCCCCAGTGATAGCCGGTCAGGGCGCCGGATTTCCCGATGACGCGGTGGCAGGGCACGACGAAGGAGATCGGGTTCTTGCCGACCGCCATGCCGACCGCGCGCGACGCGGTGGGCCTGCCGATCTTGCAGGCGACGTCGCCATAGGTCGTGGCGCGCCCGACCGGGATCCGCAGCAGCGTCTGCCAGACCCGGACCTCGAAATCCGTCCCGATCAGCACGACACGCAGCGGCGTGTCCGCCGACCACGCTTTCGGATCGAAAATGCGCGCAGCATAGGGCGCGGTCGCCTGCGGGTCGAAGCGGTATTCGGCATGAGGCCAGCGCCGCATCATGTCCGCCAGCGCCTCCGCCCGCCCGCCGACGACCTTGCCGCCGTCGAGCCCGTCCGAGACCCAGCCCAGCCCGGCCAGCCCGCGCGGCGTCGCGACGATCAGCGCCTCGCCGAAGGGGGATGGGTGGAAGCCATAGGCGAGGGCCAGCCCGCCGCCCCCGGCCTTCCATTCGCCGGGCGACATCGCCTCATGCGTCACGAAGAGATCATGCAGCCGCCCCGGCCCCGACAGTCCGACCTCGAGCGCGGTATCGAGCACGCTGGCCGACGCGCCGAGCAAACCCTTGGCATGGTCGAGCGTGATCGCCTGCAGGAAGGCCTTGGGCGTCAGCCCGCACCAGCGCCGGAACAGGTGGTGAATGTCGGTCGGCGTCGCGCCCGCGGCCTCCGCGACCGCCTCGATCGAGGGCTGGGCACGCCAGTTCTCGGTGATGTAGGCCAGCACGCGGCGCACCGTGTCGTAGTCGGAGCCCGGCGCGACCGACGGGAAGTCGGCCGCCGCGGGCATCGCGTCAGTCGCACGTGCCAGAACCGCGTCCGAAAAGCGGGTCGGCTTCATCGCGGTCAGTTTCTGGAGGGGAGCGTTCATCGCCGTCACCTTCGCATCATCGATCATGCGGCGACATTACGGGCGCCGGACAACGCGCTCCACCCGAAAGCTGGCAGGCGTTCGGTCCGCGCGATCATGTCGGCATCACAGGGCTGCGGCCAGATCCTGCATCGTGATCATCAGCGTCATCGGATCCAGAGGGGACGGCTCGAAGCCGACATGTTCGTAGAAGGCCTTTGCCTCGTCGGACAGGGCATGCACGAGCAGACCGCGGACGCCGATGGCGTCGGCCGCCTGCAGAACCCTGAGGCCCGCGTCACGAACCAGCGCCCGCCCGAGCCCGCGTCCCTGCTGGCCGGTGTCGATGGCAAGGCGCCCCAGCACCACGACAGGCACCGGGTCCGGCATGTTCCGGCGAAATCGACCTGTCACGTCCCGCGTCGCGACGGCTCCCGCAGCGAGAGCGTAGTAGGCGACGACCTTGAGCCCTTCGCACGCGACGAAGGTTCGAGAGGCGCCGCTCGCCTGGTTCTTCAGCGCGCGCTGCTTCAGCCAGTCGTCCAGTGTCGGGGTGCCGCACCGGAACGATAAGAGCTCGTGATGCTCCCCCAGGGGTTCCGGCGCCGAAAGGCTCACGCCTCGTCCCAGGGCGGCTGGCGCTGCATGGTCTTCTGCAATCGCGGGTTCGGGCGCGGTGGCAGATCGAGCCGGGCGACAAAGTCCGCATAGGCATCCGGGCTGACACTGAGAACCGTTTGGCTGAGCAGCGCATCCTCGGCAGCGCGCCGCGCGGCATCGAGGATGAAATCAGTGCGGTTCTTGCCTTGGCTCAGCGCCGCACGATCGATCAGGCCGCGCTCTTCCGGCTTGATTCGGATGTTGAGGGTTTCGCGTTTCACAGGTGCAGTCGTCGGCATAAGCGACCTTTCACAGCGGGTGCTCATGATACGACATCGCAATGACGATGTCATTACACAGATCAAGGCAGACGCTCGTAATCCGGCCCGCGCCGCGCCGTCGCCAGCGCGGCGCCCAGCGCGTCGGCAAAGCCCTCGCGTTCCCCCGGCGACAACGCCCCCGCGACGGCGACGCGCCGGCCCCGCGAGACGAGGTCGAGCCCGAGCACTCCGTAATCCTCGTCGGTCTGGCGCTCCAGCTTCGTCCAGGCCGGGTTCGAACGCCAGACGGCCTCCTGCCCGTGATGCGAGACCTTCTGCAGCCGCACTTCGAGGGGCGTCACGACGACGCGCTCGAAGGCGCGCGCGTGGCGGAAGTTGACCTGGAAGGCGATGAAGAGCGCGACCACGTCGAGCCCCATGAAGCCCGCGACCGGCCAGGCGCCGAGCACCATGAAGGGGATCGAGGAGGCGATGCCGGCAAGGCAGACCAGCGTCATCACGATGCGGAAAGCGTTGCGGTCGAGCGACCGGTGCGGCGTGATCGTGGCGTCGAAGACCGGCCGCTCGGCTGCGGCGACAGCGTCGTCATCCAACCCGTCTGAATGGCGCTTGCCGAGGTCCATGGCCCGACTATAACGCCCCGATGACGCAAGAGAACAGGCCCAAGACCGGCCCAAAGCGCCGCAGCCCCGTACCCTCCCGGATCACGAAACCGCGTGCGCGCAGCGCTGCCGGCGTCCGCGAGATCTTCGCGCGCTTCGAGGCCGCCAATCCCGAGCCCAAGGGCGAGCTCGACTACGTCAATCCCTTCACCCTGCTGGTCGCGGTCGTGCTCTCGGCGCAGGCGACCGATGTCGGCGTCAACAAGGCGACGCGCCAGCTCTTCGCGATCGCCGATACGCCGCAGAAGATGCTGGCGCTGGGCGAGGACGTCGTGCGCGACCATGTCCGAACGATCGGCCTGTTCCGCACCAAGGCGAAGAACGTCATCGCACTTTGCGAGAAGCTGATCGCGGAATTCGGTGGCGAGGTGCCGGTGACGCGCGAGGCGCTGGAGAGCCTGCCGGGCGTCGGCCGCAAGACCGCCAATGTGGTGCTCAACATCGCTTTCGGCGAGATCACCCATGCCGTCGATACCCATGTCTTCAGGGTTGCCAACCGGCTGCGCATCGCGCCGGGCAAGAATGTGCTTCAGGTCGAACTCGGGCTGGAGAGGGTGGTACCGCCGGAATTCGGTCGGCACGCCCATCACTGGCTCATCCTGCACGGCCGCTACACCTGCAAGGCGCTCAGGCCCGAATGCGGGCGCTGCCTGCTCAACGATCTCTGCGACTCCCCCGACAAAAGGGTCGCTTGACGCTCGTCCCGCGATGGGGTTCGCTCCGTCCCCGAGGCGCTCCGGACGCTGACCATGCGATCCCAAAAGAGAGCGCGCGGCCAGAGGAAATGCGGGAGATCGCCATGTTCAGACAGATTTTGCTTGTCGCCGGTGTCGCCTTTGCGGCCTCGGCTGTTTCGTTGCCGGCGCCGGCACAGGCTCAGGCCAAGGGTCCGGTGATCGGCGTGAGCTGGTCGAATTTCCAGGAGGAGCGCTGGAAGACCGACGAGGCCGCGATCAAGGCGGCGATCGAGAAGGTCGGCGGCACCTATCTCTCCGCCGACGCGCAGTCTTCGCCGGCCAAGCAGCTCACCGATGTCGAGAGCCTGATCGCGCGCGGCGCCAAGGCGCTGATCGTGCTGGCGCAGGATGCCCAGGCGATCCGGCCCGCCGTGCAGAAGGCGGTCGACGAGGGCATCGCGGTCGTCGGCTATGACCGGCTGATCGAGATTCCCCAAGCCTTCTACCTGACCTTCGACAATGTCGAGGTCGGCCGCATGATGGCCCGCGAGATCGTCAAGGCGAAGCCCGAGGGCAACTACGTCTTCATCAAGGGTTCGTCGGCCGATCCCAATGCCGGCTTCCTCTACCAGGGCTCGATCGAGGTGCTGAAGGCCGCGCTCGACAGTGGCAAGATCAAGAATGTCGGCGAGGCCTCGACCGATGGCTGGCTGCCGGCCAACGCCCAGAAGAACATGGAGCAGATCCTCACGCGCAACGCCAACAAGGTCGATGCCGTCATCGCCGCCAATGACGGCACGGCCGGCGGCGCCATCGCCGCCATGGCCGCGCAGGGTCTGGCCGGCTCGGTGCCGGTCTCCGGGCAGGACGCCGACCGCGCCGCGCTGAACCGCATCGCGCTGGGCACGCAGACTGTGACGATCTGGAAGGATGCACGCGAACTGGGGCGCACGGCCGCGGAGATTGCGATCAAGCTCTCCGGCGGCGCCAAACTGACGGAGGTCGCAGGTGCGGCAAGCTGGAATCAGGGCCCGTCCAAACAGGCGATGACAGCCTTGTTCCTCAGGCCGGTGCCGGTGACGCAGGATAATCTCAAGGTCGTGATCGATGCCGGCTGGGCGCCGAAATCGGCCGTCTGCCAGGGCGTTGCGGCGGGCAAGGTCAAGGCGTGTGACTGAAGTCGCGCCTGATCCGGCAACGCCGGCTCAGGGCTCCAGGAGCCTCGCCGATCATCTGCGTCAGATCGAGTTCGATCCCCGCATGATCGGCATGGTCGCCGCGCTGGCGGTGATCTGGCTCGGCTTCGACGGGTTGTCCGGCGGCGCCTTCCTGACGCCGCGCAATCTGTGGAACCTGCTGGTCCAGTCCGCCTCCATCGCGGTCATGGCCTGCGGCATGGTTCTGGTCATCGTGACGCGCAACATCGACCTGTCGGTCGGCTCGATGCTCGGCTTCATCGGGATGGTCGTCGGCTTGATCCAGGTCCGGCTGTTGCCGGAGATCTGGGGGTTCGAGCATCCCGCGACCTGGATCGTCAGCCTGCTGGCGGCGGTGGCGCTCGGTGGCGTCATTGGCATGCTGCAGGGTGCGCTGATCGCTTGGCTCGCGATTCCCTCCTTCATCGTCACGCTGGGCGGGCTCCTCGTCTGGCGCGGCGCCGCCTGGTGGGTGACGCAGGGCCAGACCATCGCGCCGATGGATTCGCGCTTCCGTCCGCTCGGCGGCGGCATCGAGGGCGCCATCGGCACCAGTGCTTCCTGGGCTATCGGCCTGGCGATCTGCGCCGTCATCGCCGTGGGCAGCGTCGTCGCGCGCCGTCGGCGCCGGCGTTTCGGCTTCTCGCTGCGCCCGCTCTGGGCCGATCTCGTCATCGCGGCGCTCGGCTGCGGTGTGGTCGTCACGACCGTGATGGTCGCCAACGCCTATGCGCTGCCGGCCGGCATCGCCCGCCGCCTGACCGAGGCGCGCGGGCAGGTCTGGCCGGAAGCGGGGCTCGTCATCGGCCATGGGCTGGCCGTGCCGGTGCTGCTGGCGCTGGCGGTCGGTGTCGCCATCACCTTTCTGGCGACGCGGCTGCGCTTCGGTCGCTATGTCTTCGCCATCGGCGGCAACCCGGAAGCGGCCCAGCTCTCCGGCGTCAACACCCGCAAGGTCGTGATGCTGGTCTATGGGCTGATGGGCGCCCTCGTCGGCATCTCCGCCTGCATCGCGACGGCGCGGCTGAACGCGGCGACGAACTCCGCCGGCGCGCTCGACGAGCTCTATGTCATCGCCGCCGCCGTCATCGGCGGCACCTCTCTCGCCGGCGGCATCGGCACCATCGCGGGCGCGATGCTGGGTGCGCTGGTGATGCAGTCGCTGCAGTCGGGCATGGTGCTGATCGGCGTCGATACGCCGCTCCAGAACATTGTCGTCGGCCTCGTGCTGGTGGTCGCGGTCTGGCTCGACGGCCTCTATCGCAAGCGGCTGGGGTGAGGGATGGTCGCGGGAAACGTCCCTGTCATTCCGGGGCTCGCGAAGCGAGAACCCGGAACCCACGACGGGGTGAGACTTCGAATGCAGCCCCGTCGACTGCGCGCGCCCGGTCGTGGGTTCCGGGTTCGCCGCTGCGCGGTGCCCCGGAATGACAAGGGAGGAGCCCGCTCATGGACATGACCAGCCCCCTCGTCGAAATGCGCGACATCTCGATTGCCTTCGGCGGTATCAAGGCGGTCGATGCGGTCAGCGTCGATCTGCATCCCGGCGAGGTCGTCGGCCTTCTCGGGCATAACGGCGCCGGCAAGTCGACCCTGATCAAGATCCTGTCGGGCGCCTACAGGGCCGATTCCGGCGAGATCCGGGTCAATGGCGAGCCGGTCTCGATCACAAGCCCGCGCGACGCCAAGCGTCATGGCATCGAGACGATCTACCAGACGCTCGCGCTCGCCGACAATGTCGATGCCGCCGCCAATATCTTCCTCGGGCGCGAATTGCTGACGCCCTGGCGCACCCTCGACGACTCGACCATGGAGGCCGAGACCCGCAAGGTCATGGGCCGGCTCAACCCGCATTTCCGTCGCTTCAAGGAGCCGGTGAAGGCGCTTTCGGGCGGCCAGCGCCAGTCGGTCGCGATCGCCCGCGCGATCTATTTCAACGCTCGCGTGCTGATCATGGACGAGCCGACGGCAGCGCTCGGTCCCGCCGAGACCAGGCAGGTCGCCGAGCTGATCCTCGAGCTCAAGCGCCAGGGCATCGGCATCTTCCTGATCAGCCACGATCTGCATGACGTCTTCGACCTCGCCGACCGCGTCAGCGTGATGAAGAACGGCCGTGTCGTCGGTAGCGCCCGAACAAGCGACGTCACACAGGACGAGGTGCTGGGCATGATCATTTCCGGGAAATGCCCGCCGGGGGCAGTGCCGGGGCCAGGGGCGCTGCGCGGGTAGGGTAGGCCGTTGCACGCGCTCGCAGCGCCCTAGAGCAAGAAGGGGTTACTGGCTCGTGGTCGTGCAGGCGCCGTTGACGCAGGTCGTCGTCACCGTCTTGCAGACGCCGTTGGTGCATTCCTTGCGGGACTGGGTCGAGGTGCGGCCCTGCGGCTGCGGCGAGCTGGTCGGGATCGTCATCGACGGCGCGGGCCGCATCGGTGTCGGCTGAACGCGCGCCGGCTGGAAGGTGTTGGTCGGAATCCGCACCGTCGGCGTCATCGGCATCGGCGAGGGGCGCGGCGGTCCGGGGGGATTCACGCCACGGACCGCTGCCGCCATGGCCGCGTCGGCGCGGCGCTGGTCGGCCCTGTCGCGCGCCTCGGCCTGCAGATCGGCATCGGGAACCGGCTGGCCCAGCCGCGCCAGAGCCTCGGCGGCCTGCAGGCTGCCCCAGCGGGCGCCCTGCGTGTAGTAGAACAGGTAGAGGTTCTCTTCCTTCGGGAAGCCGGCGATGCCCAGCTCATGGCAGCGCCCGGTGGCGAAGAGGTTCGAGCCGGAGTTCGGGGCCAGCGACTTCGCGGCGGCGCACCATTCCGGCGAATAGGCCGGCGTCGAGGACAGCGTCAGCTGCGGTGTCGCCTGGCAGGCGCCGAGCAGCGCAGTCACGAGCAGAGCGGCGGGGAGGCGGAAGCGGGGTAGGGTCGACACGGGTTCAGTGGCTCGCGAAAGGGGACGCCTCAATCTCTAGCGACCTGAGACGCCGGGCAAGGCCCAAAATCTGCACCTTTCGTTTCCGTGAGTCCCGTTCGCCGTCCCGCGAAGGGACGGCGAACGGCGGCGTTAGGGCCCGACGCGATGTCCGCGCCGGATCGTGCTCACTTGGCGTCGAGCAGTTCCTTCACCGACAACAGCACCAACTCGTTGTCGTCGGCCTTCTTCGGGTCGCGCGAGGAGGAGAAGGGCAGGTTGTTGTCGTTGCCGACGACGATGATGCCGTTGGCGCGATCGACCACGTCGACGTTCTCGATGGTGAAGAAGGGGAAGGGCAGCACGCCGTCGATGGCGCCCTGCACCGCCTTCTTGTCGGGGTCGGCAATCTTCATCAGGTCGATGAAGCCGACCTTGCGCACGGCCTTGCCGACATTGGCGTCGGTCATCTCGATCTTCACGATCCGCTTGAACTTGGCGAGGTCGTGGAAGCAGTCCGGGCCGCGCTGTCCGGTGGCGCAGGCCTTGTCGCCGGTGCCTTCGCCATTGTCGCGCTCGATGATCAGCGCGGTGGTGGCGTCGATCATGTTGAAGTCGCCGATCGCGAGGCCCTTCTGCTCCAGCGGGAAGAACCAGGAGCGGCCGGTCCACTTCTCGGCGGCGACGTCGAATTCGAGGATGCGCAGGACTTCCTTGCCGTCGACCTCTTCATTGCCCTTGGTCTCGGCGTTCCAGAGCGGGCCTTCGAGGAGCGGATAGAGGAAGCGCCCGTCCGGAGACTGCGCCATGCCCTCATAGCCCTTGGAGCGACGGACATTGAACTCGACGGGCAGGTTGGGGGCGCCAGGCGTGGTCACGGCGAAGTGGTCGGGCGAGCGGGCGGGCTTGCCGCCGACCATCGTCTCGAACACGGCCTCGACCTTGCCGCTGGCGTCGACGCGGATGAGATAGGGGCCGAATTCCTCGCCGATCCAGAACTTGCCGCCGATCGGCTGGATCGACTCGGGATCGAAATCCGCGCCGGTGAGGTAGCGCTTCTCGGTGCCCTCATTGGCGATGCGGAACGGCACCTTCTTGTCGGGATCGTGCAGGAAGGTCGTGGCGAGGCGCTCGATCTTGCCGCCCGCGAAATCGGCCTTGATGCGGTGGAAGAACAGCATCGCGTCGGGCGAATTGGCCTTGGAGCCGAAGCCGTTGTCGGTCAGCACCAAGAACTCGCCATTGCCCAGCGAGCGGATGCCGGAGAAGCCCTGAACCGGCTGGCCCTGGAACGGGGTCGAGAGGCCGGTGGGGCGGCCGCCCGAGGTGCCCATGACGGTGCCCACGGCCTCGACCCGCTTGCCGGGCGTCACGAACTTTCCGGAAACCTTGAGGTCGGCGGGTGCATCGGCGGGGGCGGTGACCATCGTGTTGGCGGGGAGCAGCGCATGGCCGACGAGCTTGGCCGGGAATTCCTTCTGGGAATCCTGCGCGCCGGCAAGGATGGTGGAAGACAGCAGCAGGGCTGCGATCAGGGAAAGACGCATGGGAGGCTCCGATCTGGGGAATAACCGCATCGGATTGGCCCTGCTGGATTTCACGGCGAAGACGGATGGATGACAATCGGATGAAGCGGAGCCGGGACGGAAAACCCGGAGGGCCGCGCGAGCGTTGCGCGCCTTGTTCGCGCCCGCATCGGGTGGCAACGAAACCTGCCGCGATCACGCGTCCCGAAAGGTCCAGAACACGATGACAGTCCTCGAAGTCCTCGCCCCCGGCCATGTCGCGGTGGTCACGGGCGCCGCCTCCGGCATCGGCCTTGCTGCGGCCCGCGCCTTCGTGGCGCGCGGCCTGACGGTCGTGCTCGCCGACCGGGACGAGACGGCGCTCGACCGGGCGGCTGCGGAACTCCGCGGGTCCGAGGCCGAGGTTCTCGTCAGGCCGATCGATGTCGCTGACCGCGCCGCGCTGGAGGCGCTGCGCGACGAGGTGATGGGCCGCTTTGGCGCCGTCCATGTCCTGATGAACAATGCCGGCATCCAGCCAGGCAGCGCGATCTTCTCGCCCTGGGAGGATTGGCAGCGCATCCTGGCGGTCAATCTCATGGGCGTGATCCATGGCTGCCAGGTTTTCGCGCCGGCGATGCTCGAAACCGGGCAGCCCGGCCTGATCATCAACACGGGCTCGAAACAGGGCATCACGACGCCGCCGGGAGACCCGGCCTACAATGTCTCGAAGACCGCCGTGAAAACCTTCACCGAAGCGCTCCAGCATGAATTGCGTGGACGGGAAGGCTCTCGGCTCAGCGCCCATCTCCTGATCCCCGGCTTCGTCTTCACCGGGCTGACGGCGAGGGGGCGCACCGAGAAACCGCAGGGCGCCTGGACCCCGGACCAGACGGTCGCCTTCATGCTGGAGCGCCTCGCGCAGGGCGATTTCTACATTCTCTGCCCCGATGGCGAGACGCCGCGCGCGCTCGATGAGAAGCGCATGGCCTGGGCGATGGGCGACATCATCGAGAACCGCCCACCCCTGTCGCGCTGGCACCCCGACTATGCCGAGGCGTTCAAGGCCTTTCTGGCGCGCGAGGGCTGAGGCGGCTCCGTCTCAGAACACCGCGTCATCCCGGACAAGCTGCGCAGCAGCGCCGCTCCGGGATCCATCGTAGAGCACCTGAGCCCTCCGATGGATCCCGGGGCAAGCCCGGGATGACGGAGTGGTTGCTAGCCAATCAATCATTCCCTGAAGCTCAGTAGCCCCGCGCCGGATCGACGACATGCTCCAGCGGCTCGCCGGCCTCGAGCCGGCGGATCTGGGCCGCGATCAGCGTCGCGATGGCTTCGGGCTCCGACATCGCCGCATTGTGGGGCGTGACGGTCACGGCGGGATGGGCCCAGAGCCGCGAGTCCGTCGGCAGCGKCTCMGKCTCGRACACGTCSAGCGTGGCGCCTTTCAGAGCGCCGG
>NNBT01000029.1_pt1 | contig 22923 bp, 15 predicted proteins | sample 1173831 | NCBI WGS metagenome assembly NNBT01 (sample SAMN07173936, study PRJNA388173) | plant metagenome | isolation source: symbiotic tissue sample KVJ10 | place: Norway: Troms, Kvaloya island | reverse complement strand
GAGATTTGTCTGACCATCATTGGGATTGGTCGTTCTGATCGAGGGACGATTACCTGGTGCGATCGCAATATAATTGAGTTTGGTATTCTTACCACCTTTAGCATCAATTGTGAGCTTGCCATCGGCAACATTAACAATCCGGGTAATTGCGGCAAACTTTTTGGTTGCCGTTGGTACAAAGCCAGAAATAGCAGCCGTCCCCTCTATATTAATCTGGTGCTTACTATTTACAGTATTACTAGCATCACCGACGCTAACAGTCACATTGTAGGAACCATTAGATAGGGCATATTCCCAAGCAGCAGGTATCCTGACTGCTGTTCCCGCACTGCTAAGAGGATATTGCAGATGAATCAGTCTATTTAGTCGCCGATCGATGCCACTTTGGTTGCGATCGCGTGTATTGAGTTGGATATCAAGGGGAGTGGGTATACTATTGCCTAAGCTATCTTCACGCACCCAACCAAAGCCTCTAGTATCATTGTAGGCTTGACCGATATCTTTAATATACCCAGATGGTACAGGCGCGTCATTTGGTTGGAAAGCAATCCCTTGAACAATTGCTAATACCAGTATTTTGGGTTTGATCTTGTAAGTCATAGTATGCCTTGCCGTTGTGTTCGTAGTTGATACGTGAGTAGTCCATTAACATTGGCCAGGTATCTGCAATGATGATTTCTGGCAATCCTTCACTGACTAGAAACGAACGTAATGACCGCAAGTCTCAGGGAACCATTTCTCCAGACTGTATAAAAATTATTTAGTAAATACTTGAAATTACATAAATACTGAACTTCTTTTTAAGAGAATTATAAAGGAACTTTCTAATTCCTCAACTTGCCACAGTATGATTACGGAAAAAGCAATAAATCTTCAAAATTATTACCGTAAACCAATCTTTAATTGGTACTGGCAGAGTTCATTTTTAAATGTAATGTTAATATATGGTTAATATAAGTTTTGATAATTAGCTATAATTTCCACGGTCATTGCACCCCTCCCCGCAGGCGGCTACGGTGTATACACAAGTCTTTGAGAGTTGCCTCACAGCGTTTAGATCCCCCCTAACCCCCCTTAAAAAAGGGGGAACCAGAGTCAAAGTCCCCCAATTTATCGGGGGATTTAGGGGGATCTTCAACGATTTTGGTTTTATACAAAGATGTGTGTACACCGTAGCCACAGGCGGGGAGGGGTTCTTGAGGTTTAATTAAGTGACTAAGCGGACATGATATAATTTACGATCACATAATATTTAATGGGTCTACATCAATAGTTAAACTTACAGACGAAGGACAAAGCGATCGCACTTCCTCCCAATCTGGTAATCGCGGTAAGGCATCGGGGGCAAATTTAATCAATATCTGCCAACGATAACGATTAGCTACCCGTAAAATACTTGCTGGTGCTGGGCCCAATATCTCGAATTCTTCTTCCGTACTCAAGGCTGTAGCAATAACTTGCGCCGTATTTTGCACTTGAATGGGATCGAGACTACTTAAGCGCAACAAAATTAACCGCCCATAAGGAGGATAATTCAGTGCTTGGCGTTGTTCTAATTCAGCTTGAGAGAAAGACTGATAATCGTGCGATCGCACAGCTGCAATTACCTGATGCTCTGTAGTATAAGTCTGCACAATTACTCTACCCGGATCTTCACCTCTACCAGCACGTCCAGCGACTTGCGTCAAGGTTTGAAATGCCCGTTCGCTGGCACGATAATCTGATAAATTTAGCAATCCATCGGCGGCGACAACGCCCACAAGTGTCACCTGTGGTAAATCCAAACCTTTGGTGAGCATTTGCGTACCGACTAATAAATCTGCTTCGCCGTTGGCAAACTGCGTGAGTAGGGTACGATGGGAGCCTTTGTTGCGGGTGGTATCGCTATCAAAACGAATCAAGCGCAACTCTGGGAACTGTCGCGCTAGTTCCTGTGTTACTCGTTGAGTACCGCTACCGAAAAATTTCAGGTAAGGAGAACTACAATCAGGGCAAAATTTGGGATGCGATCGCGCATAATTACAATAATGACACCGCAATAATTCCGGCGCTTTTTCTTCGGTATGGTGATACGCCAGCGATACATCACAGTGCGGACATTCCAACACATATCCACAACTGCGGCAAGAGACAAAAGTACTGTGTCCCCGGCGATGGATAAATAAAATTCCCTGTTGTTTTCTTTCTTGCAACTCTTGCAAAGCTGCTTGCAGCGATCTACTAAATATAGAACGATTTCCCTGTTGCAACTCTTGCCGCATATCAACAATTTCCACCGGCGGTAAAGGGCGGGAGTTGATGCGCTCAGGCAAACTTAAGTAATGAGTGCTGAGTGAAGAGTGAGGAGTGAAGAGTGAGGAGTTAGGAGTTACAAATTCTCCCCCTGCCCCCCCGCTCCCCTGCCTCCCCACGCTTACCCAAGTTTCCAACGAAGGCGTAGCTGAACCCAACACCAAAGGGCAATTTTCTAATTCGGCTCGCCACAGGGCAACGGTACGGGCGTGGTAGGTGGGTATAGGGGAATCTTGTTTAAAGCTGCTATCGTGTTCTTCATCTAAAATAATTAAACCCAAGTTAGGCAAAGGGGCGAAAACGGCGCTGCGAGTACCAATGACAACTTGAGGTTCCCCCGTGAGCATTTGCCGCCAAGTGTCGTAACGTTCACCATCGGAAAGGGCGCTGTGATAAACGCTGACTTTATTACCAAAACGAGCACGAAAACGATCGGTTAGCTGCGGTGTAAGTCCAATTTCTGGGACTAAAACCAGAGCAGATTTACCTTGATTGAGGAGAGGTGCGATCGCTTGCAAATATACTTCGGTTTTTCCTGAACCTGTCACCCCATGCAATAAAACTTGAGCAAATTCATCTAGTGTCTGGATTGTCGCTAAGGCGCTAGCTTGAGCTGTATTTAATGACTTTGGTTGATCTTTGGCTAATACTGGGCCTTGTTCCCTTCGCAATACTTCCCGTTCTTCGATGACGATACAGCCCTTTTGTTCTAACCCTTTTAGGGTAGGGGTAGTTGTCTTACAAATCTGTAGAAACTCATTTAGCCACAACTCGCCACCACAATCGCGTAGAACTTTTAAAATCTCCCGCTGACGCTTATTTAAATCAATGTAAGATCCATCGGCAACTAACGTGACTACTGGTTTTGTCTGGGGTTGAGAATATCTAAGTAATTCCACATAACTTTCTGCCCAATTGCGTTCGAGTAATTGCTTCTTTCCATAGTCAAATCCTTGAACCTGGCGCTTGAGGAATTTGAAACTGTAGTCCCCATCAACTTGAGATTGCAGAATTTGGAGAATTTGACGAGCTGCCTTTAAACCAAGGAATTCTACTGCACCATTGGGAATGTTTTCTCGCTTGAGCCGAATGCGATGCTGTGATCGCCTCAATAATCCAGGCGGCAACGCCATACGTATCACCTGAATCAGTTGTGTGTAATAATACTGTGATACTCGTTCCAGCAGAGTAAAGTAACTATCTCCGATGAAATCCCTCTGAATGACATCTTCTACTTCCTTGATTTTTTCTGCTGCTAAATCTGCTGGGGGTTTTGCCAATATACGAATAGCTACCCCTCCCAGTCGTTGTAAACCAAATGGCACACTCAAAATATCCCCTGGTTTTACTTCTAACTTGGCAGGTAATCGATACGTATACAGTTTTTCCCCTTTCTCTAATTCCGTTGAGGCTCCTGGACAGTCTACCAATACTTCAACCCACCGATTAACAGTTTCACCTGACTTATATGATTCACTCGGCTCACTCACCACTAAAGGAGATAAATTTATGTCATTAATATACATACTTGCTAATTTTATAATTAATTCAATATTTATTTCCCTCACATAGCTGGTCAAAATCAACCTAGCTAACTAAACTTTAGTTTTTCGCTTTCTTCAATTTAAATGGTATTTCTCAATACTGTTATTCTTCATAATACTTGATAATTTTCCTCTTATGTAATCTACTAGACAAATTCGTATCAACTATATATGCAATAAATATTTGGTGCCCACTATACAAATAAAAGCATGTCGGCTATTGCTGCAACAGTTACTCTATCTACTAAATATGGAGTAGCCTTTTTCCGCCTATCGGTAGATATTCAACCCTTTCTGTATATGAGATGCTTTTATACATAGTAAGATCGTTCCAAAATTAAACTCCTACTCTTGTAATTTGGATCGTGTAGGTAACTTGAAATCAAATCGGGAATGCGTAACCTATTAGTAGGTCTTCCTTTTATACAGTGGTATCCAGCGCCTAAAACATTATAAATATTTAGAAAAATATATGAAAGTTTAAGAAATTTGGATGGTTAGCTGGAATTTTTATATTTGTTAAGGTTGAGAAAGTTTGAGGGGGTTTGACATATTTGATAATTCAGAAAAAAATGAAGAATATACCTGTTGGGAATCTAAGAAAAAAGTTTTGCTGGGTGCTAAGGTAAGTTTCGTTATAGGTTGTATATAACTGTAACCTATAGATACTAGGTAGATGCCGATTTTTATTTCTATAGACAAATTAGCATCAGCCTACATTTCGCTATTCTTTACGGGTGCATCGTCCATTAGGGAAAACTACCAAGCCTCAAACGAGTAGGTGTAAATAAATTATGTACCAAACAAAGCAACAATCCCTAAAGGAAAATATGAATATTGTTGAATTGGGAAAGATGGAAATACTGGAGAATGCTGCTGATATCGAAGAACCATCACTCGATAGTTTAAATGCAGTGGCAGAAGAAGAATCTCCAATTGTAGTAGAAAATCTGGAATCAGACGAACGCGATGGCGATAACATGGCGGCGGCTCGTCCTTCGGGATACAACAAAACCGAACATGATGATGCTGTCGGCGCATTTTTTAAAGAAATGGCGCGTTATCCGCTTTTAAAAGCTGATGAAGAAGTAGAGTTAGCGCGGCGAGTCAGGTTTCTAGAAGAATTTAGAGAAATACAAGCGGTTTTAGGGTTAAAACTGGAACATGAAGCCAGCAAATTAGAAGTGGCTTCCGAGTTAGGAATGACGGAAAAGCAACTAGAAAGTCGCTTGTATCAAGGGAGAGTAGCGAAACGCAAAATGATTCGCTCGAACTTGAGATTGGTAGTTTCTATTGCTAAACGATACTTGAATCGGGGAGTGCCTTTTCTGGATTTAATTCAGGAAGGAGCAATGGGTTTAAATCGCGCTACAGAAAAATTCGATCCCGATAAAGGATATAAGTTTTCTACTTACGCCTATTGGTGGATTAGACAAGCGATTACTAGAGCGATAGCTAACGATGCGCGAACAATTCGACTACCGATTCATATTGTTGAAAAGCTTAACAAGCTAAAAAAAGCCCAACGGGAACTCAAACAAAAACTTTGTCGTAATCCTACCGAAGGTGAAATGGCAGAATATTTAGAGATTAGCGTGCAACAACTACGCCAGCTACAGCAGCTACGGCGACAAGCACTTTCTCTCAACCACCGCGTCGGTAAAGAAGAAGACACGGAATTGATGGATTTGCTAGAAGATGAAGATAACTTGTCTCCAGAAGCAAAAATGAATGAAAACATGATGCGTCAGGAGATTTGGGAAGTCTTGGGTGATGTGTTAACTCCACGAGAAAAAGATGTGATTTCTCTGCGTTATGGTTTGACAAGTAGCGAACCATGCACCTTAGAAGAGGTTGGCAATATGTTCAATCTTTCTCGCGAGCGAGTGCGTCAAATTCAAAGCAAAGCCATGCGGAAATTACGTCGTCCTCACATAGCCAAACGCTTAAAAGGTTGGTTGATTTAATTACATTGCTCAAGATAGAGATGCAATCTGGAACTTAATTAGCTTTGCAATTCGCAAAAATCGGGCGTTTTGTAGCTTTTTTCGGCTCTTGTTTAGTGAATACTCAAAATAAATTGCCCAGTTACCTATAGACTATGGACTATAAACTATGGACTATAGACTAATGACTTCGGGTAGCAATTTGATTGTGCGTTTTGCCCAAACAGACGATTGCAGCGTACTGTTTAAATTAATTGAGGGACTTGCAGAATATGAAAAATTATCTCACGCGATCGCTGGCAATGCTCTAGCACTTCAGGAGCATTTATTTGGTTCGCGGAAGTATATAGAGGCAATATTAGCGGAATCTGCTGGTCAAGCTGTTGGTTTTGCGCTATTTTTTCATAATTATTCAACATTTCTGACTAAGCCGGGAATTTATCTGGAAGATTTATTTGTTTTACCAGAATATCGCAGGCAAGGTATTGGCAAGGCTCTCCTAACTAAAGTAGCTCAGATAGCTGTAGAACGGGATTGTGGGCGATTAGAGTGGAGTGTCTTAGATTGGAATGAGTCAGCCCAAGCATTCTACCGTAGCATGGGAGCATCTATATTAGATGATTGGCGGATTTGTCGCGTCACAGAAGATATGCTTACTCAATTAGGTTCCGTAAAATAAAAAATACAGGATGAAGTATAAAGAATGAATCAGGAAGATTTTCATCTTTAATATTTCATCCTTAAATTTTAATCATTTTTTTATAAAATATTCAGAATTATATAAATTGGGATTTTAATCATCAGCATAAATGCACATTTTTGCAAATAAGCAAGCTAGGGTATTTTGGAGAGAAGCATATTCTATTTACATATTGCTTTGGGCTAATAAACCTAAATCTAAAATCACCAAGATTCAAAATCCAAAAACTTTATTTAATAAAGCAAAGTTTGACAGCTTGTCATTTGACTATGGCAACAGGTCAACTCACAATTATGGAGGATATTGCACCGAATAAGCCGTTATTGCAGAGAGAACACGAAATGAAAAAAATGATTACAGTCATGCTGTTAGGCATAGCAATCTTCACCTTTGCCTTCAGTCGTCCAGCTTTGGCAGCAGATGCTGCTGGTGGAGCTAAAGTATTTAGTGCTAATTGTGCCTCTTGTCACGCAGGAGGAAAAAATCTGGTTAATGCTGCCAAAAGCCTGAAGAAGGCGGATTTGGAAAAGTATGGTTTGTACTCAGCAGAGGCGATTATTGCCCAGGTTACAAACGGTAAAGGTGCTATGCCCGCCTTCGGCAAACGTTTGAAGTCTGAACAAATTGAAAATGTAGCTGCTTATGTACTTTCACAAGCAGATAAAGAATGGAAGTAGATTAAAATCTAACTTCAAAAATTAATAATTAGCGGGACAAAAGCCCCGCTAATTTTAGAGTTGCCGAAATTATAAAACAGAATGCTTATCAATACTGTTCGGTTAAGCATTTTTAACTTGAAATTGGGTTAAATGGTAAAGGTTAAAGGTTTTTCTTTTCCCTTTTCCCCTTCCCCTTTTCCCCTTAACCGAAAGGTATTAGGATGCATATACCAATTTGGGATTAAGAGTCTTTACAAAAAGACTGTTCCAAGAATATCAAGCAATACTACCTATCCTAATTTGGTATTATGAGTAATTTATGGCGATTATTTTTCAGTATAATTATTGCTTTACCCCTCACTTTTTTGACTTTACCCGCACATTCCTCACCCATTTTAATTACCCAAATTACAGCGAGTGATTTCTTAGAGTTGGGTGTAGATAAGATGCGACGCGGTGATTATCAGGAAGCAATAAAGAATTTCAACCAGGCGATTGAACTTGAGAAAGATTTGGCTGTAGCTTATAGCGATCGCTGTCTTGCTTATCTCCAATTACAAGATTACCATCAAGCGATCGCAGATTGTACTCAAGCCATAAATTTTGCACCAGATAACTTCGAGGCTTATCTAAACCGGGGAGTAGCACACTACAGACAAGGGGATTATCCTGCTGCCATTGTCGATCATAATCGAGCGATCGCACTTAAACCATCAGATTTTCGAGCTTACTACAACCGAGCGCTAGCCCGTGCTGGGGATGGGAAAGACTCGGAGGCAATTCTTGACTTTAATTTAGCCCTAACTCAAATTCCCCGAATCAGTAGCTTACTGCTTGCAGATATCTATAATGACCGAGGTTTAGCGCATTTTGTCTTGCAAGATATCCAAGCTGCCATGCTCGACTTTAATCTAGCAATTCGCCTCAATGCTAATGATTATAGAGCGTACTTTAACCGGGGTTGTGCTTGTGGACGAAACGGAGATGACTTTGGTGCAGTGCGTGATTTTTCTCAAGTCATCAGACTTAACCCCAGTAATGCCCAGGCTTACGTTAATCGGGGAGTAGCTCAGTATCGCTTAGGATATCATTTAGGAGCCATATCTGATTTACAAAAAGCATCTGAGTACTATGGACAGCAAGGAAAAAAAGTTGCTTACGAAAAAACTCTAGATTTACTGAAAAATCTGCGAGAACAAATTTCCTCTGTAACGGAAGTTGCTCTTTTCTAACACTGTCAGGGCTATACAGGGTATGCACCAGCTTGAAAAATTTGTTCGGGAGTTAAATTTAATTCTGGGAAAATAGGTGAGATAATGCGATCGCTACCTCGAAACTGGCTGACTTGGTATTCTCCCTCAATTAAAGTGTAGAGCGAGACAGTTGGTTGTTTGGGGTTGCCAATAAATCGCCTACCGCCTAAAGCCGCATAGTCTACAATCCAGTATTCTGGGATGCCTACAGCCTCATAGTCAGCAGCTTTTTTTAAATAATCATCACGCCAATTGCTACTCACTACCTCAACTACTAAAGGTATTGATTCCGCAAGGCTTACAGTAGATTCTTTTTTCCACAGAGGTTCGTTTACCAAATTGGGACGATTTAATATCAGCACATCTGGTGAGTAAGCAGATTCATTTTCAGGCGGTTTGACTAATACTGTTTTGGGTATGAAGTAGGGCAGATTTAAACGAATACATTCTCTAGTAACTTCAAAAGCTAAAAATCCAACTACCTCTTCATGGTCGCCTGTAGGTTGTGGCATCTCTACAATTACTCCATCATGCAATTCATAACGTTTTCCTGTATTGTCAGGATATTTAGCAACGAATTCATCGAATGTAACTACTTTGCGTAAGGCTTGAATCATAAATTATTGCTTTCTATTGTGTTTGTGAAGCGTCTATGTTTATCAATATTAACGTAATTCATAATTGCTACAAGAGAAGAGGCTTTGAAGCTTATTCTCCTTCGCCTTTCAAAGGTTAGCTTGCTTATTAAGCGCAATATCTCTAGCCCTTCGAGATTGCACGTTTGGGAATTTGAGCGTTTGAAGCAGACTAAAAGATATATAGCGTTTTTTGTACACCATAGCCCCCTCCTCGCTTGCGGGGAGGGGGTTGGGGGTGGGGTTCTTGTACCTCACTCAACTGAGAACCGCTATATCAACCCAGAGTCAGATCATATTACTAATAGAACCGAGATCACACTTCAATGAGTTCATCTCGGCTAAACTAAATTTTTATATTTAAATATCACGAATACTCACATAGTAACTTAAATTATCGCAATGAAAAATCTAGGGCGCAAACCTCCTATTCATATTCACTCAAAGCAGAAAGAACCAACTCCTCCTCATGAGCTTAAACAGCTATTGATGACTGTTCGTGCCCAACGCGATGAATGGCAACAACGTGCGAAAGAAAATGAGGAAGCTGTATCTCAACGCGATGAAGCAGAACAACGTGCAAACGAAGCTGCATCACAACTGGTTCATGTTCAGCAAGAAATTCAAACTTATCAAATCGAGACTAATGAGCTAAAACTCGAAGCTAATGAGCTAAAAGAGCGATTTACTCAAAATTATCTCTTCTATCTTGATGAGCAAGAAAATCATCAAAAGACGCTCTGTCTCTACAACGAAGAAAAAGCGAAAATATCCCAGCTAGTTCATGTTCACCAGCGAGAAATCCAAACTTGCCAACTCGAAGCTAATGAGCTAAAAGAACAAGTCACTCAAAATTATCGCTTCTATATTGATGAACAACAAAGTCATCAACAAACACTCTGTCTCTATAACGAAGAAAAAGCGAGAGCAACTGACTTGCTTACCAAATATGATGCAGCCAACTCTGAACGAGAAATGTATTTGACTTTATACAATGAGGCTAAAGCAGAACTCAAACATGAGCGTCGTTCCAAAGCTAGTATTAAGGGATGGGAAACTCGCCGGAAAGCCGAGAATGAAAAACTAAAACGAGAAATTGCCCAGATGGTTGTGCTACTGCGTGACTCTTTAGCAAGTAAGGATGAAGCAGTAAACAGTCTTTACCTTGTAGCAGAGCGTATGGATCGGATTCAATCTTTAGTTGATTCGGTCGAAGAAGAAACAACTAACAATCCTATGAGTTTGGTACAAAAATTTAAACGCATCTGGCTGGCAATTAAAGACATACTTTCTGAATAAACAAGCATACTCATGAGCAAAAAATCACTACTAACCACGCAAAAACAAGGTAAAGCGAGGCTGGGAGATCAAATTCGCAATATTGCCGATCGCCTTAAACAAGAGACAGATGTACAAATAACAGCAACTTCTCGGATTTTAGGGGCTGCTGCTCAAATTGCCGAAAATCATGACCGACTTATTAATGAAGTAGTTGATATGGTTGAGTCAGACCTAAATGCAGAGAAACACGTATCTAATAAGTATACTTATACTGTTGATATTCTGAAGCAACAGTTTAAAACATTACGGGATGCAAAGGCTCACTTTAATCTGAAAGTTATTAGTTGGGAATCACTAGTTAATAAATTAAATGCTGCATCTTCCCAAACAAGCATCATACAGAACCAACCTCAATCAAATCAGGGTTTGGCAGACACCAATATAATAAATGGTGAAGATAATTTTAATAATATTGAAAAATTGACAGTTTTTTTAGAACCTGATGTTGCCAAAATGTTTCCCAATTCGGAAGCTGTAAATGAAGCTCTGCGTTTTCTAATTAGAGTTACGAGTAAAAATCGTTGAAGCATTTTATCAAGTTTATAGAAAAATATATTTTTCTATAAACTTGAGTATCTTTTTCTTCTTTTATTGCTAACCGATCAGGCGTAACACCATCAAAGAGCGATCTGTAACTGGTAAAGTTTGAGAACCTGAAACTAATTTTCCTCGGTCTAAAAAGCGAGGTTCATTAGTGTCAATTACTATCTCCCATACCTTCTCTTTAAATTCATTAGGCAAAGCAAAGTTAATTAACTCATAGTGAGCGTTAAAAAATATTAGAAAACTTTCATCAATAATCCGCTCACCACGATCGCCTGGAGTAGCAATTCCCTGCCCATTCAAAAAAATCTCCATTACTTTGGCATAACTAACTAGCCACTGCTGCTCAGTCATTTCACTGCCATCAGAATTAAACCAAGCAATATCATTAATACCTAAACCGTGAATGGGGCGACCTTGAAACCACTTACGTCGTCGGAATACTGGATGCTGATGGCGAAAATTAATTAGTTCGCGTGTAAAGTCTAGTAAATCCGAGTTCGCTTTATGCAAATCCCAATGCCGCCAAGAAATTTCATTGTCTTGGCAGTAGACATTATTATTTCCATTTTGACTACAGCCAATTTCATCCCCCTCTAATAGCATTGGGACACCTTGAGATAGCATTAGGGTTGCTAAAAAGTTTCGTCGTTGCCGTTCGCGCAAACGCATTACTTCTGGATCGTCGGTTTCGCCTTCTACACCACAATTCCAGGATCTATTATGGCTTTCACCATCTCTACTGTCTTCCCCGTTTGCCTCGTTATGCTTTTCGTTGTAGCTGACCAAATCATTTAACGTGAAACCATCATGAGCAGTTATGAAATTAATACTTGCATTTGGGTTGCGCCCGTTGGTTTGATATAGGTCAGGGCTACCGGTAAAACAGTAAGCAAATTGTCCCAAACTATCATCTACACCACGCCAAAAATCTCGTACTGTATCCCGATATCTACCATTCCATTCAGACCAACGCAGGGGAAAATTCCCAACTTGATAGCCGCCTTCTCCTAAGTCCCAAGGTTCAGCAATCAGCTTCACATCTGCCAAAATTGGGTCTTGATGAATAATATCAAAGAAAGCTGATAGGTTATCTACCTCATATAATTCCCGTGCCAGCGCCGAGGCCAAATCAAACCGGAAACCATCTACATGCATTTCTGTTACCCAATAGCGCAGGCTATCCATGATTAACTTCAGAACTTGAGCATGACGCACATTCAGAGAGTTACCGCAGCCTGTAAAGTCCATGTAGTAGCGAGGATCGTCCTTTACTAAACGATAATATACAGAATTATCAATACCTCGCAAAGATAGCGTTGGCCCGAAATGATTTCCTTCGCCGGTGTGGTTATAGACTACATCTAAGATCACTTCAATTCCAGCAAAATGTAGTGCTTTGACCATTTGCTTGAATTCATTGACTTGTTCTCCCCCAGTCCCACTAGCACTGTAACTAGAATAGGGAGCAAAATAATTGATGGAATCGTAGCCCCAGTAATTGCTTAATCCTTTATCTTCTAAATGTCCCGGATGAGATAGAAAGTGATGTACTGGCATCAACTCAACTGCTGTAATTCCTAATTGCAGTAGGTGTTGAATTGCAGCCGGATGCGCCAACCCGGCATAAGTACCGCGCAACTCTTCTGGAATAGCTGGGTGTAGTTTAGTAAAACCTTTGACGTGAGTTTCATAAATAACAGTTTTATACCAAGGTGTAGCAAGCAGTTGATCGCCTTCCCAATCAAAAGATTGATCGACCACAACACACTTGGGCATTATTTTGGCATCATCTAGTTCGGAAAAAACTAGGTCTTTTTCCTCAGCGTCTAGAGAGTAGCCAAATACAGAGGGATCGTTACTAAACTCACCATCAATTGCTTTAGCGTAGGGGTCAATTAATAGTTTGTTGGGATTAAATCTATGACCTACCTCCGGTGCCCACATGCCATGCACTCTAAACCCATACTTTTGACCTGGGCCAACTCCTGGTAAATAACCATGCCAAACAAAATTGTTTTTCTCTGTCAAAGGTATGCGAATTTCTTCGTCATCGTTATCAAATAAACAAAGCTCTACCCCTGTTGCATTTTCCGAAAATAAAGCAAAGTTTGTTCCTTTTCCATCCCAAGTTGCACCTAAAGGATATACATTCCCCGGCCATAAAGCTACATACATAAGTAAATCTTGAATAATTAGTTTTTCTGTAAATAATTGACTTTGACTTTTTTGAATAATTAGTTAATAGTGAAAGTTACTAATAATTCTTTAAAATCACTAATATTAAAATGTAACTTATAGATAATGTTCTTTGATCTATCATTAGTAATAGAAATTTCTATTCCTTAAGTCTGAAAAATTAATGTAGAGGGCAACAGACTGAAGGAAAACTTACCTGTGTGCGACACGCTGCGCGATCTGCTTTAGTAAAGCGATTAGAGGGAGTAAGGGTTTTAAACCCAAGGACTTATATTTGCGGGAAACTCTGCAACAAAATATACCGTCTGAATTAGAAATCGCTTTAATGGAATTTTTCTACTTACGTATAATAAAACACAGTTAAAAAACTAGGATTTTTTTTGTAGTTGTGAGTAGTTTTGAATTATGCTATACATAATAGCACTATAAAAATTACTATGTTATTTGCTGCCAATTATAAGCAAGTTGTGCTTACACTGGTGGGGAATTTAAAACAGTTAAGAAATTTTTCTGAAAAACTACATTTAGAAAATAATTGTCAACTAATTGACAATGCTATAAATCGGCTAGAAACAAATTCATTTTCTATTGCAGTTGTCGGAGAATTTAAACGAGGCAAAAGTACATTTATCAACGCTTTACTAGGACAGGAAATCCTGCCCTCTGATGTCTTGCCTACAACTGCTACTCTCAACCGCGTGACTTATGGATTGCAACCATTGGTCAAAATAATATTTAAAGATGATGAACAGCGTGAGATAGCGATTAATAAACTGCCTAGTTTTGTGACAAAACTAACACCAGAATGTGAAGCTGTTGCCATGACTGTGAAAGAAGCAGTCATTTATTATCCAGTAAACTGTTGTCGAAATAATGTAGAAATTATCGATACACCAGGCTTGAGTGACGATGAAAATATGACGGCAGTAACCCTTTCAATTATTCAAAAGGTTGACGCTGCTATTATGGTAACATCAGCTTTAGCACCTTTCGCTGAATCTGAAGGAAATTTTATCACTCAAAAGTTATTAACAAATAGCCTTGGTTGTATCATATTTATAGCCACAGGAATTGACCACTTCAAACGCTCACAGGATGCAGATAAAGTAGTTAAAACTATTGAAAAACGGATCGCATCTTTTGTAGAAGATTGGGCGAAACAACAGTTTGATGCAAATTCTCAAGAATATAAATTTTATTTAAATAAGATTGGTAAACCAAAGGTTTTTGGTCTTTCTGCTTACCAAGCATTGTCAGCTAAAGTTAATAACAATGATGCACTTTTAAACCAGAGCCATTTTGGAAAATTTGAATTGGCGCTACAGAAGCTTCTGCGAGAAGATCGGGAAAAAATTATTTTACAAGTGGTTGTTAATCACGTAAGCGCTATAGCTACAGAAATTATCCAAATAATTAATAATCAGCAATATGAATTAGAACTACAACAACAAAATCTCAGTAATAAATGTTATCAACTTCAAAATATAATTTTAAATTTCAACAAAATAAAAACAAAAAAAATATTGCTGGTTAATCCTAATAATGACAAAATTAAAAGCCAAGTAAATTTATTAATACAACAGTTAGAAAATCGCTTAAAACAGACTGTTGAGCGAGTTATTGAATCAATAGAGGTAAATTCTACGGATGGCATAAAATTACAGCAACAATGTGCTACATACATCTCAAGTGCTGTGCAAAGCGCTAGCCAAATAATAGTAGAGCAAATTCAAAATGTCATCAAGCAAGAGTTATCAGCAGCAGTATGGCAAATGCAGAGTTTGCTAGAAATAGCGCCTGAAGTGATGCATAGTGTTGAAATACATTTAACTCAAATTGATGATGATTTAGGTTTTCAAACCTCGTCACTGCAAAGAAGTAACTCGCTTAATCAAGCTTTTGAGCAATTCAATCGAGAGCAATCTAGTAATTTACTAATTTTATTTACTTGCAGTTCAGAAACATTTATTTTTAAATCTGAATTGAGTGGTTTATCTAGTGTCATCGGTGATGTAGCTGGTTCTTTATTTGATTCTTTAGGAAAAGCTGTAGGTGTGGGATTTGGCAATTTGCAAAAAGCCAATAACTTGAAAACTAATTATAAATCTAAGGTAATTGCAGAGATTGAAAACCAATTGCGATCGCACCAAACTAAACAATCAGTTGATGAGTACATTTATCAAGTATACAAAAATTTAGAAGTCCTAAAAGTTAAAGTAGATCGAGAAATTAATTCCTGGATTGAAAACGTTCAGAATACACTTGCTAAAGTCCAAGGAAAACAACAAGCTTTGGCTGAAAATCAGCGGAAAATACTCGATACAATGCGTAACGAAACGCAAACTATTCTAAATAATGCTTTGATTTTATCTGAGCAACTTTACCAAAATATCAATCTGGATAAGCACGATAATTTTGAGAAAAAAACTTGTATAAATTGCGGTTATGCGAATGAATCCACTTGTAAGTTTTGTATTAAATGTGGTACTCGTTTAACTACAAACAAGTAATCTTATCAAACTGCACGACCTTTGTAAAGTAGTCTGTAAAATTATCATTTTTGCTGAACAGCAGCAAGCCTTCAATAACATAGGCTTTGGCATCTCTAATAAGATAAAACTGCCAACTATATCAAGAAATACTGACAATAATCCAAAACCTCATCCGAAAACAGTGCATCGCAAGATGTATTACTCATCAGACTGCTTGCAAAGGTAGCTAGCGAATAAACTTCGGGTAGATAAAGCCCGCCGTAGGCATCGCACCAATTAAACAGTGACCAGCAAGCTAAGAGATGTTAAGCCCAAGCCACAGCAAATTTTGTTTATTTTTCTCCAGATTTTGAGTCTCTTGGGCATTAACAGACTTAGCGACAAAGACTGAAATTTGATGATTTCAAATCTAAATATTTATTCAATAAATCACCTAGAGAGGATTGAAAATGGAAGCTGGAAATAATCATAATGCTCCTCTAGCATCACTCACAGATTACAACAAATTAGCGAATAACTTAGTAGTTGATTTGAAGAGACTACGATCATTTTCGGAAAAACTTCATCTCCAACAGTCAATTTCATCAATTGATGATGTTTTACAAAGAATTGAGGAGAAGACTTTCTGGGTTGCAGTTGTTGGAGAGTTTAAACGCGGCAAGAGTACATTTATTAATGCTCTACTAGGCCAGGAAATTTTACCATCAGATATTGAACCATGTTCCGCTACTCTCAATCGCGTTACTTATAGTTTAAATTCCTATGTGGAAGTGGAATTTCTAGATGGCGAAAAAGAGAAGATAGCTATTGACGAACTTGCTAATTATGTGACGAAGCTAACACCAGAAGCTGAAGCAAAGGCGGCAACGGTGAAAGAGGCTGTTGTATATTATCCAGCTACTTATTGTAAAAACAATGTAGATATTATTGACACACCAGGATTGAATGACGACCCTAGCATGACTGGTGTAACACTTTCAGTGTTACCTAGAGTTGATGCTGCTATTTTAGTAATCATGGCTCAATCACCTGTTTCAGAAGTCGAACGGGACTTTTTAGAGAACAAACTATTAACAAATGACTTGGGTCGTGTGATTTTTGTAGTTACTGGAATTGACCGCTGCAATCGACCTGGAGATGCTGACAAAGTAATTGCCAGTGTGAAAAAGCGTATTAGAGAATATGTATTAGAGCGAGCGGCACAACAGTGGGGTGAAAACTCGGCAGAATATGAAGTTTACTTGAAAAAGATTGGAGACCCAAAAGTTTTTGGTCTTTCTGCTTACCAAGCTTTAGAAGCGAAGCATAGCAAAGATGATGAATTGCTTGCTGAAAGCCGTTTTGTTGAATTTGAAAAGGCTTTAGAGCAATTTCTGGTTAGAGAGCGAGGAGCAATTGAGTTGCAAGTACCTTTAAATAGAGCGATCGCTACATCTGGAGAAATTTTATCAACAATTAACATTCAAGAAAGTGCCCTCAAAATGAAGTTAGAAGATTTTGAGAAAACCTACGAAACCTCTATTGCAGAAATTGCAGAGTTGCGAAGCCGAAAAAAAGACGAAATGCAGCTCATTGATAAAGCGGCTGAAAATGTCAGATATAATGTCAGACCTTTACTCAATAAGCTAGAAGATGATTTGAAGCAAACAGCCCTGCAAGTTATTGATTCAACAACAATAACCTCCAAAGAATTGAATAACAAGAAGGCTTTAGCTGAAAAACTGGGTCGCAAAGTCTCTACTAGTTTGCAAAATGCAGGGCAAAAGTTGGCTGATAAAATTCAGATAGAGATTCAACAGGGGTTAGCAGAAGAAGTAGACCGATTAAAAGATTTTGCTAACTCTGTAGTTACAGTCTTAAATCGCATCGAAATGCAGTTTATTGATGTTGAAGCTAATTCTAATCGTAAAAGAAATGCAGGTGGAGAAGCGATTGCTGCTGCTTTAGCTGTATTCACTGGATTTGGTGGTATCTGGTCAGGTTTTAAGGCAGCTGGTATCAAAGGTGGGGTGATTGGTGCAGCTGGTAGCTTTGGGACATTGTTTGGTGCTGGGGTATTAGCTGGGTTAATCGGATTCCCAATTACCTGGCCTGTTGTAATTGCTGCTAGTGTTGTGTCTGTCTTCACAGGGGGTTGGCTCACCAAACTAGTGTTTGGTGGTGAGCAAGTGGAAACCTTTAAGGAAAATTACAAGGAAGCTATTATCAAAGAAATTGAAAAACAACTGAAATCAAATCCGATTAATCATAAAGTTGAGGATCACATTTCTACAAGTTTTGAGCATCTCAAACAAACACTAAGTCAAGAGGTCGAGGCTTTACTGGATAATACTCAGAATACTCTTTATGAACTCAACCGAAAACGGCAGCAAAATGAAACTCAAACCGAAGCAGAACATAAAGAACTTGATGAAATTCGGGCAGAAACAGAGAGAATTCTTGGTAGCGCCCAAAGACGCTCTCAAGAACTTGTCGAAATCATGAGTGTTTAAAAATTTGCAAGGCTGTGAGGTTTGAGATTTGATCGTACCTCACACTCCATACAACGAATTTTACAGTTTTAGATATGAATTATGGAAAATCCATCAGTTCCCAATCCGACTGCGGCTGTTGACCTCAATTTTGGTCATTATTTGGAAATACGCGATCGCCAAATATCTGCTCACTTAGTAGGTGGAATTCCCGACTATGCCTTTTCTCTAGATCAAAAACTACGCCAGCAATTGATGGCTATGGGGCCAGTTAGAGCAATGGTGCAAACCTTAGTTGGTTGGGCGGTTCCTGTTGTCCAGCAACTACATCTCATGGAAAGTATTGCTGTTGGCCCGCAGCAGTATCCTAAAATCCACGCCCTTGGTGAAGATTGTGCTCATAGATTGGGTATTGGTGTTCCGCAGATTTTTATTTACCGAGATTCTACTTCTAATGCATACACGATCGCCACTGATGACGTTGCACCAATTATTGTTCTTTCAAGTGATATTGTCGAATCTTTTACACCTGAAGAACTCAAGTTTGTTATTGGTCATGAATGTGGTCATATTCACAATTTGCATGGTGTTTATAACACTGTTTGTGAAATTATGACAAACCAATTAGCACAAGGAGTTTTACAGGTAGTTCCAACTCACGGAATGTTGGAACCAATTATTCAAGGCGGACTGACGATATTTTTTAAACGCTGGAGTCGATGTGCAGAAATTACTTGCGATCGCGCCGGATTGATTTGTTCTGGTGATATCAATACGGCGGAAAGTGCCCTGATAAAATTGATAACTGGTGGTGGCGATTACTTGGGAAAAATCAATATTGAGGAATTTCGTAAACAATTGAGTAAAGTTCAATCTACTCCCCTCCATCTGATAGAGCTTTTCAATACTCACCCGTTGATTTCCAAACGAATTGCTGCACTTCACCTGTTTGCTGAGTGTGATATTTTCCATTCCTGGCGGTCGGAATCGTCTTTACAAGATGCACGCAGCAAAGAAGAAACTGATAATTTGTGCGAGCGGGTTGTTCGCGTACTACCTAAAGGATATTAAGGCTTTTTATGGAATCACCAACTAAATATATCAGCTATGACTTCAGCTATTTGCACCAAGAGTTTCTAGAAATTATCAATGATTTTTCCGAAGGATTGCGCCTAGAAAAAGTTCAAAATACTATAGGTAAAAGGCTACTCAAACAGATACAGAGTCAAATTTCCCAAATTCTCACTCGTTTGGAAGCAGACTTTGTTCTCGTTGTTATAGGTGACTTCAAACGAGGTAAATCAACATTAATTAACGCTTTATTAGGGCAATCTGTTGTTACCACAGATGTGACAACAGAAACAGTGACAATTAATCACATCCAGTATGGTTCAGAATCAAAAATTCATGTTTGTTTGAGTGATGGTGGGCAAATTCAGATAGAAACAGAGGAACTAAAATCAGAGCAACTTAGTTCAATTCTAGAAACTCTTCCTCAGACAGCTAGCCATTTAAAAATTGAGACGCCCGTTGAATGGTTGCGAGGGGTACGTCTTGTGGATACTCCTGGAACTGGGGATGTTTTTAAGCGTTTTGATCGTCAAGTTCATACTTATCTTTTACAAGCTGATGCAGTAGTATTCGTAGTATCAGCCCTCTCTCCGTTTGCAGAATCAGAACAAAAATTTTTGCAAATGTCTGTCTTACCTCAAGATTTTCCCAAAGTCTTTTTTACTCTGAATATGATGGATAATATTCAGACAGAACAAGAGGTAGAAAGATTATTAAAAAGCACCCAAAAAAAGATTAGCCGCTTGTTTCCTAATCCTCAACTTTTTGGAATCAGTGCTTTCGATGAGTTTTGTCGTCTTGAATCTCTTCCCAGGCCAAATCCTGCTTCTGCACCAAAATTAGAAAAATCCTTCAATGAATTTCGCAAATCTTTGGAAGAAAGTATTCATTTGCAGCGTGATTTAATTCAACTCGACCGAGCCACCGATCATCTAGAACAGATGTTACAAGAATTTAGCGATAGCTTGTTGCTTCTGCGTAATGCTATGCAAACAGACCGAGAGCGTTTAAGTCGAGCCATTGACCAATGCGAAGATCCAACCTCGGAATTATCCGCTAAGATTGCACAGCATATAAAGGTGATGAAAGATGATATTAATCAAATGTGCGATCAAGCTTGTCAGTGGATGAATGAGTTTATGAACCGCTTAGAAACTGAAGCAATTGCTGCCATTGCTAACTTTAAAGTTGAGGAGATTAAACGACATTTCCAGTTATTTTTGACAAATTCACTCAGGGAAGCGATTAATAACTGTCTGAGTGTTCATAAACCCATTCTTTTTGAAACTATTAAGAAAGTTCAGAAAGCAATTGTCAGGGATTTACAACTTTTAACTGATGTCAGTAGCAATATAGTAGATGGTAAAAGTTCGGGAGAGAAAGTAACTTCTCATGAACATCCGTGGATAAACTTTGATGCTTTAGAAATATTGGCAGAGTGCGAACCATCTACTTTTGTTGCTGACCTCATCATCAGGAAAACGCAAGAGTTAGGGCCATCAAGGCAAGCGGTTAGTTACCAACAAAAACTACAAATCGCCTTGCCAGATTTTAAGCTAGCTATTATTCAAGAAATTCGTTCTTTGTATAATAGTATTGCCAGTAAACTTGAGCAGCAAATCGAAAGTGCTTATCATCAAGATATTGAAATATCAGTCTCAGCAATGCGACAAGCGCAAGAAGTTAGCGCTAAAGAAGTACTGACAGTAAGTGCAGCTAATGAAACGTTGCAAGATACATTATTGCTCTTAAATGACATCCATAGTCGACTCAAGAAGCTCAAGCAAAAACTTTGCTCTGAAGATATGCTTTAAAAGCTCTAGAATTCAGAAATGGCACAAGTTTTCGGAGAGTGACAGAGGGAGCTATATCTAACCATATAAGGGTTTTCTTGATTATCTCTGGAGTGCGTAGGCGTAGCCCGTCGTAGACATCGCTTAAAATTACGAGCAACTTAAGAAATAATTTTAATCCAAAAGCGGGTAAAAATAACCAGGAGTATCTGGGATTTGCCCGTTAATAATTTCTGGTAGTGGGAATTTATGAGCTTTTTTCCCACTACAAGTTTCCCAATATTGGGAATGATTCACCAAGCATCTGGGGAATTCTGGATGTAGAAATAGAAAATCAAATTAAAACTTCTTCTTTTTTTGAATTATTCATTAATTTTTGCAATCTCTGAATATTCTCTGGTATGACATTAAAAACTTTTGTTTCATTTATGCAACTTGTAAACGGTTGTTTCCCCATTCAAGTATGCTGTTGATTAGCGGTTGTAACCAGCTTTTTAACATATATCAATCATGAAAGAAAATGCACTAGCACTCCCCAAAAGTTGTTCATTATCCATAATTGCAAAAGAATTACCAGAAGAGGAAATGGAAATTTGAGGAGGTGTCACAAAAGAATAAAAAGTGTAGTTTGCTGCCAACTCTTGGAGACGCACTCGTGTTCGGCATCGCACTGGCGCATGATTTTTTTTAAATATTTTTTAGTCTCTGTATTTTTATTCTTTTTTTTAATCCATTCTCCAGAAATATTAGTTATTGTTCCCCCCCCCATTGCTTCAATTCCTCTGAGAGCAAGCTTTCTGGCTTTTGTTTGCCGTCGAACTTACATTAAATAAACTTAATTCTGCACTGAACCATAGTTTGACAAGGAGCGATGGACATGGCATCTATTAACGGTACTTTTGGTAACGACAATCTGACTGGGACTTCAGAAACTGATTCCATCTTCGGCGATTTAGGTGATGACACTCTTGATGGTTTTGGTGGTGGTGATGAGTTTGTCTTCAACAATGTAATTGATGTCCTCGTTTTTGATTCTGGCTTGTACGTGTATAGTACTGATGGTTTTGACATCATTAGAAACTTCTCTCAAAATGGTAATAGTTTTAGTGATGATAGCGTTATCAGTATTGATCCTATAAATCACAACTATAACCATGTAAATATAAATGCATCTGTTGTTGTCCCTGATGTCGCGCAAATGAGGTCAGGAAAAACCGAATTCATCTACGGCACCACAGGTTCTGACACAATCCAAGGTACCTCGGTAGACGATAATATTTATGGTTTGGAAGGCAACGATGTACTGTATGGCAACGATGGTTACGATACGCTGTATGGTGATCCGGGCAATGACAGCCTTTACGGTGGTGCAAATGGTGACGAACTGTACGGTGGTTTGGGCAATGATTATTTGAATAGTGGAAAAGACAACGGTGGCAATGTATTGTATGGCGAGGAAGGCGATGACATCCTTGATGCCAGTAATGGGGTTAATACCCTAATTGGTGGAACTGGCAACGACACTTATATTACTTATGTATACGGGAAGCAGAATTTTGCGGACAATGTACTCAATGTAGTCAGCAATCCGCTTATCGATAAGATTATAGAATACTTAAATCAAGGAACCGATACGGTTGAGTCTTCGTTCAGCTACACATTGGGTGACAACCTAGAGAACTTGATTCGGGAGCTATGCGGTTTTGTCAGATCCGGTAAAAAACAAGCGATCGCTAAATTATTTTCTCCGTAATAAAAGGAAAATTATACTTTTTAGAGCGTATTAACACTTAAAAAGTCAAGATGAGTTTGAGTCACAAGTTGCAAGACTCTCTTTTTTGACCCAAAAAAAGTTAGGATTCCCTTTGAGCAATAATTTCGAGACAGGGATTATCTACCTTAATGGAAAAAAGTATATGTGCAATTCTAGATTTGAGCAAATCATTATCAAATTTTTCTTCCGAGGTAACAAAATGTTTAGAAT
>NNBT01003803.1_pt1 | contig 22945 bp, 19 predicted proteins | sample 1173831 | NCBI WGS metagenome assembly NNBT01 (sample SAMN07173936, study PRJNA388173) | plant metagenome | isolation source: symbiotic tissue sample KVJ10 | place: Norway: Troms, Kvaloya island | reverse complement strand
GGAGATGTGTATGAGGATGGTGCACAGCCCGGCSGGGGAGGGTCGGCCGGGCCGCGCTTGCGATGCCTAGCCGAGCCCGGCATCCTTCAGCTGCTTGTCGACATTGGCGGCGAGCTTATCGAGGCCTTCATCGACCGGAAGCTCCTTGGCCACCATCTTCTGCAAGGTCTCGGCCCACTGGGTGGTGAGGTCGAAGAACAGCGGCTGCGCCGTGAAGTAGATCTTGGCTCCCGGCGCCGACGTGTCGTGCTGGTTGAGATAACCCGGATAGGACTTGTCGATGCGGCTTCTGAACTCCTCGTCCTTCCACACCGAGGCACGGACCGGATTGACGAAGTCCATCTTGCGGGCGCCGAAGAGATCATGCTCGACCGACGAGGCCCACTGCATGAAGTACCAGGCGGCGTCCTTCTGGGCCGAGAAGTTCGACAGCGCCAGCGACCAGATCCACACATTGGGCGTCGGCGCCGTGGCCTTGGGATTGGCGGCGAAGGGCGCGTAGCCGATGCTGCCCTTTTCCTTGTTGTCGCCGCCATTCATGAAGTAGCCGAGAATGTCGGCGTCGAAGATCATGGCGGAAGCGCCGGCGCCGAGATCGGTGCCGACCTGGTACCAGGTATAGGTCGACCAGTTCTTCGGCCCCGATTCCTGGATCATCTGCACCCATTGCTTGTGGAAGGCTTTCGATTCGGCCGTGTTCATCGCCGCGGTCAGCTTGCCGTCGGCGACGGTGAAGTCCTTCTGGCCGAAATTCGAATAGCCCGACAGGAAGCCCGGATGGATCGTCGCCCAGGAGCGCGATCCGCGTACACCGATGCCATAGGGCCCGCCCAGATCCTTGGTGAGCTTGGCCGCCGTCGCCACGAGCTCGTCGAGATTCTTCGGCGGCTGGACGCCGGCCTTTTCGAACATCTTCACATTGTAGGAGAGATTGTTGAGCTCATAACCCCACGGGATGCACCACTGCTTGGCGTCCGCCGAGCCCAGCTCGCCGCCCGGCACGCCGTTCCACGCCGTCGAGGCGCGAAGCCCCGGCAGCACGTCGTCCCAATTGTAGGTCGGGTTCGTCTTGGCCGGATCCTTGATATATTCGTTGAGATCGGCGATCCAGCCGGCCGGGCCGTAGGTCCAGGTCATATAGGCGCCGGTCATGAAGGCGTCGTATTCGCTCGAGCCCGAGGACAGCGCCGCCGTTACCTTGTCGAAATAGACATCTTCCGGGAAGACGTCATAGGTGACGTCCATGCCGGTCATGTCCTTGAAGGTCTGCAGATTGGCGATCATCGCATCTGCGTAAGGATGCTTGTTGAGCAGGAGCTTCAGCTTGGTGCCCTTATGGGCCATCCAGTCGAACTCCGCCGCCATGGCGCGGGTCTGCGCCTGAGTGAGCAGCATGCCGCCGGCGGCCGCTGAAATACCGAGCTTGGCCGAAGCGGCGAGCAGCTCGCGCCGCGAGAGCTTCCCCGCCACGAAGGCGTCGAACAGCCCTTTTTCTTTCTCGTACATTCCCATTTTCCTCCGTTGGTTGATCGTCGTCAGGCGGATCTGTCGTTCTTGCCGCCGGCTTCTGCGTCCGGCTCTTCGCCCGTCAATTGCCGGGCGGTCGTCTCGTCGGTGATAAGGCCGGTCAGGAGACCGCTCTTCAGCACCGAGCGAATGGCTTTGATCTTGTTGCGGCCGCCGGCGATGGCGACCATCTCGCGCCCGCGCAGCACTTCGATGTCGGGCGCCAGTGCGCGGTCGGAGAGATCGGTCGGCACCAGCCGTCCATCTTCGGCGAAGAACGAGCCCAGCACCTCGCCGCAGGCGCCGGCACGCGCCACGTCCTCGATCTCGGCCGGCGCGATCATGCCGGCCGACGTGATGAAGCCGGCATTGTCGACCTCGCCGATGCCGACCAGGTGCAAGCTCGCTTGCCGCGCCAGGGCCACGACATCGGCGATGCCGAACTGCGCCAGCAGCACCGCCTTGTCCTCGACGCTGTTGGCGAAGAAAGGAACGGGGAGCAGATAGGCTTCCGATCCGGTGCGCTCCGACAGGCGGTGGATGACGTCATAGGGGTTGGCGGCGAAGCGGCGCGTCAGGCCACCTAAGAGCGACACGAATTTCACATGCGGGGCGGGCGCCGAGGGCAGAAAGTCGATCGCCGCGGCGAGCGTGCGGCCATGGCCGACGCCGATGATCTCATGCGATGCGCGGTCGAGCACATTGCGCAGGTAACGCGCCCCCGCCATGCCGAGGGTGCGTAAGGGCAAGGCGCCGTCATCGATATTGGGCACCACCTCGCAATGGCTGATGCCGAACTTGGCTTTCAGCCCCTCTTCCAGCGCCACGCAGCCGGCGATCGGGCCTTCGACGAAGACCCGGATCAGCCCGTCGCGGCTCGCCCGCGCGATGAGGCGGTGCGCCTTGGTGTTGGGGACATTGAGCTTCTCGGCGATCTCGCCCTGGGTCAGGCCGCCGGCGAAATAGAGCCAGGCGGCGCGCGCCGCCAGCGTCGCCTCCTCGTCGATCTGCAGATGTGATCGCGGCTGATCCAAGGGCTCCCATCCATTTTGAATTTTTTTTCGTTGTCTGCAATATTTTGCAATCGCGGATACGAGTCAACGAAATTCGTCGCGGCGCTGCAGCACAGGCGCGTGATCAGAGCTTGGAAAAAAGCGTGGAAAAGCGCTTAAGCCGGCGCCTGGCAGCGTGTGTAGCGCCCCGACTTGAAATCGAAAATCACGCCATTCTGATCGAACCCGGCGCTCAGCATGGTGACGATGGCGGGACCCAGCGCCTCCGGCAGCGGCACACTTTCGGGGTCCTCCTCAGGCCAGGCCTCGACCCGCAATTCGGTGCGGATCGGCCCTGGGCTGATCAGATTGGCGCGGACCGGCGTGTCCTCGATCTCATGCGCATAGACGCCGACAAGCGCTTCGAGCCCGGCCTTGCTGACCGAATAGGGCGCCCAGCCGGCATGGCGTTTCCAGGCGACCCCCGAGGTCACGAACAGCGCCCGTCCCGCCGCGCTCTTCCTGAGCAGCGGGTCAAGCCGGTGCAGCAGGCGGAAATTGGCGGTGAGGTTGATGGCGAGCGCCGCTTCGAAATCCTCAGGCGGCAGATCGCCGAGCGCCTGCTTCTTCCCCAGAATGCCGGCATTGCCGAACAGCCCGTCGAGCCGGCCGAACCGCGCCGTGATCACCGTCGCCAAACGGTCGATGTCGGCGGCCTCGCTCATCTCGCAGGCGACCGGGGTCGCGGCACCGCCCAAGGCCTTGGCCTCGGCCGCGATGCCGGCGAGGGCCTCCAGGCTGCGCGCCGTCGCCACCACATGGGCGCCCGCCTCGGCCAGCGCCCGCAAGGCGGCGCGGCCGATGCCGCGCGAGGCGCCGGTGACCAGGATGACGCGGTCTTTCTGCTGTCCAGCCACCAGAGCCTCTCCGAGATGTGATCGTGATGCGCCTGCGCTTAACCTGTCCCATCCCGGCTTTCAACCCGACATAATACCACTACAATACCACTATACACAGGTATTGCTTTGGTATTATACGTGACCGCATGAGCGATAGAGTTCTATTCATGGGCGTCGATGGCGGCGGCACGAAGTGCCGGGTCCGTTTGCGTGACCGGTCCGGTGCCATTGTCGCCGAGGCCGTCGGTGGCCTCGCCAATCTCTATCAGGACCTCGATACGGCGATCGGCACCATCCGCGCCACCATGGCCGAGACCCTGGGCCAGGCCGGGCTCACCGATAAAGACCGGCGCTCCATCCATGTCGGCCTCGGCCTTGCCGGCGCCGTCACCGAAGAAACCACCAGCGCCGTTCGCAAGGCCTTGCAGGACTTCAACAGCGCCAGCGTCGATGTCGACGGCTATGCCGCCTTTCTCGGCGCCCATGACGGCCAAGATGGCGGCATCGTCATCGCCGGTACCGGATCGGCCGGCCTCGCGGTGGTCAAGGGTGAGCGGCACTGGATCGGCGGCTTCGGCTTCCCGCTCGGCGATCAGGGCTCCGGCGCCATCATGGGCCGCAGCACCTTGCGGCGCGCCGCGCTCGCCCTCGACAATCTCATTCCCTCTTCACCGCTCCTCGAGGAAATCCTCGCCGAATTCCACCGCGACCGTGACGGCTTCGCCGACTGGGCCCGTCACGCACTGCCGCGCGATTATGCCCGCTACGCGCCGCGCATCTTCGCCGCCGCGGCCGCAGGCGACCGTTATGGCGCCGAGCTCGTCGCCGACGCCGCGCGCGCCGTGGCCCGCCTCGCCAAGGAGCTTCTCGCCCGCGGCGCCCCGAGCGTTGCGCTTGTCGGTGGCCTCGCCAAGCCCTTGACGCCGTTCATGCCGGAAGAACTCAAAGCCCATCTGATCGCGCCCAAGCGTGACGCGCTCGACGGCGCCATCATGATGGCGCGCCGCACCGCCGGCCTCGCCGGCTGGAGCGCATGAGCGCCGCGCCTGAAATCTTCGCCCGCGCCCGCATCGCCGATGGCGGGCCGGCGCCGCTGTATCTGAAGCTCAAGCGGCTCGTCACCGACGCCATCGCACAAGGCGAGCTCGCCGGCCACGACGCCATTCCGGGCGAGCGCGATCTCGCCCGCATGCTCGGCATATCGCGCGTCACCGTGCGCAAGGCCTTCGCCGACCTCGTCGCCGACGGCGTGCTGGTGCAGCGCCGCGGCTCCGGCACCTATGTGGCATCCAAGGAAGAGCGCATCGAATTGCCGCTGTCGCGGCTGACCAGCTTCACCGAGGATATGCGCCTGCGTGGCCTGCCGACGACGTCGGACTGGATCGAACGTTCCGTCGGCCTGCCGACGCCGGAGGAGGCGCTCGTTCTGGCGCTGTCACCCGGCGAGAAGGTCAGCCGGCTGCATCGCCTGCGCCTCGCCGGCGACAAGCCGCTCGCCATCGAGCGTGCCGCCATCCCGCATCGCTTCCTGCCCGATCCGGCGAGCGTCGAGACCTCGCTTTATGAGGCGCTGAGCGAGCGCGGCCTGCGCCCGGTGCGCGCGCTGCAGCGCCTTCATGCGACCGCCCTCAATAAAAGCGACGGCGAAAGGCTCGGCCTTGCCGAAGGAAGCCCGGCTCTCTTCACCGAACGGGTGGCCTATCTCGCCGACGGCCGTGTCGTCGAATGCACCCGTTCACATTATCGCGGCGATTCCTATGACTTCGTCGCCGAACTTCATCTCGCGGAAGGATCATGACAGACCATCAGACCGATATGGCGCGCGAAGTCGCCGAAGCCCCCGAAGCCGTTGCCCGCATGCTGGCGCACAATCGCGCCGGTCTTGCCGAATTGGGCAAGCTCTATCAGACGCGGAAGCCGAGCCACATCGTCACCTGCGCGCGCGGCTCCTCCGACTGCGCCGCCTCCTATTTCAAATATCTGATCGAGATCACGCTTGGCCTGCCCTGCTGCTCGGTCGGCGCCTCCGTCGTTTCGGTCTATGGCGCGAGACTAGCTTTGCGCGACACGCTGCTGCTCACCATTTCGCAATCGGGCAAGAGCCCCGACATCCTCGCCTTCCAGGCGGAAGCGAAACGTGCCGGCATTCCGACCCTCGCGGTGACCAACACCGAGGACTCACCTCTGGCGCGCGATGCCGATCTCTGCCTGCCGCTGTGCGCCGGTCCGGAGAAGAGCGTCGCCGCGACCAAGACCTTCATCGCTTCCGCCGCCATGGCGGCTGCTCTCGTCGCCGCCTGCGGTGGCGATGCCCGTTTCGCCAAGGCGGTTGAGAGACTGCCCGAGGATCTGCACAAGGCGCTCGCCATAAGCTGGACCGAGATGGAGGACGCCTTCACGGTGGCGAGCTCGGCCTATGTGCTCGGCCGCGGCCCATCCTTGCCGATGGCGCAGGAAGCGGCGCTCAAGCTCAAGGAGACATCCGGACTTCACGCCGAAGCCTATTCCGCCGCCGAGGTGATTCACGGGCCCATGGAGCTGGTCGGTCCGGGTTTCCCGGTCGTCGTTCTGGCGCCCGCGGATAAGGCCCTCGCCACCACGCGGGATACGGCGAAGCGACTAGCCGAAGCCGGCGCCCATGTGATGACGCCCGATTTTGCACCGGCCAGCGATCCGCTTCTCGATCCGATTTCGATGATCCAGAGCTTCTATGGCAGTGCCGAGCGCATCGCCCGCTTGCGCGGCCGTGATCCCGACCGGCCGCGGCTCCTCAAGAAAGTGACGGAAACCAGATGACCCGCTTCGCGCTGACCGGTGGCCGCCTCTTCGACGGCGAGACGATCCGCCAGGACATGGCTGTCGTCATCGCCGGCGAGAGGATCGACAGCGTCCTGCCCACGGCAAAACTGCCGGCCGGCATCACGACGGTCGACCTCGCCGGCGGCCTCCTGGCGCCGGGTTTCATCGACGCGCAGGTGAATGGCGGCGGCGGCGTGTTGCTCAACGAGGCGCCGACCGTCGCCACGGTGCGCCGCATGGCTGAAGCCTATCGCGTCTATGGCACCACCGGCCTGTTGCCGACCGTCATCACCGACGACACGGCGATCATTCACAAGGCCGCCGACGCGGTGGCGCAGGCGCGGCGCGAGAAGGTGCCGGGCGTTCTCGGCATCCATATCGAAGGCCCGTTTCTCGATCCGCGCCGGCGCGGCGCCCATCCGCCCGAGCATATCCGCGCCATCACGCCCGATGATGTCGCCTGGCTGACCAGGCTCGATTGCGGCATCGTCCTCCTCACCGTGTCGCCGTCGCATGTGGCGCCCGAAACGATCGCGACTCTCGCCAAGGCCGGCATCATCGTCTCGCTCGGCCATTCGGATGCCACCGCACGGCAGGCGCAAGCCGCACTTGCCGCCGGCGCCCGCGGCTTCACCCATCTCTACAATGCCATGAGCCAGCTGCAGCATCGCGAGCCCGGCATGGTCGGCGCGGCGCTCGCCGACGGTGAGAGCTATTGCGGCATCATTGCCGACGGCCATCATGTCGACCCGCTGGCCCTGCAGGTGGCGATCGCGGCGAAACCCAAGGGCCATGTCTTCCTCGTCACCGACGCGATGCCGCCGGCCGCCGGCGGGCTCGGCTATTTTGCGCTTCAAGGCCGCATGGTCGTCGCCCGCAATGGCCGGCTCGAGCTCCTGGACGGCACTCTGGCCGGTTCGATCATCACCATGGTCGACGCTTTGCGGTATTGCGTCACTGTCCTGAAGCTCGATCTCGCCGAAGCCTTGCGCATGGCCTCGCTCTATCCCGCCGCCTTCCTCGGAAAGGATCGCCAGGTCGGCCGAATCGCCCCAGATTACCGCGCCGATCTCGTGCATCTGACGGATGATCTCACCGTCACCCGGACTTGGATCGACGGAAAGAGCTTATGAAACTGAAACTCGCCGGGCATTTGAGCCTCGGCAGCGGCAAGGTGAACGAGGACACGGTCGGCTTCATCGGCGATCCTCAGGACATCGCGGCGGCCTGGGCCCTCGATGGCGTCACCGGCATCAACGACAAGGGCCTGGGCCTGATGGGCAGCGATGCCCAATGGTTCGTCGCGCGCATCGACCATCATTTGCGGAACCTCCTTCCCGGCGCCAAGGATCTGCCCCGGGCGATGTCCGATCTGATCGACCGCCTCATCGCCGATCTGGGCGGGCATGAATTGCCCAAAAAATATGATCCGCCGGCCGCCTGCATCGCCGCCGTCTGCCGCATCGACGGGCGCTGGCACGCGGTGCGCCTCGGCGATTGCCGGTTTCTGGCGCGGGATCGCAACGGCTTCCGGCGCATCGTCGATTTCGCCAATGACGATTTCGATCACTGGGTCACTGCCGAGGCAATGCGCCTGCGCGCCACCGGCATGACCGATCTCAAGGAGATCGCGCGCGCCATGCGGCAGGTCCAGTTCGACAACCGCCGCCGCCGCAACCGGCCGGGCGGTTATGGCGTGATCGAAGCGGACCGCGCCTGCCTCGCTTTCGCGGAATATATGGAGCTCGACGATCCCTCATCGGTGCTCTTGACCAGCGACGGCTTCTTCCGCCTGGTCGACTATTACGGCCAGATCTCGGAAGCCGATCTCCTCGCGCGCTCAGGATCCGACGGCGAAATCGCCCGCCTTTATGAAACGCTGCGCAAGCTCGAGGACGGCGATCCCGACGGTGCCAAATATCCGCGCTTCAAGCCCAAGGACGATGCGAGCGCCATTGCGCTCACCTCATGAGCCTGCCGGCCCGATCGCGCGCCGGCCGATACTGTGATAGCGGAAGGAAGTCTTGGCGATATCGGCGGTCGAATAGAGATTGCGCAGGTCGATCAACACCGGTGCGCGCATCGCATTGGCGAGCCGGCCGAGATCGAGCCCTCTGAACTCGTTCCATTCGGTGAGCACGACGACTGCATCGGCATCTCGTGCCGCGTCATAGGCAGACTTCGCCCAGTCGATCCCGGCGAAGGCTTCGGCGCCATTGAGTTTCACCACCGGATCATAGGCGATGACCGAGGCCCCGGCGGCGCTGAGCGCCGGGATGAGATCGAGGGCGGGCGCATCGCGCAGATCGTCCGTCTCAGCCTTGAAGGCAAGGCCTAGCACTGCGATGCGTTTGCCCGCGACCGAGCCGCCGAGCATCTTGCTCACCCGCGCCGCCAGTCCGGTCTTACGTCTGTCATTGGCCTTCACCACCGCTTCGATGAGGCTGAAAGGCGCCTCCGCCTCGCGCGCAGTGACGGCCAGCGCCTTGGTGTCCTTCGGGAAGCAGGAGCCGCCGAAGCCCGGCCCCGGCTGCAGATAATGATGGCCGATGCGCTTGTCATGGCCGATGCCTTTGGCCACCACCGCGATATCGCCGCCCACTTCCTCGCACAGATCGGCGAGCTGGTTGATGAAGGCGAGCCGCATCGCCAGATAGCCGTTGGCGGCATATTTGATGAGCTCGGCCGATTCGAAATCGGTGAAGATGATGGGCGCGCCCGTCATGGCGATCGGCTGATAGATCTTGCGCAGGACTTCCTGCGCCCGTTTCGATTCGGTGCCGACGACGACGCGGTCGGGTTTCAGGAAGTCGTCGACCGCCGAGCCTTCGCGCAGGAATTCCGGATTGGCGGCGACATCGAACTCGGCATCGGGCCGCTCCGCCTTGATCTGCGCCTTGAGCTTGCGCGCCGTGCCGACCGGCACGGTGGATTTGGTGATGATGACGCTGTAGCCGTCGAGCGCCGCGGCGATCTGGCTCGCCGCCTGGTGCACATAAGCGAGATCGGCGGCGTCGTCGCCGCGCCGCGTCGGGGTCGAGACCGCGATGAACACCGCATCCGCCTTGGCGACGGCTGCTTTGAGATCCATGGTGAAATGGAGCCGGCCGGCCCTGGCATTGTCATGGATGAGCTTGCCCAGCCCCGCCTCGTGGATGGGAACACGGCCGGCATTGAGCGCCTCGACCTTGGCCGCGTCATGGTCGACGCAGAACACATCGAAGCCGAATTGCGCGAGACACGCGCCCGAGACCAGTCCGACATAACCGGCGCCGATAACAGCTATTTTCATGACTGCGGGCTCGCCCCCTTACGAAATTCACTGAACGTTACGCTAGAGGAGCACGCGGGGCTCTGCAAGCTCACGCCCGGCCCTTCAAATCGGCCGCCGCCATGGCATAGCCGCCGGCCGCCCCGTCGATAAAATGGAAATGATCCCGCGCGAACGGGTTGGGAACGAAGCAGGTCATCAGGGCCTGGTCCTGGCGGTGCAGGCCGTAGCGGCAGAGCCCCGCTTCATAGGCCTGCTTCAGGCGCTCGATGAGCCGGGTGATCAGCGCCGGCTCGATATCGACGGTGAGCTTGAGGCCGTCGTCGAATTTGCGGAAATCGGTGTTCTGCGCGACGTCGTTTTTATAGACCGCCGCATCGAAGCGGCCGACCTTCATGTTTCCCTGGAAGACCAGCCAGCCGGCGAGGCTTTCGGCCAGGATATGAAGCTTGCGCAGCAAGGGCGATCCGCGATGCGTGGCGAGCGTCTCGTATTTGAGGCCCTTGGGCGGGAAGCCGAATTTGCGCGGCACCGGCAGCCCGGCCCGGTCCTCGCCGTCGATGATGGCGATGATGTCGTCGACGAGCCGTGTGAAATCGGCACTGCGCTCGGCCGCGGCCGGGGTCACGATGAGCGAGACGATCTCGCCGTTTTTCGCCGCGATCGGGTCCCAGCGGCAGGACAGTCCGGAGAGATCCGGGCGGGCGCCCGCTTCCGCCGCCGGCACGCGGTATTTGCCCGCCTTCATCTGCGCCTCCGCCCAGCTGGCGCCGCCGCCGGCGAACATCGCGTAAGTGACTTCGGGACTGGCGCGGAAACGCGCCACCCGCACATCATGGCCTTCCGCCCGGATATCGCGCATCGGCACGATGGCGGCGCGCAGATCGAGATCGAGATCCTCCTTCACCCAGACCTGCGTGAGCGCCAGCGCGTCGCGCGTCTTGGGCACGACGCTGTCGGGCACCGCGAGGAGCGCGCCATCGCCGCCGAAGACGAACGGGACCTTATGCGCGTCGCCCAGCGCATTGAGCACTGCCGAGATCACGCTGGCGCCCGCCATGTTGACGGCCTTGTATTCGCCGCGCGCGATCGCCTGCGTCGAGCTCACGATATCGGCGGTGGCCAACGACCAGTCGTCCGGCAGCGGCCGGTAATTCGCGGCATCGGCGACACCCGCGAATTTCTCGAAAGTGGGCAGCGCCGCGAAGAAATCGTCATGAGTCATGGCAAAAAGCTAGCATGCTGGGAGGACCTTGGCGACCGATCCTCGATTGACGCCCGGACGCGACATTGCCATAGGCAATAGGGTGAGGATCGCCTTTTACGCCCCGCTCAAAGCGCCCGACCATCCGGTTCCCTCCGGGGACCGCCAGATGGCACGGCTGCTCCTGCGGGCTTTGCATCTCGCCGGTTTCGCGGCCGATGTCGTGAGCAGCTTGCGCGCCTTCACGCCCGATCCCGAGCCGCACGCCTTCGCGCCCGTTCTCCAGGCCGCCGCCGACGAGAAGGCGCGGCTCGAAACGCTTTGGCGCGGGCGCCAGAAACCCGATCTGTGGTTCACCTATCATCCTTATTATAAAGCGCCCGATCTTCTGGGCCCAGATCTCGCGCGTCATCTCGCTATTCCTTATGTCACCGCCGAGGCGTCCTATTCGCCGAAACGCGATCGCCAGGGCTGGGCCGGGCGCCAGGCGCTGATCCGCGACGCCGTCGGCCTCGCCAGGCTCAATCTCTGTTTTACCGAGCGCGACCGCGTCGGACTCGAAAAGGCCGTGCCGGGCGCCCGCCTGGCAGCACTTCCGCCTTTCATCGATACGCAGGGTTTCGCCGATGGTTTCGCCGGCGTGCCGCCGGCGCGGCTGATGACGGTGGCGATGATGCGCAAGGGCGACAAATTCGCGAGCTTCACCATGCTCGCCCAGGCGCTGGCGCGGCTCCTCGATCTGCCCTGGCGGCTCACCGTCATCGGCGATGGCCCGATGCGCGCCGAGACGGTCGCCCTTTTCGATCCTATTCCGGCGGAGCGTCTCGACTGGCGCGGTGAGATGGCGCCCGAGCACGTGCCGGCCGCTTTGGCTGAAGGCGGCCTCTATGTCTGGCCGGGCACGGGCGAAGCCTATGGCATCGCCTATCTCGAGGCCCAGGCCGCCGGCCTGCCGGTCGTGGCGCAGGAGACCGCCGGCGTTCCCGCCGTGGTGCGTTCTGGCGAGACCGGCATCCTGACGCCGGAAGGGGATGTCGACGCCTATGCGGCGGCGATCCGGGCACTTCTCACCGATGACGCCAGGCGCGAAACCTTTGGCCGCGCCGCACGCAGCTTCGTGCTGGCGGAGCGCTCACTGACCCATGCGGCGCAGCACCTCGCGACACTCCTGAATGAGGCGCGCGCATGACGCTCTGGCAACCGCTCCGCGATGAGCTGGCCCAATGGCGCGCGGCCGGGCTCACCGCCGCGCTGTGGCTGCGCGACGACGACGCCGTAGCACCAACGCCGGCGCTCGACCGGCTCGCCGGTCTCGCCCGCGATCACGCCGTTCCCGTGGCGCTGGCGATCATCCCGGCCCGCACCGGACCTGCTTTGGCGCAACGCCTCGCCGCCGAAGCGTTCATCCATCCGGTCGTTCACGGCTGGTCGCATGCCAATCACGCGCCGCCGACGGAGAAGAAGCAAGAGCTCGGCCCGCATCGCCCGCGTGCCGCCGTGCTGAGCGAGCTGGCCGACGGCCTGGCGCGCCTTGGCGAATTTTATGGCGACAGGCTGACGCCGATGTTGGTGCCGCCGTGGAATCGCATCGATCCGACCTTGCTCGCTGATCTGCCGGAACTGGGCTTCGCCGGCCTGTCGGCTTTCGGCCACAAGCTCACCGCGCGGCCGGGGCTCGCCGTCGTCAACACCCATATCGACGTCGTCGATTCGCGCGCCGGCAATCGCTGCCGCGATCACGCCACGCTGATCACCGGGCTTGTTCAGGAATTGCAGGATGCGCGCGCCGCCGATAACGGCAGGCCCATCGGCGTGCTCAGCCACCATCTGGTCAGCGATGAGGATGCGTTCCGTTTTCTCGCCGATCTGTTCGCGGTCACGGCGCGGAGCGGCGCGGTGACATGGCGGGCGCCGGCGGAGCTTCTCAGAGCTTGATCACCAGCCCCTGGCTTGCCACGACGGCGCCGGGAAAAGCTGCTTTCGCCTCGACGCCGATCCGGTCCAGTTCGTCGTCATTACGCAGCGGCGAATGATGGAAGATGGCGAGTTGCTTGGCCTTGGCCGCTTTGCAGAGCCGCACCCCTTCTTCCCAGCTCGAATGGCCGAAGCCGCGATAGCGCGGTATCTCGCTGTCCGTGAAGCAGGCGTCATAGATGACGAGATCGGCGTGATCGATGAGCTTCAGCACATTCTGGTCGGGCTTGCCCGGCACATGTTCGGTGTCGGTGATGTAGCAGGCGGACTTGCCGCCGAATTCGACGCGATAGCCGACGGCGCCATTGGGGTGATTGAGGCTCGCGGTGCGCAGCACGATGCCGGCATAGGGCTTCAGCACGTCGCCCGGCTTGAAGTCCTTGTAGTCGACATCGGCGATGAAGATTTCCGGCGCGATCGGGAAGTAAGGCGCCTTCATGATGCCGGAGATCATCTCATGCGTGGTCATCACGCCGGCGAGATGGCCCGACCAGATGCGGATCTTGTTGCTGCCGCGATAGAACGGCATGAAGAAGGGAATGCCGAAGATGTGGTCCCAATGGCAATGCGAGAAGAACATGTCGAGGCGCTCGACGCCTTCGCGCTCGAGCTCCTGGCCGGCGCGCTTGAGGCCTGACCCCGCGTCGAACATCAGAACATGCTCGCCGCAGCGCATCTCGACGCACGACGAATCACCGCCATAGCGCGCGACTTCCGGTCCCGACACCGGAATGCTGCCTCTGGAGCCCCAGAATTTTACCGTGAATTCACTCTTTTCTTTCAACGACTTGAACCCTCGCTCGGGCGCCATCGTAGCAGGTTCTACAGCTTAGGCGACTCTAAAGCGGGCAATTGCGTCGCCCGCTTCACCATGACCACTTCGAGCGCCCCGGCTCTCCCCCTGATCTCGATGCTCTGGGTCTCGAGCCCGGCGAATTCCGCTTCCGCCTTGTCGAGGACGGCCTTGGAGATGATGGCCTGCATGTTGAGCTCCTTGCAGGCGCCCTCCAGCCGGCTTGCGGTATTGACCGTATCGCCGAGCGCGGTGACGCCCAGCGCCGCCGAGCCTTTGCCGGCCGCCCCGATGCGGCCGAGAATGGCCGTCCCCGAATGCAGCCCGATGCCCATTTCGAGCATGCCGCGCATTTCCTCATGCAGACTTTGATTGAGCGCATCGAGCACGCCGCCCATGGCGCGCACCGCGCCCAGCGCTTCCCGGGCACCGGTCCTGCCGCTTTTGTCCATGCCGAAGATCGCCATGATCCCGTCGCCCATGAATTTGTCGACATACCCCCCGGTGTCGATGATGACCTCGCTCATGCGGCCAAGATACTGGTTGAGCAGGAAAACAACGTCATAGGAGAGGCGCTGCTGCGACAACCGGGTGAAGCCCCTGAGGTCGCAGAACATGACGGTGACCTCCTGCTCCACGCCCCAGAAATATTTGTCGACGAGTCCATTCACTGTATCGGCGGTCACCGCCGGCAGCAGCGTCGTGATGGTGAGGTCGGTCTCGGGCCGGAATTGGCAGGCGAGCCGGACATTGGCGGGGGCGCCCACCCGCTTCAGCACTTTCAGCTCATTGGCATCGGCCGGCGGCTGATCCGCCGGGCCTTCGATCACGCGGATGCGGCAGGTGGAGCAGCGCGCGCGTCCGCCACAGACCGAGGCATGCGGTATGTTGTTGAGACGGCTGATTTCCAGGAGGGAAAGACCGCGGCGCGCCGATACGCGTTGTCCGCCCGTATAGGTGATGGCGATCGTATGCCGGTAGCGGTCGAGCAATCCAAGCCCGAGGCGCGCCGCCACGATCACGGCGAGCAGCCCCAGATAGCCGTAGAATTCGTAAGCGAGCACCCCACGCAGGAAATCGAACTGCTCACTCGTCATCGGCGGCTGGAAGTCCGTCTCGTAACGAATGGCGCGGCCGGCCGAGCTGAAGCCGGCAAAGGCGAGTGTCGGAATCAACGTCGCGAGCACCACCCACAACCATTTCAGCCGGCGGTACCACGGCTTGAATTCCAGCCAGTGATGCAGGCCGATGAGCCCATGCACCCAGACCAGCGTCATCAGCGCCGCTTGCCGCCAGACCTCGGCCGGCCACATGGCCCACAATGCATAGAAGTAATTGTCGTCGACACCGGCATAGATATGGGCGCCGCGCGTCGCGGTGACATGGCGCAGCAGCAGAAGCGGGATGAGCAGGCCGAAGCCGAGCTGCACCCATTCATGCGGGCTGATCTTCAGGCTGCGGCGCCGGATGAAGACGACGATCCCGAGCACGAAGTGGACGAGAAACGCGGTGAGCAGGATGGCGGTGCCGAGGGCGCTGCGGGTGACGGCGATGCGCCAGGAGCGCACCTCTTCCATCGCCTCGATCGAGACGAGTCCGACGGCATGATTGAGAAAATGTGTCGTCGCGAAGGCGAACAGCACCAGACCTGTCGCCAGCCGCAGCTGGCGCAGTGTCACGCGAACGGCTGGCTTGTATGGCAAGGCGGCATCGGGAGCGGTCATCCCGAACCTCCCGATGCTCTAATTGGCCTTGCGCCGGAGATCGCTGCGCGCTTCGCTGAGCTCGGCGGTCGTATGGCTGAGGCGATCGGCGAGCACCCGCATGATCTCGACGGCCATTTCCGGAAATTCCGCCAGCAATCTGAGGAAATGATCCTTGCGGATGCGCAGCGTCTCGAGCGGTGCGTTGGCTTTCACGGTTGCGGTGCGCGAGACATCGCAGAGAATGGCGATCTCGCCGACGATCGAATTGGGCTCGAGCGTCGCCACCTTGATCTCGCCGCTTTGCGAATTGACCAGCACATCGGCCGAGCCCGACAGCACCACATAAGCGGCGTCGCCCGGGTCGCCTTGCTTGAACAGCGTCTGGCCCTGATCGAAATTGACGCGATCCGACGTGAAGGCCAGAAGCTTGAGCTTGGCCGGCGCGACATTCGAGAAGAGCGGCACGCGCCGCAACAGCTCCACTTCATCCTTGAGCTGCATGGCTCATCACTCCCATTTCCACTCCACCATATTACGACGCCAGAAGCCCGGCGAAAACGCCCTTTCGAGCCATCAGCTGGTCGTAATTCCCATCCTCCACCGCGGTTCCGCGGTCGAGCACCACCACCCGGTCGAACAGCCGGGCGAGATTTGGATTGCTCAGCACCCAGATGACCGCCGGCTTGCGTCCGTCGCGCGCCGCCTCGCCCAGCACCGAGCGCACCAGCTGCTCCTGGGTGCGCTGCTCGACGGAGGATAACGCCTTGTTGAGAATGATGAAATCGCCGCGCTTCAGCAAAGCGCGGGCGACATGCAGCTTCTGGCGCTGCACCGAGGTGAGCCGGCGGCCACCGACGCCCACATTGAACTCCAAGCCGACGCGCACCACATCACGACTGACATCGAGATCGTCGAGAACCGAGCGCACGATGCCACGGATGCGGTCGGCGGCATCGGCATGTCGATGACCGATACGGCCGAACAGCACATTGTCGAGGATGCTGGCGGACTTGTTGTAGCCTTCGGCATCGTAAGGCTCGATGGCGCCCTTGAGGCTCTCCGGCAGATTGTCATGGAAGGCGGCACGGGCCGCCACGATGCGGTCCATCATCGCCTGATCGAGCAGGCCGAAGCGATAACGCGGCTCGACATAGGAGAAGGCGAGCTTCATCATCCGTTTGCTGTCCGCCTCGGCGACCTGCGCGAAGGGCTTGTCCTGCAGCCTTTGCAGCAGCGCCTGGTAGTCGGGGATCTCGTCCGCCGTCATGAAGCCCAGCTGCTGGAAGAACGGATGGTCGGGCGGCAGGTCGCGGAACAGCTCGACGGCGTTGCGGGCGATCTCGACGCCCATCCGGTAGAGCGCCTCATCGAGCCCCGATTGCGCCAGCACCGAGCGGAAATAGGCATTGGATGCCAGGTTCACATTCGAAAGCTCGGGCCCCATCGGCGTGCCGAACAGCAGATTCTCGGCGACCGTCGCCTCGGCATTGTAGAGGGCGGGATCGAAGGAGGTGACGAGGCCCGCCAGATTTTCCTCCTCGAGCCGGGTTCTCAGCGCCTTGCGCGCCGCGACGATATGCTCGGGGATCGCCGGATGCAGCTTCTCGTCGACCGACGCCCTGAGGCCCAGATCGAACACGTCGTCCGAGAACTGCACCGCATCGAGCGTTTGCTCCATCGCCGTGAACAGCTCCTCCGGCCCGGTGACGCCGATCGTCTGATAGTCGATCCACTCGCCATGCAGATCGTGATCGGGATTGCCGGCGTTGCGCGCCTCCACCTTTGCCCACTCGCGTTGCGTCAGCGCCGCACCGTCGAGGACGCGCTCGCCCACGGGATAATGCTTCAAAACATAGGTGAGGTTGTCGAAGATCGTGCCCTGGAACAGGAAGGCGTCGCCCGAGGCATAGGCGGTGCGCCGCCCGGTGAGCGCTTCCGGAACATCGAGCAGATCGTCGCCATTGACGGTGACGCGGCCCTGTTCCGGCCACACCAGACGCACCAGGGTGTCGGCGAGCGCCTCGCTGCCGCCACCCGCCGTGCCGATGACGGCGACGCTTTCGCCGGGCCGCATGTCGAGGGTGATGTTTTCGAGAAGCCTGGCGCCGCTGTCGTCGCTGGCCGAGAAATTGATGACCGAGATCGGCGACTTGATCGGCGCCACCGGACCGCTCGTCACGTCCTGGATGGCCGGCTCGATGATCTGGTCGACATGGAACTGCTCATAGACCTGCGCATATTTGACCTGGACGTCGATGCGCTGCTGATCCCAGTCGATCAGGTCCTTGATCGGCGACGGCAGGTCCTTGTAGGCCGAGATGACGGCGACGAGCTGGCCGATATCGAGCTGACCTCTGAGCGCCAGATAACCGCCGATCGCGTAGAACAGGAAGGGCGTGACCTGGGCCAGGAAGTTGTTGAGGAACTTGACGAAGAATTTCCACTGATAGAGGTCGTAGCGGATCTTGAAGATGCGCCCCAGCCGGTCGGCGACATCGGCGCGCTCGTAATTCGACGTATCATGGACATGGATCGAGGAAATGCCTTCGACGATCTCGCCGACGCGCCCGGCGAGCTGGCGCGCGGTGAGCTGACGCTCCTTGCCGAGCCGGATAAGGCGGCGGCGCATCTTCGGGATGACGACGCCCTGGATGCCGACCATGAAGGCCGCGAGCAGGCCCAGCCAGACATTCTGCAGGAGGATGAAGAACAGCGCGGTCGCCGCCTGGAGGCCGAGAAAGGCCGGCTGTACGAAAGCATCGCCGATGAAGCCGCCGAGCGGCTCGACCTCATCCTTCACCATGGTGGCGACTTCCGCCGGCTTCACGCGCTTGAAGACATTGGGCGGAAAGCGCAGCACGCGGTCGACGAGCTGGAAGCGCAGGCGGCGCAGCATGCGCTCGCCGAGCCGGCCCTTGAAGGTGTTGATATAGAGCTTGAACAGGCCGTTGACGATGACGAGAACGAGGAAGGCGGCCGATAGCGCCATCAGCATCTGCAGCCGGTTGAGACTGAACCCCTCGAACAGGACGAGAGGCTGGGCTGTCGACAGCCAGTCCGGCAGGTCGATCACCAGCCGCAGGAAGGTCTCTTGTGCATCGGGCGTGCTGAAGCCGTCGCCCTGGATCGGCCCGTTGACGATCTGTTTCGGCAGGTCGAGCGAGAGGAAGTAAGTCGGCATCGACAGGAGGATGATGAACAGAATCCAGATCTGATGCCGGCTCGTATGCCTCCAGATATATTTGGCGAGATTCTTATCCATGCAGGAAGAAGCGCTCGAAGGGCGGGAGCCGATGGGACGATGAAACAGTTTTATACATGACCGCTCGCCAGAGCATACAAAATCGATACCGTCCCGGCTACTGCCGAAAATCCATTAGAGCATCGGCCCGAGAAGTGTGTGCGGTTCTCGGACAAGCCGATGCGCAAATACAAAGAGATAGAGCGCCGAGGCGATTCCAACGGAACGCCCGGCGCTCTAGAATCAAGGTTAAACAGGTTTTTCACGGCAATGGCCGCGACGCCGGGCGGCAGCCGAGAAGACGCGCCGTTTCGGCGGCACCATCGAGATTGAGGGTGAGGCCCCGGGGCTTGGGCGCCGCCGCCATGGCGGCCGTCAGGCTCTCGGGCGTCAGATCGTCTTCCGCCACCACCATCGCGAGCCCGAGCTTGGCCAGCCGCCGGGCCCGGTCGTTTTGCTCGGTTTCACCACCTTCCGCAAAGGGAATGAGGACCGCCGGGCAGCCGGCCCGCAAGATGTCGCAGACCGTATTGTAGCCGGCCTGCGAGATGGAGAGCCGGGCATTGGCAAGCAGGCCCGGGAAATCGGCCCGGAAGGTTTCGAGGACGATCCCGGCCGGCAGGTCGGCCTGAAGGGCGGCCCGCTCGGCGGCCGGGAAATTGGGTCCGGTCAGGACGCACCAGCGCGGCCAGCGGCCGACGAGGCCGGGCGCCGCCGCGAGCGCCGCATCGATGAGCTTGCGGCCGACCACGCCGCCCCCGGCCGAGACCACCACGTCGAAACGATCGGGCGATGCCGCCGCCTCTCCCGCCACCAGCCCCGTATAGACGATGCGGTCGGCGATCTCTTTGGCTTCCGGAAAGGTCTCTTCGAGGCGCGCGAATTGAGGGTCGCCATGCACGAGAACGAGATCGAAGAATTTACGCAGCGTGGCAAGCGTCTCTTCGGCCCGCCCGGCTTTACGGTTCTCCTGCAGGATGTCGCGCACCGAGCTGGCGATCAGCGGCGGGCTGGCGCCGGCGCGCGCCTGCTCGAGCAGCGGCAGCAACTCGAACCGCATCTGCCGGCGGCCGAAGGGAAAGGCCTCGATGATCAGGACATCTGGCTTCACCGCATCGAAGACCTGGATGAGCCGGTCGCGCCGCCGCATCTTGAAAGTGTCGTCGATCGCCTCGCCATCATCGCCGATGAGCGCCGAGAAGGACATGTCGCGCGCCCGGATGGCCGGCAATTGGACGAGCTTGACGCCGGCCGGCGGAAATCCCGCGACCGGCGCGCCGCCGCTCACCAGCGTGACATCGGCGCCCGCTTTGACGAGCGCCGCCGCGATCCGGCTGACCCGCGCCAGATGGCCGATGCCGAGAAGATGCTGCACATAGATGAGCGCTTTCACAAAGGACCCCGCGCCGCCCGGAACAGCTGGGTGAGCTCTTCGATGCTGCTCTTGTGATCGAAATTCCCGCGCACGCGCTTTTCCGCCGCGGCCCCAAGCCTTTGGCGCAATGCCGGATCTGCGATCGCGCGCGCCAGGGCGGCGCTCAAGGCCGCCGCATCCTCGGGCGGAACCAGGAGCCCGTTGACGCCGTCGCTCAGAAGCTCCGGCACGCCGGACACCGTCGTCGAGATGCAGGCGAGGCCCTGGCTCGACGCCTCGACCAGGACATTGGGCAGGCCGTCGCGGTCGCCGTCGCTGGCGATGCGACAGGGCAGCACGAAGAGATCGCTCTCGCGATATTGTGCCAGCACCTCTTCCTGCGCCCGTGACCCGAGCCAGGTGATGCGCGACGTCAGACCGAGCGCCTCGGCCTGCGCCTTGAGCTTGGCCAGGACGTCACCGCCGCCGATATGGACGAAACGCCAGGAGAGTGACTTGGGCAGCAGCGCCAAAGCGGCGAGCAATATGTCATAGCCCTTCTTCTCGACCGCTCGGCCGACACTGAGAAGCAGGACCGGGTCTTGCGCATCGGCGCCGTCGCGCGCCGGGCGTGTGCCGTCAAAAGGCGCGAAGCGCGACAGATCGAGGCCGTGATAGCTCAAATGGACGCGCGCCGGATCGGGGCTGAGGCTCCGGAGCTTGTCGAAGCCGGCTTTGGTGCAGGTGACCACCCAACGCGCCGCGCCAAGTTTTTCGCGCAAGTCCCAGTCGGGCGAGGTCCAGATATCCTTGGCATGCGCCGAGCAGCTCCAGCCGATATCGAGAACGAGGCTCGCATAAAGCGTCACCGAGCCCGGCGTGTGGATGAAATGCGCATGCAGCCAGTCGGCATCTGCGGGGAACTCGGCAGCGAGCACCAGGGCCTGGCCGAAGCGGCGCCAGCGGTTGCGCGTCCAATCGTGTTTGAGATCGGCGATGAAGGCTTTGCGTAAGCGTCTGTACTGCGGCAGGCGACGCGCCTTCCACCAGGCGCGGATGACGCGCCAGGGCTCATCATGGAGATATTCCGGCAGATAACGGACCGGCGCCCTGATCTCGTCATGCACGGGGTGCCGCTTGCCGTCAGTCGGATGGCGCATCGAGACGAGATAAAGCTCATGCCCGGCGCGCTCGAGCCCGAGCAATTCCTGGGCGATGAAAGTTTCAGAGAGGCGCGGATACCCTTTAAGGACGACGACGATTTTCGCCATGGAACAAAATCAAGTGCCGCCTTCGACGACGGTCAGCCGCTTCTGCGAGCCGGGTTCGAGCCACTCGCCGACGAGGTCGGTGATTCTTTCGAGCCCGTCGAGCTTGAGCTTGGAGGTCACCTGCGACGGCGGCGCCCGCTCGGGCAGCGCCTTGAGGGCGCGGGCGAGCTTGGCCGGATCCTCGGCCTCTTCCGGCCGCAGCATGTCGATGACGCCGAGCTCGGCGGCGCGGCTGGCGCGGATCAGCTGTTCCTCGCGCGGCGTGACGCGCGGCACGATCAGAGCCGGCTTGTCGAAGGAGAGGATCTCGCAGAAGGTGTTGTAGCCGCCCATGCTGACGACGGCGCGGGCACCGGCGATCAGGTTTTCCATGCGGTTGTCGAATTCGATGATCTCGACATGCGGAATGGCGGACCCCTTCTTGACGAGCTTGCGCCTCTTGCGCGCCGGCATGAACGGCCCGAGCACGATCAGCATCTTGTGCGTCAGCGACGGATCATGGTGATAGGCGTCGAAGATATTGTGGATGAGATCGGCGCCGTCGCCGCCGCCGCCCGTCGTCGCCAGGATGTAATTGCCTTCGACCTCGCGCACCGGCACATCGGCCTGCGTCACGTGACGCTGCAGGAAGCCGACATAATGCATGCGCGAGCGCACCGCCGGCGAAACATCGAAGCCGGTCAGGGGATCGTAGAAATCCTCCGGCCCATAGACCCAGATCGAATCGTAGAACACGCCGATCTTGCGCAGCACGTCGCGTTTCGCCCATTCGGCTTTCAGAAGCTCGGGCGCGTCCATGACCTCGCGCAGGCCCAGCACCAGGGTGGTGCCATGGGTCTTGAGATAGGAGAGTGTCTCCTCGAGCTCGCCGCGCAGGCCGAGCGGCTCCTTGTCGACGATGAAGAGATCGGGCTGGAAGGATTCGGCCGTATGGCGGATGATCGCCTGGCGCATCTCCAGCGTTTCCTGGAGGTCGGTATGCCGGTCGATCGAGGTGTAGTCGCCGTTATGCAGCTTGATGATCGAGGGGATCTTCACGAAATCGACGCGCACCCGGTAGTCGAAGGCGCCGGCGATGGTGGACCCTGAGATGATGAGGACGCTCAGGCCCCGGTAATTCTCAACGAGAGAATGCGCAATAGTGCGACACCGCCTCAAATGTCCGAGCCCGAACGTGTCGTGGCTGTACATGAGAATGCGGGCATGTTCCAGCCGACGCATCGTCATTCCCCTCTCTCCATGCCGACTTCGCTCGCCCCGAAACGGCGGACTATGCCACAGGGAATAGGCGTGTCCAAACCCTGTTGCTGGCCGGTCCGCTGTTCCATTTACTTATACGGATCGGCTGCATCGCGCAGTCCGTCCCCCAGGAAATTGAAGGCCAATATCACCACGATCACCGGAATGACCGGCAGCATCAGCCAGGGATAAAGCGCCACCACATTGATGTTGGTGGCCTCGTTGAGCAGCACCCCCCAGCTGACGATGGGCGGGCGCAGGCCCAGCCCTAAGAAGCTCAGTGCGGTTTCGCCAAGGATCATGCCGGGGATGGATATGGTGGCTGAGGCGATCAAATGCGACATGAAACCCGGGACCAGATGCCGGCCGATGATGCGGCTGCCCTTGGCGCCCATGAGCTGCGCCGCCAGGACGTAATCTTCCTCACGCAAGGCGAGCAATTTCGACCGTACCGCACGGGCAAGTCCGGTCCAGTCGAGCAGGCCCAGGATGAAGGTAATGCCGAAATAAACCAGCAATGGCGACCAGGTGACCGGCATGATCGCGGCGAGCGCCAGCCACAGCGGAATGCTCGGCAGTGACTGCAGGACCTCGMTGAGACGTTGCGTAACGMGATCGACGACACCGCCGCGATAGCCGGCSATGCCGCCGAKCACGATTCCGAGACTGAAGCTCACCGCGACGCCGAGGAGACCG
>NNBT01004348.1_pt1 | contig 23091 bp, 20 predicted proteins | sample 1173831 | NCBI WGS metagenome assembly NNBT01 (sample SAMN07173936, study PRJNA388173) | plant metagenome | isolation source: symbiotic tissue sample KVJ10 | place: Norway: Troms, Kvaloya island | reverse complement strand
GGTGTCACTGCGCCCATGCGTSTCGACGRGGCCCACCACCACATCGCGCCCTTCCGCCTTGAGGCGTTTGGCGCCCGACAGCATGGCGTAGGTTTTGCCGACGCCGGGGGATGCCCCCAAAAACACTTTAAGCTTGCCGCGCGCTTCACGCTCGGCAAGCTTCAAGAGGGCGTCCGGTGACGGACGAAGGTCGGGGCTTTGGGCCATGCGCCTCTTTATGTTCTATCCCGGGCAAGCGCGGGATGCGAAAAAGTGGATGCCGGTTTTTCGCGCGAATCCCGCGCTAATATAGAGGAACCGATCACGTTCATGAGTATGGATTGTTCCAATCCAAACTCATCGTGATCGAGCGCGTCAAGGGCCATATTTAGAGACAGCACATTGACGCGCGGTTCGCCGAAGACGCCCAGGTCCGGCCGGTCGATATGGCTTTCGACCAGGGCTTTTACCTTGTCCTCAGCGAGATTGCGGGCTTTCGCCACCCTGCCCACCTGCTGCAGCGCATAGGCCGGCGAGATGTCGGGGTCGAGCCCGCTCGCCGAAGCGGTCGCGGCATCGGGCGGCAGGCTGGTGACGCCGTCCGCCGTCTTGATACGCTCGGCATCGGCGCCGACCCGGTCGAGGAGCTTCTTCGAGGTCGAGCCCAGATTGGCGCCCGACGAGGCGCCGGCGTCATAACCCGCACCCGCCGCCGAAATACGCGGCCAGAAATAGCGGTTATTGGTGAAGGCCTGGCCGATGAGCTCGGAGCCCCGCACCTGGCCGTTGGTGACGATCAGGCTGCCATTGGCCTTGGCCGGGAACACCGCCTGCGCCACTCCCGTCATCAGGAAGGGATAGGCGATGCCGGTGACCAGCATCAGGAAGGCGAAGAGGAACAGCGCCGGGCGCAATTGCGAGAACATGAATGCCTCCTTAGGCGAGATTGAGTGCCGAGACGATGATGTCGATGGCCTTGATGCCGATGAACGGCACCACGAGACCACCGAGACCGTAGATCAGCAGGTTGCGGCGCAGGAGCTCACTCGCCCCCACGGCGCGATAGGCGATGCCTTTGAGCGCCAGCGGGATCAGCGCGATGATGACCAACGCATTGAAGATCACCGCCGACAAGATGGCGCTTTGCGGCGACGACAGCGCCATGATGTTGAGGGCGTCGAGCTGCGGATAGGTCGCGACGAACAGCGCCGGGATGATGGCGAAATACTTCGCGACGTCATTCGCGATGGAGAAGGTGGTCAGCGAGCCCCTCGTCATCAGGAGCTGCTTGCCGATCTCCACGATCTCGATGAGCTTGGTGGGATTGGAGTCGAGATCGACCATGTTGCCGGCTTCGCGCGCGGCTTGCGTGCCCGACTGCATGGCGACGCCGACATCGGCCTGGGCAAGCGCCGGCGCGTCATTGGTGCCGTCGCCGCACATCGCGATGAGCCGGCCCTTGGCCTGCTCGGCGCGAATGTAAGCGAGCTTGTCCTCGGGCGTCGCTTCGGCGATGAAGTCATCGACACCGGCCTCCGACGCGATCGCCGCGGCGGTCACCGGATTATCGCCCGTCACCATCACGGTCTTGATGCCCATATGGCGCAGCGCATTGAAGCGCTCCTTGATATCGGACTTGACCACGTCCTTGAGCTGGATGACGCCGAGCAGCTTGCCGTTTTCGGCTACCGCCAGCGGGGTGCCGCCGGTGCGCGAGATGCGGTCCACCGCGTCGCGGAAGGCCGCCGGCGCCATGTTCGGCGCGACATTGACATGCTTGAGGATCGCATCGACGGCGCCTTTGCGGATGATGCGGTCGCCGAGATCGACGCCCGACAGGCGCGTTACCGCCGAGAAGGTCACCGGCTTTGCCGCCTTGCCCTTGAGATCGGGCTCGGCGACATGATGATTGCCCTTGGCGAGCGCCAGGATCGAGCGGCCCTCCGGCGTCTCATCCGCAAGCGAGGCGAGCAGCGCCGTTTCGGCGAGCGCCTGCTCGGAAATGCCGGGCACCGGAATGAAGGCGGTCGCCAGGCGGTTGCCGAAGGTGATCGTGCCCGTCTTGTCGAGGAGCAGCGTATCGACGTCGCCCGCCGCCTCGACGGCGCGCCCCGACGTGGCGATGACGTTGAAGCGGATCAGGCGGTCCATGCCGGCGATACCGATGGCCGACAGAAGCCCACCGATGGTGGTCGGGATCAACGTCACCAGCAGCGCCGCCAGAACGGTGATCGACAGGATCGTCGAGGAGTAGCCGGCGATGCCCCACAGGGACACGACGACGAACAGGAAGATCAGCGTCATGCCGGCGAGCAGGATGGACAGGGCCAGCTCGTTCGGTGTCTTCTGGCGTTCGGCGCCTTCGACCAGCGCGATCATGCGGTCGAGGAAACTGTGGCCGGGAGCGGCCGTCACCTTGACCTTGATCCAGTCGGACAGAACCGTGGTGCCACCGGTCACCGCCGAGCGGTCGCCGCCCGATTCGCGTATGACGGGAGCCGATTCGCCGGTGATCGCCGATTCATTGACGGACGCGATGCCTTCGAGGATCTCGCCGTCGGCCGGAATGACCTCCCCCGCCGACACCATCACGATGTCGCCTTCCTTGAGATCGAGGGCCGAGACCTTTTCAAACAGGTCGTTGCGCTCGTCCGGCTGCAGCAGCCGGCGGGCCACCGTGTCGGTGCGGGTGCGCCTGAGCGCATCGGCCTGCGCCTTGCCGCGCCCTTCCGCCACCGCTTCGGCGAAATTGGCGAACAGCACGGTGAACCACAACCAGGCCGCGATCTGGCCTGAGAAGGAAGCCGAGCCGTTGCCGGTCAGGAGATCGCGCAGCCACATTGCCGTGACGAGGAGCGACACGACTGCGGTCACGAAGATCACCGGATTGCGGGCGAGCGTCCGCGGTGAGAACTTGACGAAAGCCTGCTTTGCCGCCTCGAGCGTGATCTTGCTGTCGAACAGCGAAGGATTGGCGTGTTTGGTCGACATCGATAGTCTCCAGTTAGAAGCTCTGGCCGGCGAGCATGGCGAAATGCTCGACGATCGGGCCCAGAGCGAGAGCCGGGAAATATTGCAAGCCACCGAGGATCAGGATCACACCGATGAGCAGCCCGATGAAGAGCGTGCCATGGGTCGGGAAGCTGCCTTGCGTGTGGGGAATGCGCTTCTTGGCGGCGAGCGAGCCGGCGATCGCCATGACCGGTACGACATAGGCGAAGCGGCCGAACGCCATGGCGATGCCAAGCGTCGTGTTGAACCACGGCGTATTGGCATTGAGACCGGCGAAGGCCGAGCCGTTGTTGCCGGCGCCCGAGGAATAGGCATAGAGGATCTCGGACAGGCCGTGCGGGCCGCTATTGGCGAGGCTCGACAAGGCCATCGGCAGCATCGCCGAGATGGCGGTGAAACCGAGGATGACCAAAGGCAGGACGAGGATGGCGAGCACCGCCAGCTTCATTTCCTTGGCTTCGATCTTCTTGCCGAGATAGTCCGGGGTACGGCCCACCATGAGACCGGCGATGAAGACGCTGATGAGCGCCATCACAATGATACCATAGAGGCCGGAGCCGACGCCGCCGGGCAGAATCTCGCCGAGCTGCATCAGGAACATCGGAACGAGGCCGCCGAGCGGGGTCAACGAGGCATGCATGGCATTGACGGCGCCGCAGGAAAGCCCGGTCGTGACGGCGGCGAACAGCGCCGACATGGCGAGGCCGAAACGGACTTCCTTGCCTTCATAATTGGCCGGGCTGTCGATGCCGAACTGGCTGAGCAGCGGATTGCCGGAGGCTTCCGCCCAATAGACGGCGGCGACGCCGGCGACGAGCATGACCATCATGACGATGAGCAGAGCCCTGCCCTGGCGCATGTCGCCGACGAGGCGGCCGAACATCACCGGCATCGCGGCGGAGACGACCAGCATGGCGAAGATCGAGAGATAATTCGCCCATTCATTGGGGTTCTCGAAGGGATGCGCGGCATTGGCGTTGAAGAAACCGCCGCCATTGGTGCCGAGCTGCTTGATCGCTTCCTGGCTGGCCACCGGGCCGAGCGCGATCACCTGCTTGGCGCCTTCGAGCGTGGTCGCCTCGACCGATCCCAGAAGCGTTTGCGGCATGCCGAGCGCCATGAAGCCAAAGGCAACGACGATCGAAAGCGGCAGCAGCACATAAAGAGTGGCGCGGGTTACATCGACCCAGAAATTGCCCATCGTCTTGGCTTCGGTGCGCGCGAAGGCGCGTGTGACCGCAACCGCAAGCGCGATGCCGGTGGCAGCGGACAGGAAGTTCTGCACGGTGAGACCGGCCATCTGCACGAAATGGCTCATCGTCGTCTCGCCGCCATAGGACTGCCAGTTGGTATTGCTGACGAAGCTGATCGCGGTGTTGAAGGCGAGATGTTCGCTGGTGCCGGCAAAGCCCTGCGGGTCGAGCGGCAGATAGAACTGCAGGCGCTGCAGGAGATAGAGCACGACGAAGCCGATGAAGTTGAAGATCAGCATGCCGAGCGCATAGGCGGCCCAGCTCTGCTCACGCTTGGGATCGATGCCGGCAAGGCGATAGAGGCCACCTTCGGCGGGGAGCAACTCGGACCGGCCGAAGAGCCTGGCCATGAACAGGCCGAGCGGCCAGGCCACGGCGATGACGATCGCGAAAACGAGAATGATTTGCAGCCAGCCTGCAAGGGTCATGGCATCACCTGATATTATCTTAGAATTTTTCGGTGTGGACGAGGGCGTAGACGAGATAGGCGACGAGGCCTGCCGCGACGAGCAATCCGATGAAGGCTTCCGACATGGTTGGCCTCTAGATCCGGTCGCACAGGCGGACATAAGCCGCCATCAGGGCGAAGATGGCCGCGCCCAGGCCCAAATAGACGATATCCAGCATTTTATTGCCTCCTGTTCAGGGCCAGGAGGTCGCGCTTCAGGCATCAAGATTCAATGCGGGAACCGGGGGGCCTGTATAAATTTTCCATAAAATCGGGCTGCGTCTTAGGGGTGATCCTCATGCTGAGGTGGCCGCGTAGCGACCCTCGAAGCATCCATCAGGATAAAGCGAGCCTGCTGAGACAACCCTTCGAGGCCGGGCTGCGCCCGTCGCCTCAGGGTGAGAGAATCCGCTTCAGAACTGCACACCGCGCGTCAGCGCGCCATCGATCACCAGATTGGTGCCGGTGGTGAAGCTTGACGCCGGGCTCGCCAGAAAGACGATGCCGCGGCCGATCTCCTCGGGCGTCGCCATGCGCCCGGTCGGGTTGAGCGCCAGCGCCTTGCTGAAGAGATCGGGGATGTTCTTCTCGATATGCTCCCACACGCCGCCCGCAAAATACGTATTGCCGGGCGAGACGGCATTGACGCGGATCATCTTGGGCGCGAGCTCGAAGGCCATGCGCTGGGCGTAGTGGATGAGCGCCGCCTTGAAGGCGCCATAGGCGGGGCCGGTGAAATCGACCTCGCGGCCGGACACGGAGGAGACGATGACGATCGCCGGCGCCTTGGATTTTTCGAGATGAGGCAGCGCCGCATTGACGGCGCGCACCGTGTGCAGCATGTCGACCTGGAACTGCTTCTGCCAGGCCTCCTCGCTCTGATCGACGGCAAGGGCCGAAACATTGGCGACCAGGATGTCGATGCCGCCGAGCGCCTTGGCGCTGGCCGCGATCCAGCCTTCGAGCTGCGCCTTGTCGCCGACATCGACCGCCTGACCGAAGCTTTTCACACCCGCTTTGCCGAGCGTGCCGACCGCCTCCTCCACTTCCCCCTTGTTGCGCGCGCAGATCGCGACATTGGCCCCCTCGCCGGCGAAGATATCGGCAGCGCGCCGCCCGATGCCCTTGGTACCGCCCGTCACCAGGGCATTCAATCCTTTCAACCCGAGATCCATAATCCGTACTCCTCCCGACGCTGCTTATTCTCATCTGATCGCCGGAGTGTAACGCGCTCGCTCAGCGCCTGCCAAGACGATGATATGAACAGGCCGCATCAACCCGATTGCATTACGCCAAGTGATGGAGAATAGTTGGAAATCCGGGGCGATCTCCAGTTGCGTGTTGCTACCTTTTCACCAAGGGAGGCCCCGGCATGCATAAATGGTCGCGCAACGCGCTGGCCTGCATCTTTCTGCTGATCGCGATCGCAATTGCCGTGCCGGTGATCGTTTATATGCACGCCCGCGCGGCGTTTCACGCGGCTGGGCTCAATGAAGGCAGGATTCAGCAGCGCCAGGAGATTGCCGCGATCATCGAGAAAGCCGTGCTCGTCTCGAATTGCCGGAGCACCTCGACCGATACCACCCCGGTCGAGCTTCTGACGGTAAAGACACAATCCCTCTATCTTGTCCCCATCGATAGAAATATCGTTGCCTTCTGCAAATAGTCGCAACTCCTCCGTCAGCTCACCGGCAGACACCAGATGGCGAAGAACGGTTTGTCGCCCGACGCCATCGCGTGGCGGATATTCGGCGTGTTGTAGAACTTGCCGCCAATGCCGGGCTCCTGCCACTCCTCATCGCCATGCTGGAACTTGCCTTCCGACAGGACGAGATAAGTTTCCTCCGGCGGGTGGTTATGGTCAGGATACCGCACATGCGGCGCGAGCAGGCTGACCCCGACCCACACATCCTCGCGCGCTTCATAGGCGCCGGGGCCGACCACCAGCGCATTGGCATGCCCGTGGAGGAAGTTGCCATTGGCGGTCGGGTGGCTTTGCGCCCGCTTCGTCCAGGTGAGATGAGGCTCCAGCGCGGCAAAACTGTCCGCCAGCGCCGCATGCGTCGCGCGTGCATGGGCGAGCGCCGGTTCCAGATGGTCACAAGCCGGCAGACGCCCCGGCGTATTCTGCCCCAGGCCGCGATACTCGGTCAGCGCCGTGAAAACCCTGTCGATGCAGCGGTAGGCTTCCGGACCGCCCGGACCACGCCGCAGCGCATCGAACAGCTGATCGAGAAAATTCTGCAGGATCGGCGGCCGCTTATCCATCATGTCCCCCCATTGCGATAGATCAGCAGGGAGCATCGGCTCATCCTTGTCAAGCCGTTCCGGTCCACCGGAATGCGGTGTGGGCCATGACCGCAAGGAACAGCGATCATGAATTTTCGGCATTCGCGCCGGCTCCAGATGTGTAATTACTATGCCGCAAAAGCGACAGAGCAAAAACAGCAGGGAGGAAGGAAACATCATGCAGCGCATCAAATTCATCGACAGAATGGCTTCGGGCAGGATCGACCGGCGCACCATGCTGCGCCAGGCCGGCGCTTTCGGCGTCGGGCTTCTCGTCCTGCCCCGCCTGCCGCTGGCCGCCGAAGTGCTGACCTGTCTCGAATGGGCCGGCTACGACGCCCCCGATTACTTCAAGAGCTTCACGGCCAAACATGGCGGCGCGCCGAATTTCTCGATCTTCTCCGGTGAGGAGGACGCCCTCGCCAAGGTTCTCGCCGGCTTCAAGGCCGATGTCATGCATCCTTGCAATTATTCGGTGAACCGCTTCGTCAACGCCAAGGTCACCGCCGAGATAGACACGGCGAAATTGTCGAACTGGAAGGATGTCTTTCCCGCTTTGCAGACGGCGAGCGGCGTCGTCATGGATGGCAAGGTCGTCATGGCGCCCGCCGACTGGGGCAATTCGAGCATCGCCTACCGCACCGACCTCGTCGACCCGGAATATGCGAAGAACGAAAGCTGGGGCATTTTCTACGACGACAAATATGCCGGCAAGGTCTGCATGCTCGACAATGAAATCGCCATCACCATCGGCATGATGGTCGGCGGCGAGAAATATGAGACGGCCGCCGTCGCCACCGGCGAAAAGCTCGCCGCGGCGGCCAAGGAGTGGGGCACCAAGGTCGTCAAGAATTCACGCTTCCTGTGGAACGATCCGTCTGAGTTGCAGCAGGCTTTGGCCTCGGGCGAGGTCGTCGCCGCCTATGCCTGGAACGATGTCTACCGCAATCTGAAACGCGAAGGTATACCGGTCGCCTATGCCAAGCCGAAGGAAGGTTATTTTACCTGGTTCTGCGGCCTGACCATGCTCAATACCGGCAAGGCGGATCCTGCCCTCGCCTATGATTTCATCGACGCCTGGCTCTCGCCCGATACCGGCAAGCTGCTGATCGAAGGTTCGGGTTATGGCCACGCCAATATGAAATCCTTCGAGGTTTCCGACAAGCAGGCCATCACCGATATGGGCATCACCGATCCGGCCGAGCATATGAAGCAGGGCACGCTTCTGATCCAGGTGAGCGATGCGGTCCAGACCGAATGGAACAAGGTCTGGGGAGATTTGAAAGCCCTCAAGCAATAGATCCGGCCTCGGCTCCCATGGCCCAGCGGCGGCCCGACTGGCTCACCGGATACGGTCTGCTTTCACCGGCGATCGTCATCATGGCGGTCATGATGGTGACACCGCTTCTGGCCATGGTGGCCTTGAGCTTCTGGACCCAGCAGGGTTTCGAACTCGACCGAAGCTTCACCCTCGCCAATTATTTTGCTCTCGTCGAACCGTCATCCGAGCTCACTTATTGGATGGGCATCCCCTTCCCGCTCACTTATCCGGTGCCAGCGATCCTGCTGATCAAGTCGATCGCCATGTCGCTGATGATCACTCTCGCCGTCATTTCGCTCGCTTATCCCATGGCCTATTTCCTGGCCTTCCATGTGCGCGGCCATAAGGCATTGTGGCTCGTCCTCCTCACCATTCCCTTCTGGACGAGTTATCTTCTGCGCGTCTTCGCCTGGAAGATCGTGCTCGGCTTCAATGGCGCCATCAATTCGGGCCTCAAGTCGCTGGGCATCCTCGCCGAGCCTCTGTCTTTCCTGCTCTACAATCCGCTGGCGGTGATGATCACCCTCGTCCACGCCTGGGTCGCCTTCGCCGTCCTTCCGATCTTCGTGTCGCTCGACAAGATCGACCGGTCCTATCTCGAAGCCGCCACCGATCTCGGCGACAGCCGGCTGCGGCGGTTTCTGCAGGTCACGCTGCCGCTCTCGGCGCCCGGCACCATCGGCGCGGCCCTTCTCGTCTTCATCCCGACGGTCGGCGACTATGTAACGCCCACCCTCGTCGGCGGTCCCAGCGGCACCATGATCGGCAATCTCATCCAGGAGCTGTTCCTCAAGCAGAACAATGCGCCCCTGGGCGCGGCCGTCTCCATCACCATGATGGTGACGATCGGTGTGATCGTCACCTTGTTCCTCTGGCTCATCGGCTTCCGCCGTCTGCGATCGAGGGTCCGGTGAACGCATGAAATCATCGTCCCGCTACTTTCTGCTCTACGCGATCCTCTTCATGCTGTTCCTCTATGGCCCCATTCTCCTGGCGCCGCTCTTCTCCTTCAACAACAGCATCTTCGCCACCTTCCCGCTCAAGGGGTTCACCTTCCGGCACTATGCCGAGATGGCGAACAATACCGGGCTGCTTCAGGCCTTGCGCAACAGCCTCATGGTCGCCACGGCGTCGTCCGTGATCGCCACCGCGGTCAGCGTGCCGGCGGCGATCGCGCTCACCCGCTACAAGCTGCGCGGCGCCGGATTGATCATGACCGCCATGTCGGCGCCGCTCGTGGTGCCGTCGATCATCTTCGGCGTGGCGCTGCTCATCATCATCCTGCGTTTCCTCGACCTCGAGCTCACTTTGTGGACCATTGGCGCGAGCCACGTCTTCATCTCGATCCCCTTCGCCATGACGATGCTGATGTCCAGGCTCGAAGGTTTCGACAAGAGTCTCGAAGAGGCCTCGCGCGATCTCGGCGAAGGTGCCTGGATGACCTTTGTGCGCGTAACCCTGCCGCTCGCCATGCCGGGCATCGTATCGAGCCTGCTGCTCTGCTTCGTCACGTCCTTCGACGAATTCGTGCTCGCCTTCTTCCTGTCGGGCACCGAAACGACCTTGCCGGTCTATCTCTTCGGGCAATTGCGCTTTCCCAATAAGCTGCCCGGCATGCTGGCGCTCGGCACCACTATCCTGGTGTTTTCGACGCTCATCGTCATTCTGGCCGAAGTCCTGCGCCGGCGCGGCGTGCAATCCAATTCTCCGGGAGAGGTCTGATGGCCGAACACATCGATGCGGTAATCGACATCCGCGATGTCAGCAAGCTGTTCGGCCCGGTGGCTGCCGTCGATGGCGTCTCCTTCGGCATCAGGCGCGGCGAATTCTTTTCCCTCCTGGGCCCATCCGGCTGCGGTAAGACCACGCTGCTGCGCATGCTGGCGGGCTTCGAGCAGCCGAGCCGCGGCGAGATCCTCATCGACGGTCAGCCGATGGCCGGCGTGCCGGCCAATAAACGCCCGACCAATATGGTCTTCCAGAGTTACGCCATCTTCCCGCATCTGAATGTCGAGGAGAATGTCGGTTACGGTCTCAGGAACCGCATGCTCGGCAAGGACGAAATGCGGTCGAGAGTCGCCGCCGCCCTCGATCTCGTGAAGCTGGCGGGCTACGGCAAACGCGCCGCCCATCAGCTGTCGGGCGGCCAGCGCCAGCGCGTGGCACTTGCCCGCGCCCTCGTCTGCCGGCCGAAAGTGCTGCTGCTCGATGAACCTCTGGGCGCGCTCGACAAGAAACTGCGCGAGGAAATGCAGCTGGAGCTGCGCCAACTGCAACGCAATGTCGGCATCACCTTCGTCTTCGTGACGCATGACCAGGAAGAGGCGCTGACGCTGTCGGACCGCATCGCCGTGATGTCCGCCGGCAAGGTGCTGCAGATCGCCCGCTCGGATGATCTCTACGAAAATCCGAATTGCCGCGAAGTGGCCGAGTTCATAGGCAACATGAATCTGTTCGCGGGCAAGGTCACCACCGTCACGGAGCGCAATGTCACGGTCGCCACGGCCGCCGGGACGTTCACCGTGCCTTATGCCGAGCCGATCGGCACCGGCAAAGATGTCCATCTCGCGGTGCGGCCCGAGAAGCTGGCGCTCTCGCCCGAGAAACCCGCCACAGGCCTCAATGCCGTCAAAGGCCGCATCATCGCCCAGACCTATCTGGGCGACCGCCGCCAGTTTCTGACCCAGATCGACGGCTTGGCGAAGCCCCTCGCCATTTCGCGGCAGATTTCCGGCCTCGAATCCCAGCTGTTGCCCGACAGCGACATTTGGGTGACTTGGCCGCCGCAGCTCGGCCGGCTCCTGACCAGCTAGCTTTTCAGAAAAGCCGCGAAGCGCTCGTTATAATCGGGATGCCAGCGCGACAAAGGCGGCCGGTTCTCGATGATGTCCTGCGCCGCCCAGGCGATCCGCTTCTCGTCGAGGCCGCGCGTCACTTCATTGTCGGGACAGAGGATATAGAAGTCGCCCTGCCCGAGCCGCTCGATCATGAAATCCACCGTCTGCTCCGGCGTCCAGGCGCCTTCCGGCTTCTCCGTCCATCCCTTGGCGGTGAGGCCGGTGAAGACGAAGCCCGGAATGAGGAGATGCGCTGTCACCTGGCAATCCTTGCGCGACCGCAATTCGTGCTGCAGCGCCTCGGTGAAGACTTTGACGCCCGCTTTCGCGACATTGTAGGCAGGATCACCGGGCGGCGTGGTGATGCCCTGCTTCGAGCCGGTATTGATGATGAGGCCGGGCGTGCCTTGCGCCAGCATATTGGGCGCGAAGATCTGTGTGCCATGAATGACACCTAGGAGATTGACGGTCAGAACCTGGTCCCAATTCTCGAAAGAGCCGAAGATCTGGCTGCCCGGCTGAATGCCGGCATTGTTCATCACCACATCGATCTGGCCGAAATGCTCGCGCACCGTCTGCTCGACATTCCTGAGTTCTTCAGGATTGCCGACATCACAAGGCGCGATCAGGCAGTCCTGGACATCGCCGAGATCGCTCGCCGCCTGCATGAGCCGGTCGGCATCCCGGTCGACGATACAGACCTTCAGACCGAGGGCCAGAAACTTCCGCGCCGCGGCGAGGCCGATACCCGATGCGCCACCGGTGACGACCGCGACATTGCCGGGCTTCAGGGCTGCATGGCTCATCACAGCACTCCCGGATAAGCACCGCCATCGATCAACAGATTTTGAGCCGTGATGTAGCCGGCATGCGCCGAGCACAGGAAGGCGCAGGCCTTGCCGAACTCCTCCGGGCTGCCGAAGCGTTTCGCCGGAATGGCCTTCTCCTCCTCGGCGCGCAGCGCATCGACGCCGACACCTTGCTTCAAGGCCGCCATATTGAGCCCGTCGGTCAGGCGGCGTGTCTCGAACGAGCCGGGCAGCAGGAAATTGATGGTGACATTGGCATGCGCCACCGAACGCGCCACGCCGGCCAGGAATCCGGTGAGGCCGAGCCGCGCCCCGCTCGACAGGTCGAGCCCCGCCAGCGGCATCTTCACCGAGCCCGAGGTGATGTTGACGATGCGCCCGAAGCGGCGCGCCACCATGCCGTCGATCACCGCCTGGACGAGCTCGATCGGGCTCACCATGTTGTTGACGAGACCCTGGAGCTGCGCCTCGCGGTCGACCTGGCGGAAGTCGCGATAGGGCGGACCGCCATTGTTGTTCACCAATATGTCGACATAGGGCACCGCGGCGAGGATGCGGCTCTGCCCGTCCGGCGTCGCCACGTCGGCGACGACCGGCGTAACCGTGGCGCCGGTCTCACCGGCGATTTCCTGCGCCGTCTCCTCGAGCGCCGTCTTGTCGCGGCCATTGATCACCACATTGCAGCCCGCTTTGGCGAGCTCGAAGGCGCAGGCCTTGCCGAGCCCCCGGCTCGAGGCGCACACCACCGCATTGCGTCCGGCAATATCCAATTCCACGTTGCGTCTCCTAGAAGGTCGCCGAAGCGCCGCCATCGACGCTCAGGATCTGACCCGTTACATATTGTGCGTCATCCGAGCACAGGAAGAAAGCCGGGCCCGCCATGTCGGCCGGCTTGCCGTAACGGCGCATCGGAATGCGCCCATGTTTCACATAGATGTCGCGGAACCAGTCGGCGTCATATTCATGCTTGCCGTCGCGGCGCAGCGACATCGGCGTGTCGACGAAGCCCGGCGCTATGGCGTTCACCATGATATTGTGAGGCGCCAGATCGCAGGCGAGCGCCCGGGTGAAATTGACGAGCCCGCCCTTGGCGGTGGCATAGGCGATCTGATTGGGCCAGCCGCGCAGGCCGAGGATCGAGGCGACATTCAGGATGCGCCGCCCCTCGCCGGCCTTCTTGAGGAGCGGCACGAAGGCCATGGTCATGCGCACCGCGCCGTCCTGGTTGATGGCGATGACCCGCTGATAGGCCTCGAAGCTCATCGTCTCGATCTGGGTGTCGGCGCCGACGGCCGCGTTATTGACCAGGATCTCGCAGCGCCCATGCGCGTCGTCCACCTGGCGGGCCAAGGCGGTGACAGAGGCCGCGTCGGCGATGTCGACCTTGGCGGCACCGACCCGGTGTCCCTGTTCGACCAGCTTCGCGGCCGCGGCCTTCGCCTTGTCGAAGGCGATATCGGCCAGAATGACGATGGCGCCCTCCTCGGCGAGCCGTGCGCCGATGCCGAGGCCGATGCCTTGCGCCCCGCCCGTCACCACCGCCACGCGGTCTTCAAGTCGTCTGCCTCTGTCCATCGTCTCCCCCTTTTGTTACGGCTGGAGGACATTATAGCGTATCCCGGGTCCGCGCCTTCAAGGCTCTTCGTTCAGCGCCACATTGTCGGCCGGTCCGGTCGCCTCGCTGCCGATCCTGAGGCGATGACCATCCAGATCCTCAACATTCATCTCGCGCAGGCCCCACGGAAAATTGGCCGGCGCTTGGCGAATGATCGCGCCGCTTTTCTTGTAGTCCTCGTGGAGCGCGTCGACATCCCGGATGAACATCGAGACCCACATGCCACGCGCACCTTGCGCGTCATGGCAAAGAAAGATCCGCACCGAGTCGCGGAAGACGCAGCCGAAGCTGGGCGGCGATCCCCAATCCCATTCCTTATAGAAACCGAGCTTTTCGACATAATAGGTGATGGAAGCCGTCACATCCTTCACATTGAGGATCGGCACGGCGGATTCGAACCGGTTGTCGCTTTGCTCGGCGGGTCTGGCGCCGGCGGCGATCAGCGCCTGCGCGATCCTCTTGTCCATCTTGGGCGACACATAGTTGAGCGGCGTGTTGCCGCGATCGTCCTTGGCGCCCGGATCGGCGCCGAGCTCGAGCAGCAGTGTCACCATTTCCGGCCGCTCCTTCAGCACTGCGAAATGAAGCGGCATGCGGCGATGCTCGAAGCGGCTCATCTGCCGGTTGAGCAGATGTGGATCTCCCGTGACGAGCCCGCGCACCAGGTCGGCGCGGTTAAGGGCGACGGCGGAAAATATCGTCGGCCGCGCGCCTTTCGCCAACAGATAATCGGCCGCCTCAGTCTGAATATTTTGGAAGCAGGTGGCCCAGCCGATCACATTCATGTCGTGATCGTCCCCTGCTCCCTCGACATCACCACCTGAAGCGATGAGCCGTTTCATGACGGCAAGATGCCCCTCGGCCGCCGCCCAATGGAGCGGATAGGCCCGGTCGAACTTGTCGCGCTGATTGACGTCGCAACCGAGGCCGAGCAGCAGATTGACGCAATCGAGATGCCCGCTTTGCGCCGCCAGATGCAGGAGCGGCATCCGCCACTGGCCGCCGGTGAGCGTAATCTTGGCAGGATAATCTGCAAGCAGGCGCTTGAGTTCGGCCGCATTGCCGGTCGTCACGGCGGCAATGATCTGGCCATCGGCGCTCTCCACATCGACATGCGCCTTGAGTGCGCGCCAGCTGGCAAAGCCATAATCGCGCGCGATGGCGAGCTGAGCCTGATGCAGCTTGGTTTCGGGATCTTTCACCCGCAACTCGGCCAGATGTTCCTTGGCGGCTTTCTTCAGCCACGTCAGATCGGGACGTTCGGGGAGTGACTTGGTCATCAAACACCTTCTTTCGAGGCGCCCGGTGTCCGCGGCTCACGGGCCGGAAAGAAGATGTGGATCACATCATGCGTGGAGGCGGGTTCAACCCTTTACGCGGACCGTCGGTCGCCTGCTCGACCGTTGCGGCGATCATATGGGCTCCGCCACAGTAAAGTCAACTTCCGGCCGAAGGGTCGCAACCACGATTATCAGAGTCTCAGAATCACAACGCCATGCGTCTCTTCCTCGCAATTTTTCTCACCGTCGTCGTTCTCGTGTTCGCACTGATCGGTATGGTCGTCCAGCCGCTGTTCCGCCAACCCGACATGGTCATGGTGCCGGCGGTGTCGCCCGAGCGGCTGAAGGGCCATGTCCGGATGCTGAGCGAAACCTTGCATCCGCGCAGCGTCGGAGAACTGACCAATCTCGAGGCGGCCGCCAACTATATCCATGCCGAATTCACCGCGACGGGCGCCACCGTCGCCGATCAATGGTTCACCGACCGCGGCGAGAAATTCCGCAATGTGATCGCCCGTTTCGGCCCGGTAGAGGGTCCGCTCCTCGTCATCGGCGCGCATTACGACTCCTTCGAGACGACGCCCGGCGCCGACGACAATGCCAGCGGCATCGCCGGTCTGATCGAGCTGGCGGGCCTCCTCGCCCGCCATCCGCCGCAGCGGCCGGTCGAGCTCGTGGCCTTCACCAACGAGGAGCCGCCGCATTTCCGCTATCCGTCGATGGGCAGCGCCCATCACGCGGCCTCCTTGCGCGCCGCCGGCCGCGACGTCTCCCTGATGCTGGCGCTCGAAATGATCGGCTGGTTCAGCGACAAGGCTGGCAGCCAGGCCTATCCCTTTCCCGGCATGTCTCTCCTCTATCCCGACAAGGGTGACTTCATCGCGATCATCGGCCGCTTCAACGACTGGGCCGAAACACGCGAGGTGAAGGCTGCCATGCGCGGCGCCGGCGATCTGCCGGTCCACTCCATGAACAGCCTCTCCATGATTCCCGGCGTCGACTTCTCGGACCACCTCAATTATTGGGCCGAAGGCTATCCGGCATTGATGATCACCGACACCGCCTTCTACCGCAACCCGCACTACCACACGACCGAAGACACCTACGACCGCCTCGACTATGCGCGGATGGCCAAGGTCGTCGAAGGCGTCAATGCAGTTGTCAAAGCTCAGGCGGGCCGCTAACCGACTTGGCTCTCGGCGCCGATCAACATCTCGGTCACTTAGCCCCACCGGTCGCCGACACCATCCGGAAAGAGCCTGAGCGCTTCGACCGCGTCAATCAATTACACACTCAACTATCTCCTAGCCAAAATATGCCATTTTAGTACAAATAACGTAACGGCAGGGCATTTCGGGGTCTAAGAAAATGAAGACTACTTTTTTCGACTACTATTCTCCCACGCCAGAACAATACGAAATACTTTGGCGAGAGGCGTTGATCGTCCCGGACACAAACATACTGTTGGATCTGTATCGCTTACCAGCTAACGCGCGCGAGGAATTTCTGAAGGTTCTCGAACTTCTTCAGGAAAGACTTTGGATACCGTACCAGGTCGCCATTGAATATCAGAAGCGGCGGCTTGACGTGATATCGAGAGAGAAAGGTTCCATCGAGACCTTGTTAGACAAGACAAAATCATCTGCGTCGCAGATAAAACAGAATATTGAGAATCTTGAGATCGATAAGCGTGGCCTCAAGATCGAAGCAAAACCACTCATCGATGAACTCGAAAAGATCAATGTTCGCCTTGTTGAGGTAATCGAATCAATTCAAGATTCTCAACTAGATATAGCGGCATCTGATCCAGTTAGAGATCGGCTCGACACAATCTTTTCAGGCAGAGTAGGACCTGGGCCTGCCACACAAGAAGATATCGACAAACTCGTGCAAGACGGGGATTCACGATACAGCTACAAAATCCCTCCAGGCTTCTTGGATAATGAGAAAGATAAGAATCCGAACGACGCTGGGTTCATTCACAACCACATCAAGTACCAACGAAAATTTGGTGACCTAATCCTGTGGCGACAACTAATTGACCACGTTTCAACCAACAATATAAAAAATGTGCTCATTGTCACATCAGATAAGAAGGACGACTGGTGGTGGAAGGAACATGGGAAGACTATTGGACCTCTTCCCGAGTTGACTCGCGAGATGCGTCAGAAGGCATCAGTTGAATTGTTCTGGATGTATCAGTCCGCGCAATTCTTAGAGCACGCAAAGAAATACAAGAAGGCTCAAGTCTCACCAGAAGTCGTGGCAGAACTCAAGGAAACAGAAGCTGTTGCTTCAGAGCTGAGTGAAATTACAGAAGCACTCTTTCCACAGGACATACAAGCGAATAGAGCCAAACAACGGCACGCTGCCCCAAATTACGCTTCGGTTGAACAAGCCGTGCACAAATGGATAAACGAAAGGCACCCAGGCTCCAGCGTAGTTTCAATCGGACAATTTCCGGATCTAATTGCCTTCCATGAAGGGAAGTCGCACGGTTACGAGATAGTACTCTACACAGATCACAGAAGAAATTCTCTCTCGTCAACAGTCATGGAGACGCTACAGGAGGGTCGCTTGGCGATGGCGAAAGGAAGGCTTACTGGCTTTACTGCGGTTCTCGTCATTTCCGCTGACAACTTCATTAAGACTCTTGAGTCCCCCAAGGATATGTCTGATTTGCAGGAGGAGGTTGAGTTCATAATTGACCTATACCCAATCTCCGGAATAGCCATTGGAACTACAGTGAAAAGCCATTTTTTACTGTTATTTGAGCGACATGGTGAGCCCACTAAGTAAATCTGAGTATTTTGGACAACATTTCAAGTTATCTGCAAGCTAGTACCCCGCTGCCTCGCCCGCCAGCGCCCGGCTGTCGATGGCGCCGTTGAGGCGCGCGCCACCGCCTTTCTGGATCTCGGCGAGGTTCCCACCCCCGACCAGGATGCCGGCCGCCTGGCCCCAGGTCTTGCCGGCTTCCGCCACATCGAGCTTGTAGCCCATGCCGGCGAGGATCTTCTGCGTGTCGGGCGACAAACCATGGGCCTCGACATAGACCGTGTCGGGCAGCCATTGATGATGGATACGCGGCGCGTCGATCGCTTCCCGGATATTCATGCCGTGATCGATGACATTGATGATCGCCTCGAGCGTGATGGTGATGATGCGTGACCCGCCCGGGCTGCCGATGACCATGAAGACCTTGCCGTCCTTGGAGACGATGGTCGGGCTCATCGAGGACAGCGGCGTCTTCTTGGGCGCGATGGCATTGGCCTCGCCCTGCACCAGCCCATAGAGATTGGGCACGCCCGGCTTCTGGGTGAAGTCGTCCATCTCGTTGTTGAGCAGGATGCCGGTGCCCGGCGCCACGACGCCCGCCCCGAAGGAGCCGTTGAGCGTATAGGTGACGGCGACCGCATTGCCGTCCTTGTCGACGATCGAAAAATGCGTCGTCTCGGTGCTCTCCCCGAAGCCCTTGGGCATGAGATCCTTGGAGACGCCGGCGCGGTATTTGTCGATCTTGCTGCGGATTTCGGCCGCATAGGCCTTGTCGGTCAGCTTCGCCACCGGGTTTTCGACGAAAGCCGGATCGCCCAGCGCCGAATTGCGGTCGACATAGGCGTGCCGCATCGCTTCCACCATCAGATGCACCGTCTCGGCCGAACCGAAGCCCAGATAGGAGATCGGATAGCCTTCCAGCACATTGAGGATCTCGCAGATGATGAGGCCGCCCGAGCTCGGCGGCGGCGAGGAGACGATGTCGTAGCCCCGATAGGAGCAGGTGACGGGCGGAAGCTCCCGCACCGAATAATGTTCGAAATCCGGTTTGGCGAGGATGCCGCCCTGCTCGGCGCTCGCCTTGACGATCTTGTCGGCGATGTCGCCCTTGTAGAAGGCGTCCGCCCCTTTCTCCGAAATGCTGGCGAGCGCAGTGCCGAGGTCGGCCTGCACCAGCGTCTCGCCCATTTGATAGGGCTTGCCGTCGGGCTTGAGGAAGATCGCCGCGGCCGCTTTGTCCTTGGCCAGCCGCTTGGCGCCGCGCGCCAGGGTATCGGCATCCCCCTGATTGAGAACAAAACCTTGCTTTGCGAGCTTGATCGCCGGTGCCATCAGCTCAGGCCGCGGCTTGCTGCCGAATTTCTCGCGCGCCATCTCGAAGCCCGCAACCGATCCCGGCACGCCGACGGCGAGATAGCCGTCGATGCTCAGGCCTTCGACCGGCTTGCCGTCCTTGTCGAGATACATGGTCTTGGTCGCGGCGAGTGGCGCCCTTTCGCGGAAATCGAGGAAGGTCGAGGTACCGTCCTTGAAGCGGATGGTCATGAAGCCGCCGCCGCCGATATTGCCAGCCGACGGCCAGGTGACCGCCAGCGCATAGCCGACGGCGACCGCCGCATCGACGGCATTGCCGCCCTGCTTAAGCACATCGACGCCGATCTTGGAGGCGAGATGTTGGGCCGTCACCACCATGCCGTTCTCGGCCTTGACGGGTGCAGGTGAAGCGGCGAAGGCCCCACCTGGAACGAGTATCGACAGGGCAACGGCTATCGCCGCGCGGCGTTTCTCCAACATGATCGCTCTCCCTCAATCAAGCCAGCCGTCCACCGGCTATCTTAACTGAAAGCTGGGAGATGTCAGCCGGCTACGGCAGCCTTTGCCGCCGCCGTCATATAGGCGACATCGGCACCAATCGACGTCCACAGGAAGCCCATGTCGATCATGCGGCGGGCATAGGCCGGTGTGGCTACATGGATGCCGGCGACGACCCCGGCGGCCGCACTTCGCTTCAAGAGATGCGCGTAGATCGCGAGGATCTCCGGTTCCTCGCGATCGAGGATCGGCGGCAGGCCCATCGAGAAGCCGAGATCGGTCGGCCCGACATAGATCGAATCGATGCCGGGCACCGCCAGGATGTCGTCGATATTGTCGACGCCTTCCTTGGTTTCGATCATGGCGATGACCAATGTCTCGTCATTGGCCGTCGCCTGATAGGAGGACGGCCCGTAAGTATAGAGCCCGGCCCTGACCGGCCCATTGCTGCGCGTGCCGCGGGGCGGGTATTTCGCGGCCCTGACCAGCGCCTCGGCCTCGGCCCCGCTGCCGATCATCGGACAGATGATGCCATGGGCGCCCGCATCGAGCGTCTTGCCGATGATGCCGGCCTCATTGGCCGGTACCCGCGCCAGGCGGGCGACCGGATGGGCATGCAGCGCCTGGAAACAGGCGACCATCGACTGATAGTCCTGCACGCCATGCTGCATGTCGACGATGAGGCCATCGAAACCGGTCTGCGCCATGCTTTCGGCGGTGAAGGCCGACGGGATGAGAAGCCAGCTCAAGGTGGATTTCTGCTTCGCCAGGAAACGCCGCTTCAGGGGATTGTTCATGACCATCTCGTTACGCCGCCACGAGCTTGCGCCACACCGGGTGGTCGGTCACCTGCCGGTTGACGATCGCGTTCGGCAGGCGGCGTTGCTTGACCGCGAGCGCATTGCGCACACAGGCTTCGCCCAGCCCGGCGAAACATTCATCGGTGAAGCAGATCGAATGCGGGGTGACGATGACATTGTCGAGATGCAGGATGGGCTCCTCCTTGGGCGTCGGCTCGATCTCGAAGACATCGAGTCCGGCCCCGGCGATCTTCTTCGCCTTCAACGCCGCGTAAAGCGCCTTCTGGTCGACGATCGGCCCACGGGCGGTATTGATCAGAAAAGCGGTCGGCTTCATCAGCGCCAGCAGCCTGGCATTGACCAGGCCTTTCGTCTTTTCGCTGAGCGGCACGCTGACCGATAGGAAATCGGATTCCCTGAACAGCGTCTCGATATCGACGAGCTCGACACCGAGCTCGCGCGCCAAGGCCGGGTCGACGAATGGATCATGGGCAAGGAAGCGCATGCCGAAGGGGCCGGCGAGCCGCAGCACCTCGGCGCCGATATTGCCGATGCCGAGCTGGCCGAGCGTACGCCCGGTGAGGCCGACACCCATATGGTTGCTGCGCAGATCCCAGCCTTCGACGCCCATCCGGGTCAGATTGTCCTTGATCTTGAGCTGACCGGCGAGCGCCAGCATGAAGGTGATGACCGAGACCGCTACCGGCCGCCTGACGCCATCGGGCGCAATCGTCACCGCGATGCCGGCGCGCGTGCAGGCTTCGAGATCGACCGTGTCGTAGCCGACGCCGAACCGCGCCACGATCTTGAGCCGACCGCTGGCCGGAATGCTCTCCTGGTTGAATTTCGGTGCCAGCAGAATGAGGGCGTCGGCCTCCTCCATGTCCTTTGCCTGCATGACGCCGTTATGCGGCGTGGCGTAGAACATCTCGATCCCTTCCGTCATCAACGGCGCGAGGTCGAACATCGGATAGGCCGGCGATCCATCGCCTTTGCGGAAATCGGCGCTGAGCGCCACACGGAAGGTCATGCGTGACTCCTTGACTGGACTGAAGCGGATAAGCGGATGAAGGTCAGCCGGCGTAGCGGGGCTCCGGCAGGCCCGGCACATCGACTTCGACGGCAAAGAGAGCGCCGGCCAGCGGCTGCGCCTTGAGACGCTCCGCCGTCAGGTCCCAGATGGCGGACGTGACATAAAGCGTGCGCAGATCCGGGCCGCCGAATATGCAGCTCGCCGGCTTCTCGATCGGCGTTTCGATGATGCGCTCGACGCTGCCGTCCGGCGCGTAGCGCACCAGCCGCCAGCCATCCCATTGCGCATTCCACAGATATCCCTCGACATCGATGGTAGAGCCATCGGGATTGCCGGGCTGATCCGCCATATCGGTGAAGACGCGCCGGTTACTGATATTTCCCGTTTCGATGTCGAAATCATAGGCGAAGATCTTCCGCTGCATCGTATCGGCAAAATAGAAGATTTTGTCGTCGGGGCTCCAGGCCAGGCTGTTGGAAATGCCGATGCCCTCTTCCATCTGGTGCAGCGAGCCGTCGGGATCGAGCCGGAACAAGCCGCCGGTCCGCTCGCGCAGCTGATCGTCCATCGAGCCGACCCAGAAGCGCCCGCGCCGGTCGCATTTGCCGTCATTGAGACGGTTGCGTTTCATGTCGTGATCGGGCGGCGGCAGGCGCTCGATATGGCCGGTCTCGGGGTCGAAGAAGGCAAGCGTCGAGGCGAGCGCCACCACGAGGCCTCCCTGTTCGCGCAAGGCGAAGGAGCAGATGCGCTCCGGCATCGTCCAGCGTGTGACCTTGCCCGCCTGGTCGAGGCGCTGCAGCAGGTTGTTTTCGATATCGACCCAATAAAGCGCCTGCTCGGCCACATCCCATACCGGGACTTCGCCCAGCTTGTTCTTGGCGTCGACGACGCAGCGCAGCTTACTCATCTGTTTCCTCCTCCGGGTCTAGTTTTTATGGGGTGATCGCTGCAGCGCGTGGCTCGCAACCGCGATGAGGGTCAGCGCACCGGCCCAGATATATTGGTAATAGGCGGTCACCTGCATGAGATTGAGCGCGTTCTGCATGAGGCCGACGACGATGGCGCCGAGCAAGGTGCCGATGGCGGTGCCGCGGCCGCCGAACACACTGGCGCCACCCACCACCACCGCCGTGATCGAGGTCAGCGTGAAGGCCATGCCGGCTTGCGGATCGCCGCTGCCGATACGCGCCGCGATCAGAAGTCCGGCGAGCGCGCTCATCACCGCGCAGAACGAATAGGCGCCGGCCCGGATAAGTCCTGTCGCGAGGCCGGCGACCCGCGCCGCTTCCGGGCTCGATCCGGTGCCATAAAGCCTTTGTCCGAGCCGGCCGCGCAGCAGCAGCAGTTCGAAGACGATGGCCAGCATCACGACGACAAGCGCCGCCACCGGCACCGGCCCCAGATGCGCCTCGAAGAAGTCGAGATAGCCGTCGCTCACCATGCCGCCCGGGCTCGGCCGCAAGGTGAGCGCCAGGCCGAAGACGATCGAATAGCTCGCCAGCGTGGCGATGAGATCGGGAATACGTAGCCACAGGATCAGCATGGCGTTGAACAATCCGACCGCGAGTCCGGCCAGCAGGCTGAGGGCGATGGCTTCGGCCACCGCGAGGCCACTGTCCTGCACCGCCACGAAGGACACGATGGCGGTGATGAGGCTGATCAGCGGCCCGACCGAAAGATCGATGCCGCCCAGGAGGATCACCGCTAGCTGGCCGAGCGCCACGAGCGCCAGGGGCGTGATCTGGTTTGCCAGATTGACCGCATTGGCGCTGGTGAGGAAATAGGGAGAAACGAAAGCCGTCACCACCGCGAGCAACACCGT
>NNBT01002091.1_pt1 | contig 23240 bp, 25 predicted proteins | sample 1173831 | NCBI WGS metagenome assembly NNBT01 (sample SAMN07173936, study PRJNA388173) | plant metagenome | isolation source: symbiotic tissue sample KVJ10 | place: Norway: Troms, Kvaloya island | reverse complement strand
TTATACTTCCTTTTAAATTTTACGGCAGTTCTATAATATTTTAAAAAAAAGACTGATAGTAATAAGATTAAAAACAATAAAAAAAATGAAAATAAATCGAGAGGTTTTTGATAAAAATTTAACTGCATATTTCTTACTCAAAAAAAGTTAATTAAGGTTGATTGTACGTATTTGATGTTTTATGTATTATTAATAATACTCATTTAATTGATTTTTGTATAGTCTTGTATTGGTGTATCTCGTATAAAATGTATGCCTTATAAACCAATAACGTCATGTTGTCGCAGGGTAACTGCGTGATATCAAAGGGCATAACTAAAACTTTTCTTTTTTATAGGTTTGTCACGTTCGGTTAATGCCGAATAAAAAGTTGTCTCCCTTCAAAAATAATCCCCAATCCATTATTGGTATTAACATGCCCTGTGCTGGATTGATCTAAATCGTTGAAAAATCTGAATGGATAGACGCATATAACAATATTACCTAAAAAAAACGCATTATTATGATTTCAGTGTCGATTATTGAAGACCACAACCTTTACAGGAACAGTTTAGCCAGTTCTATCCTCGAAAATAAATCCTTTGAGCTCAAGGGGGTTTATGCCACTGCTGAAGAAGCCCTTGAGAAATTGCCAGTTGAATGTCCGGATATAGCTATAGTAGATATCAAGTTGTCTAACATGTCGGGGATAGATCTTGTTACGCAGAGTAGAGAAGGTTTAAACAAAACGCTATTTTTGATGTGTACCGGTTTTCAGAATGATGAGAAAATTTTTAGTGCTTTGCAGGCTGGCGCATCAGGTTATATCATTAAAGGTTCTACCTCCGCAGAGATCCATGAGGCGTTGATAGAACTCTATAACGGAGGATCGCCCATGAGCCCCTACATCGCGCGTAAAGTCATCAGTCTTATCCAGGGGAGTAAACCTGCCAGGAAAAAAATTGATTTAGGCCTTAGTGAGCGCGAGCTGGAAGTGCTGTCGCTGTTAAGTAAGGGTTTATTGTACAAGGAGATTTCTGAAATGCTTTTTATAAGCCCCAACACGGTGAAAAATCATTGTAAGAACATTTATAAAAGGCTGCACGTGCAAAACAAAATTGAAGCCCTTAATAAGTTTAAAGATTACAGTTATAACTAAATAAGATAACCAACCATTGCCCTGTTCCGGTCTACCCTGATCTGGAAAAGCATTACCAGTCTTTTTTTTTGGATCGGTTTAATCGACTCCCTGGTCTACTTAAACGACATTTCTTAACTGAATAAGAATAGTTGAAAACCTTTAAGGAATATACCTGTTGTTCCCTAGTTGTCAATCCCTCAATAACCGTCAGCTTATCGCGCTTGATCTGATGTTTTTATTGTGCCATTTTCTTGGCTGGCAATCATAACGTTTAAGTATTCCGATATGATCAAATTAGCCTATAGTACGCCCATTGCAAGATTAGATAAAATTAAGATTGGCGATGAGGTCATGGATGAATATCAATCCACTGGAAAGGTGATCCAGATTACAAAAAATATTAAAGACAAGTCTACTGAATTTATTTTTTTGCTGGATAGCAAACAGACCATTTTCATCATGTGTGCATCTGCATAATTACCCGTTTTACCATTTTGTGTTTCGAGCGTATTAATTTTTAGGTACTTATGTTGGTTTACAGGCAATCAGAATATAAAATTGCTATCTTGTAGGCCAATCCCCACCTGATGAAGAAATGCCATTTTAGGAAATTATCTTTTGCTGCTACTTTTGTTACTGTTACCTTATTTTCAAACTGCAATAAGGCAGTAATTACCTCCCCTGAAAATACTGTTGACAATTCTTTATTGAGCGATGAACCTTTTAAGGCTTACCTGGGTGTAAATGCCTTTGAGTGGAATTTTACTTCGGATGCAAACCATGGCCAGATCGAAGAATCGAGGTTCCAGACCATCAAATCCTTTACCGGTATCAGGCACTACCTCGACTGGCAGAGAATTGAAAATAAAGAAGGATCATTTACTTACAGCCCCTCTCATTGGGGTGACTGGGATTACGATCAGATCTACCAGCGAATGAAAGATGCCGGAAAATATGTTCTTTTAGATCTAAAAGGTTGTCCGGACTGGCTTTTGGCCTCTTATCCGATTGGTAAAAGAGATGCAGAGAATGTTCCTGCTCCTTATGGGCTGGATAGGGCGTTACCGGCTTCTTACATTAAGCAGGCACGTGCGGCTTTTCAACTCGCAGCGCGTTATGGTTCAAACAAGGATGTTGATATGGGCCTGCTGCTTGCCGACCCCACCGTACGCTGGAGAGATGATCCGCAGAATATGCCAAAGGCAGGTTTAGGGCTTATTACCTATATGGAATGCGACAATGAACGTGATAAATGGTGGAAAGGTCCGCTTGCCCAGCAGTCGGCAGAAGAATATGCAGCCAATCTTTCTGCTTTTTACGATGGCCACAAAGGTACGCTTGGCAAGGGGATAGGCGTAAAGACTGCCGACCCCAATATGATTGTGGTGATGGGAGGCCTTGCCGATCCAAATCCGGAATTTGTTCGCAAGATGGTTCAATGGTGTAAAACGAACCGGGGGATGAAGGCAAACGGGCAGATCGATCTCTGTTTTGATGTGATCAACTATCATCAGTATTCCAACGATGGTTTTCAAAACTATGGCAATCCTACAGCAGGCATGGCACCAGAGCTTTCTGATTTGGGTAAAGTTGCCGCCCTTTTTAAGGAATTTGCAAAATCGGTAAACGGTGGCATCCCTGTTTGGGTAACCGAAACTGGTTTTGATGTTGGAGAGCATACCTCGCAAAGGGCTTTAAAAATCGGTGATAAAAGTGCATTGGTTACCCAGGCAGACTGGAACCTGCGCACAGCATTGTTATATGCAAGAACGGGACTTACGAAATGTATATTTTATATGCTCGAAAATGTGGATGTTAACAGCTGGACACAATATACTTCATCGGGTTTTATCAATCCTGATTATTCAAAAAGACCATCTGCTGATTATATACTCCAAACCAATAGGCTTATGGGTGATTATCATTTTTCTTCAACGCTTAACAAGGATCCCCTCGTTGATGTGTACCTGCTGGATGGTAAAAAGACCTATGTGCTAACCATACCAGACCAGGTGGGCAGAACAAAATCATACGATCTGGATCTCGGGCAAAGTAAAGAAGCCATAATTTATACCCTTGCCATTGGCAAAGATGAAATGGACCACAAAACCGTATCCACCAAAAACGGCATATTACAGATCCAGGTAACCGAAACACCAGCTTTTGTGCAGCCAAAATAGGTAAGATGGAAGATGTAGGATGGAAAATGGATAATGGAAATAAAACCATTATCCATTTTTCGTTTAAACAGAATATGCATCATTATAGAAAGCATAAAATACATTTACAGGGATCTATTTGGATTTCCATACTACAAGACGTAAGTATCCATCTGGCGGCATTGGCTATGCATGATTAAAACTCATTCTTACCTATTTTAATTCGATCATTTTTTTATTGGTACTTAAGGGCTATTGAGTGCGGAAGACTTAACCGATAGCTTTGTAGAAGCTAAGGCTTAAGATCTACACGCGATATCGTGTGTCCGTTTTTTTGCATGCGCCTTAATATTTATGAATATAAATACGAATAATAATGATATCTGAGGGGCAGAATCTATCACTTGATGTCTTTCAGGACTGGAAGAACAATAAAGGAAACTTCAAGTCCAGGATGATCATGCTCTTCTACCGAATCTCCTCCTTAATTTACCGGTATAAAATTTTACGGTTTATTTTTTTCTGGTACTTAATGCTCTACAAGTTTGCTGTTGGCTGGCTCATGAATATTGGTATCAACTCAAGTGCGGTTATTGGCAGGGGGTTTAAGATTCAGTATGGCTTCGGAACGGTGATCGGTAGTCACACCGTAATAGGCGAAAACTGTAACATCAGGCAACTTACCAACATAAGCTCCAAGATGAAAGAGAATGGAAGCTACAGCCGAGCACCCAGAATTGGTAATAATGTAGATATAGGCATTAACGTAGTAATACTCGGTGATGTGAATATTGGCAATAATGTAACCATAGGAGCAGGCTCGGTGATTACCAAAGATGTGGAGGATAATTGTGTGATGGTGGGTAATACAGCTACTGTATTGAAGAAAAAATATATTATCTCAGTCGAAAAATCATAGTACAAAACTATTCACTTCCCCTCAGTGGCCTTTTAAAACATTATCCGGTTAAAAACAGGCCTTACCGTATTTCATTCCCATGTTTTGCCGGAATTAGCCCTATTGGGCTATTGATCAAGGGTGGGGTATATAAGACCTTTACAGCGATATATGAAACCTATAACTCCCGGCAATTAGTTGAAAAATATTAGCGTCAACAACTTAATAAATCAATGAAAAATCTCATTTTAAAGGACAGCATGAAGCGTTATACCAAGAAGCATATTCTTCTGGTGGATGGCGGATTAAACCTCGGTAAGTTAATGAACTTCATCCTGGCTCCCGAATACAGGCTGACCATCAAAACCAGCGGAATAGATGCTCTGAGCTGGCTGGAAGAAGGCAATGATCCAGATCTGATCATTACCAGCTTAAGAATGCCTTATTTTGATGGGAGCGCTTTCATCCAAAACCTTAAGTGCAGCGGTTTTTACCGTAATACGCCGATTATGGTTCTTTCGGGAGAAGAAAACCTTGAAGAAAAAGTAAAAAGTATGTCATTCAGGATTGATAGTTACATGGAAAAACCTTTCAACCCAACAGTTTTGAAAAGCCAGATTAGCCTTTTGATTGCATAATGAACGCTCAGGACAAAGATAGTGCTATGGCCAATGTAAGGTCAGTGTATTTTGGTAAGTTATTGAGGGATGTGATGTTCGAAAGCCTGGGAGGCTATGCCAAAGAACTTATTTTTATTGATGACTTTCAGTCTTATATTCAGCAGCAGACTTTTTTAAGTCTTCCTGATCTGGTAATGATTGAGGTGGATGAGAACCCTGAATGGTTTAACCAGGTTTCTTTTATCAGAAACCATCCTATACTCAATCATCTCATCGTTGTACTTATTGGTACCACTGAAAATGCAGATTGGAGAAAGAAAGCACTTCAGGTTAGGGCAAACGATTATTATCTGCATCCCTTTCCGCCATCAGATTTTATTTCAAGGATTGCTTTTCTGGTTAAGTTTAAAGCAGTGAAACCCAATGTACTCGAGATTTCTGCAAAGATGCAGGAACGTTATACTATACCCGTAAGTAAGCGGGTATTCGACATTATCGCCTCGGGTCTGGCTTTGCTCATCCTGTCGCCGCTGTTTATCATTATTGCTATAATGATCAGGCTGGAATCGAAAGGCGACATCATTTATAAAAGCAAACGCGTTGGGGCAGGATACAAGATTTTCGATTTCTATAAATTCAGGTCTATGCGTAGCGGAGCCGATAAAATGGTAGCCGAACTCTCATCGCTGAACCAATATGCCAACGAAGGGAATAAAAACGGAAAATCGGCTTTTGTAAAGTTTACGAACGATCCGAGGATTACCAGGCTTGGTAAAATACTGCGCAAAACCAGTATTGATGAGCTTCCACAATTGATCAACGTTTTTATCGGCGACATGTCGCTGGTTGGCAACCGGCCACTTCCTTTATATGAAGCCGAGCAGCTCACCACCAACAAATGGTCTTCGCGTTTTAACGGGCCTGCCGGTTTAACCGGCCTATGGCAAATCAGCAGAAGAGGGAAAAAGGAAATGTCGGAAAGTGAGCGTAAAGAACTTGATAATTATTATGCCAACCATTATTCCATTTTCCTCGATTTCAAAATTATTTTAAAAACCATTCCAGCACTGATCCAGAAAGAAGAAGTTTAAACAGATCAGGCACAAATTTTATAAAAATCATGATGAAAAACATTTCACTTATAGCCCTTTTATTATTCGCACTGGGCGGTACAAAACTATCAGCGCAAGAGTCAATCCTTGGTCAGGTAAATAAAGCAGATATTGAGCAGTATATCGCATTGGCAAAGCAGAATTATGTAAAGCGAAAAATCCAGGGAGTCTCTACAGAGTCGATGAAAAATGATGTGTCAATGGCGAAAGTATCTTATCTGGATATTTTCAATGCATCCTATTTCTACCGTCCGCAGGGTAATACGGTAATCGATCCTGTAAATCCCTACAACATCAATGGTTTCCAGTTCGGGGTCAACATCAATCTTGGTGCCCTGCTTCAAAAGCCCTTTATCTTAAAAAAGGCAAAAGCAAACTATAAGGTGGCGCAGCTGGAAGCATTAGACTTTGATACGCAGCTGGTGGTTGAGGTTAAAAAAAGATATTATAATTATTTGCAGGAAAAAGCGCGTTTAAAAGTGCTTACCCAAAGTGCATCTGACAGTAAAGGTGTGGCAGAAAGTTTAAGAAGAAAATTTGAGCGCAGCGAGACTTCCCTTGAAGTATTCAACCAATCGAGGGTTACGCAATCGAGTGCCGAAACACTAAAAGTAGAAGCCGAAGGGAATTTCCTTAAAGCAAAAGATTTATTGGAAGAAATTATAGGTCAGGAAATCCCTGCAGGAAAATAGATATGGTAATGGATTTGAAATTGTTTTTGCTCCGTGTCTCCAGGCTCAAATGGCTGATCATATTATTGCCTGTATTGGCTATTTTGATCTCTTTTTTACTGGTGAAAAATCTTCCCAAAAAATACGAATCTGTAACACAGATTTCGACTGGTTTGCTTGATCCCTCTAAAAAGGTGATCAGCAACGAAACCGTCGATTTTTTTGCTGTGAACCAGCAGTTCGCCAATCTGGTCGAAAAATTTACCATGAAAAGAATGGTTAATCTGCTTACCTATAAGCTTATTATCCATGATCTTGGCGATCAAAAAAACGCATTTAAACACCTTCCCGAATCTTTATCCTCAAAAAGCAGCACGGAGCTAAAAAAAATATCATCGCTTTTTGAACGAAAACTTGCAGATAACGCGCTATTGACCCTCGATGATGACAAGGGTGCCGTAAAACTATTTAGTATTGCAGAGGATATGGGCTATGGTGAGGAAAAGATGCGGGATGGTTTGGAAGTATCACACGCTGCAAACAGTGATCTGCTCCTGGTAAGCTTTACGTCGGAGAATCCCGCATTATCTGCCTTCACGGTGAATACACTATCAACTGAGTTTATCAGCAGCTACAGCAATGATGTCTCTTTAAATCAAAACTCGTCGGCGAAAATCCTCGACTCTATGCTGCTGAGCAAGAAAAATACGATGGATGCCAAAAATAAACTGCTGTCTGATTTTAAGCGTACCAAAGGCGTGTTGAACCTGGATGAACAATCGGCAACTGTTTATAATCAGATTTCGCAATATGAGGCCCAGCGTGCTGAGGCCATGCGGGTTATCCAGTCGAATGCAGGCGGAGTGGCTACCATCGAAAGTAAACTCCAGGGCAGCGACCGGTACGTTAATGGAAGCAGCAAGGCCAGCAACCGTGAGATTGTGGAACTCAAAAGGCAGTTGCAGGTAGCCAATAACCTCTATATTGATGGCGGATTTAAACCTGCCATGCAGAAAAAAATTGATTCACTGAACAGGCTGGTTAATATTAAAAGTGCAGCCAATGTAGATGAGAATGTGATTGATACACGGGTTTCGAAGCAGGATCTTGTTCAGCAAAAGGTAGGTTTGGAAGTTTCTTTGCAACAGGCCAGGAGCAGCATCAGAACGCTTGATGGTCAGCTCCGCATTTTAAGGGAACGTTACAAAAGCATGGTGCCCTTTGATGCGGATATACAGAATTACCAACGTGATGCGGAACTTGCAACAAAAGACTATATGCTGGCACTCGACCGGTTTAACACCGCAAAAACAGATCAGAAATTAGGCCTGAACCTGGAAATAGAGCAGGTGGGTTTACCCGGAAATCCAAAACCCACCAAAAAAGCATTATACATTGCCGGAGCCGGTACAGGTACTTTTGCCCTTTGTTTAGGATTTGTATTTCTATTGGTGGTGGTCGATTCATCTATCCGTAACCAGCGGAGTTTGGAGGCCGTTACCGAAAGTGTGGTTATCGGCAATGTAAATGAGATCGCAGGTGCTGAACGTATAGCCAGGAATATTTGGGGCGATAAATCAGCTGGGGGAAAATACCTGGTATTCAGGGAACAGATCAGGTCTTTAAGGTTCGAAATTGCTTCGCAGATGGAAAAAAGCGAAAGTAAAATCCTGGGCATTACGAGTTTGGCCAGTGGAGCAGGAAAAACTTTTTTAAGCCATAGCCTTGCCTATGCTTTCGCCTTAACTGGTAAAAAAGTGTTGCTGATTGCTGATGAGCAGATTCAGGCTAGTTCTAGTGAAAAGGGCCTGATTGCAAATCTGAGTTTCCAGAATTTTCTGATCAAAAAGGAATTCCATACCGAAGATTTGATTACGGTGATGAATAAAAGTGTTGAACGCAATTCATTGCTCGAAATTCAGAATGTAAGCAATTTAAGAGATGGTTTCGAAGTGCTCAAAAAAGAATTCGATTACGTTATTATTGATGTAAACAGTTTAAGGGAAGTTAACATTTCGAAAGAATGGCTATTGTTTACAGAACAGAATATTGCGCTTTTCGAATATGGGGCAAAGATTAGTGAGGCCGACCGTCCGTTAATGCGTTACATCAGGGAACAACCCGGTTTTATGGGTTGGGTATTCAATAAGGTAAATGATGCTAAATAATACACCCTTGCACAAAAACGGATTACGATAGTAATGAAGCGGTTCTTATATTTTTTTCTTATTGCGTACTGCTTTTTTTTGTTTTTGGTATCCCGTGAAATTGGTGGTCTGCCTTACGGTCTGATTATCGATGTTTCTTTTGTGCTGATCCTGATCACCGCGCTTGCCACCACGCCAATAGAAGATTGGAGCGGGCTTAATGTAAGTTTATTTTATGCACTGTTATTGTGGTTACTGGTTAGTCTCTTTGAGGGTTTTAATCCGGGTTCGAGCGGTTTGGGCTGGATCAATGAAATCCGCAGTACAGCCATATATCCTTTTGTTGCCGTACTTCTGGGACTGGTGATTTTCAGGACTCGCAGAGACCTTGATCTGTTTCTTATCCTCGTCATGGTATGCTCAACACTTGCATCATTAAACGGTATTAAACAGCTTTATTTTGGGCCAAGCGACAATGAACGTAAATTTTTACTGGAGAATGCCAGTACCCATCTTTTATGGGGCCACCTCCGCGTTTTTTCATTTTACAGTGATGCAGGACAGTTTGGTGCATCTCAGGCTCATATTGGGTTAATAGCCATTATTCTTTCGCTTGCACCAATTAAAACCTGGAAGAGGATACTGCTTCTTTTGTGTGGTGCAATTAATATATACGGTATGCTTATTTCGGGCACCCGCGGTGCACTGTTCGCCATTGTTATTGGTGGTTTTGTGGCTATTGCACTGGGCAAAAATTACAAGGCACTCCTCTGCGGAGGTTTTTTGGTTATTGCACTGCTCGGCGTATTGAAATTTACCACAATCGGAGATAGTAACTATCAGATTTATCGCTTACGCACAGCCATGAACCCGGAAGATCCTTCACTGAATCTCAGACTTTCCAATCAGCGGAACCTTGCCCTTTATATGCACGATTATCCTTTCGGCAATGGGCCTGGGGTTACCGGCTATTATGGTAAACTCTATAATGGTGACAAGTATCTTTCGAGGGTTGAGCCTGATAGCTATTTTGTGAAAATCTGGATGATGTACGGAGTAGTGGGGCTCACCATCTGGTTTAGTTTGATGATGTACATCCTTGGAAGTTGCTGTGGTATTGTATGGCAGATAGAAGACAAGGTATTAAAAGTGAAAATGATCGCCCTAACCGCTGGTTGCGCAGGCATTTTATTCTGTAGTTATGGTAATGAGGTAATGAACCTGATTCCAAGCTCAATTGTAGTCTATCTTTCCTGGGTATTTATCTACAGGTCGCCATTGTTAATCCCAGGTAAAGAAATTTTAACTTAAACTATATGCCTTTCGAATATTTTATCATTCCCGGAATTATCTGCTTTTTAATAGGCTTTTCAAAGGCCAAACGTATTTATTTATTCAAAAAATGTAAAGAAAGAATATGATTGTAAATGTTTTATGGCTGTTGTTTCAGCTTCTGATCGGTTACAACCTCGTTTTTCCGATATTTCTTTATGCAGGGTATCTATTGGCAGGCAGGCGGACCTTTGTTAAAATAAGGGCAGATGAATATGATTATGCCGTAATTGTAACTGCTTATGAACAGACTGATCTTTTACCTGCCGTAGTAGGCTCGCTGCTGAAAATGGAATATTCCAATTACCTCATTTACCTAGTATGCGATAATTGTGATATTTCTAACCTTCATTTTACAGATGAACGAGTGGTGCTGCTTCGTCCTGAAAAGGTGCTGGCCAGTAATACCCGTTCACATCTTTATGCCATTTCCAACTTTAAACGTCCTCATGAACTCTTGACGATCATTGATAGCGATAACCTGGTAGACCGACGTTATTTAAAAGAACTTAATGTTTATTTCGACAATGGTTTTGATGCCGTTCAGGGCCAGCGCAGATCAAAGTCTTTAGAAACCACCATTGCATCTCTTGATGCTGCACGGGATCTGTATTATCATTTCTTTGACGGGAAAGTAATGTTTGCTTTAGGCTCTTCCGCTACACTAGCCGGATCGGGCATGGCTTTTAAAACAGCTCTTTATGTTGAATCTTTTATCAATCACGACCTTCAGGGAGCTGGTTTCGATAAAGTGTTACAGGCGAAAATAGTATCTCGGAATCTCCGGATTGCCTATGCACCAGCTGCGGTAGTTTATGATGAAAAAACAGCCAACCGCACACAGCTGGAAAATCAGCGGTCACGCTGGATCAATACCTGGTTTAAATATTTTAGCCTTGGCTTTTCTATTATCGCCAGGGGCATTACCAAATTCAGCTGGAACCAGTTACTGTTCGGTATAGTTCTCTTGCGCCCACCACTTTTCCTTTTTATACTGCTATCTATACTCTGTTTTATAATCAACCTCATTTTTGGGGGGATTGGCCTATGGTTGTGGATCTTCGCTTTTTTTGCTTTTGGTATGAGCTTTTTTGTAGCATTAAGACATGGAAGGGCCAATAGAAGTATCTATTTGGCCTTGGTGGGTATCCCTTCATTTATATACGTCCAAGTTCGCTCGCTCATGCGCATCAGGCATGCCAATAAACGCTCGGTTGCCACCAGACACCTCATCAAATAACCTAATCAGAAACGGATTTGAAAAACCAGAACATCATCATTGTGGGGCAGCAGCCCTGGGATACGGAGATTGGTAGTAACTGCAAAAATATTGCACTCGAATTTTCTAAACAGAACCGGGTGCTCTATATCAATCCGCCGCTCGACCGGATTAGCAAAATCAGGCATGCCCATGATAAAAAAGTGCAGAAACGCATCTCGGTTATTCGCGGGAGGCAAAGTGGTTTGGAAGAAATCAGTCCCGGGCTTTTTACGCTCTATCCGGATTGCCTGATCGAATCGGTGAACTGGCTGCCAAGGGGATTTATTTTTAATACCATTAACCGATTGAACAACAAACGCTTTTACCGTTCTGTACGATCTGTGATCGAAAATCTGGGTTTTAAAGATGCAATATTGTTCAATGATGGTGATATGTTCAGGAGTTTTTATCTCACCGAACTCTTGGAGCCGGCAGCTTCAATTTATTATTCGCGCGATAATATGATTGCCACTGCTTACTACCGCAAACATGGGCTGGCCTTAGAACCACTTTTGATAGCAAAGCATGATCTTTGTGTCGCAAATTCAGAATATCTGGCTGCTTATTGCCGGAAATACAATCCCAATTCAGCCTATGTGGGGCAAGGATGTGATTTTAGCCTTTTCGACCATTTCCTACGACATCCGGCACCGGTTTTGCCGTCAAAATTTTCAGGTATGGTAATCGGTTATGTTGGTGTACTGACCTCAGCAAGGCTGGATATAAGCCTCATTGCAGGAATAGCAAGACAAAGACCTGAATGGAATATCGTATTGGTAGGCCCTGAAGATGCTGATTTTATCTCCAGCGAGCTCCATCAGCTAGGCAATATTCATTTTATGGGCGCCAGACCTACCGACGAACTGCCCATGCACATTAATGGATTTGATATATGCTTCAACCCTCAGTTAGTGAACGACCTTACCATAGGGAACTATCCCCGGAAAATTGACGAATACCTGGTGATGGGCAAACCCACCATTGCCACTGCTACCCCTTCAATGGAGGCGTTTAAGGAACATGTTTCCCTGGCAGAGGGTGTGGAGGGTTATGTGAAAGGAATTGAAATTCTGCTTGGTAGTAATTCTGCGGAGAAAGCAGGCCGCAGAGTTGCTTTTGCGCGCTCACATAGCTGGGAAAAATCCGTTCAGGAGATTTATGATGCCCTGGCCGTGGTGATTAAAAAAAAACGTTCAGCATCCTGATCAAACAAAAGCCAGGTTTTTAAGGTATCATGTATGGGCATCAAAGCTTACGCAACGGTGGCTGCGTAACAATATCAAAATTATACTTCAGCTGTCTGTAGGTATCCCTGATCAGTTTAATGAATATCCCTTTGCCTTCCCGCCAGCTCGCTCTTGTCATGGTGCTGGGTTCCTGAGCTGAGTTTTTTTGAATAAGCAGCCTGTTAAAATCGTTATAAAACAAACCCTGCGCCTTGTTCTGCAAAAAGGAGATACACATTCTGTATTCGGTCAGATCTCCCTTTAAACCTTCGGGGTACCTGCCAAACTTTTCGAAAAAAGATGATCTTCTCAGGTGCGGATGGTCCGAATAAAGATATATTTTGCTATAATCTGTTCCAAAGGTGGGATGGTACATCTGCGAAAAATGTGCGTCATAAGGTCTTAGGTACGCGTATGGTGCATAGGCGTAGAACCTGATGATATCCAGTTCTTCTTTCGTTTTCAGGTGGTTCAGTCCCTGCAAAAACTGATGGGGAAATTCATTTGAAGGTTCAAAATCCTCCTGAATATACAGGGTATAAGGTTTGGTAACTGCATCCTGGCCTTTGTTAATATTGTGGCCCAATCCCCGGTTTACCGGAGTGGTAATGAGTTTGAAACCAAAAGCTTCTTGTAGCGACCTGAGATTAGCCATGTGTTCATCCTTGCTTCCGTCGTCGGAAACCACAATTTCGCCAAAGCTGCATTTTAGCGCTTTAAGTTTGTGCAGCAGATTGCTTAAGGAAGTGCTTCTATTATAGTGTGTAATGAGCAGGGAAACCTGGAAAAAAGTGTACATGTTGGTAAAATAAATCTTTAATTTTTTTTAGTATCGTGCGGCTTGTGCGGGGTTAAGAGGGATAGCAGTTTTTTAGATTCGATAGAGATCCTTGATAATAAGGCCTTTCCAAAGCTGCCGTCGCGCTGTAAAGTACGTGGCGCGGTCCAAGCCCGGGAACGGTTGCGTTTAAGTTGTCGCACTTTTCCAAACTGCATCAGATCGAAACACAACCGGCCGTCTTCTCCTCTCACATTAACCATCACATAACCAACTTTCATTCCATATTCGCGGATATAACCCATGCTTATGCCAAAGGCATTGAGGTATGGTCGCTTCACGTGCCTTAAGGCAGCAATTGCATCCTTCATTTTTTCGAGCATGGCCAGTTTCCATCTGGGGAAACCTGGTTCGGGAATAAAAGAATAACGCCCATAAACACAAACAGTGTCCGGGCTGCTCAAAACAGCTAACATATCATCCAGCCAGTGCTCCGGGTAAAGACAGTCTGCATCAGCGAGCAAAATGTATTTGCCCCTGGCATTTTCCATTCCCATCTGTCTGGCTGGTCCACAACCCTGAATTTTCTGGAAATAACTTTTAATATGCAATTTATCCAGCGTTTGCTGCGTTGCGTCGGTAGAGTTATTGTTTACCACGATAATTTCGAGTGGAACTTTGGTAGCAAGGTCAGCTAAGCTGGCGATATTTCGGATAATATTAACTTCTTCGTTCCAGGCGGCAATTACAATGCTCACCAGTGGCTTCCCGGTTTGCAATACATCAAGTTTTTGATTGATTTCCCTAAAAACGCCTTCTGGTACATCAGCTGTTTTCGTAAAGGAAAGATCATATTTTTTGATCCAGTTGGGTGAATTGAAAATATTGTACATCGTATGCCTTGTTATCTTGTTTATTTGAGCTAAATATTAATCAGCGTAAATTTTTTGCCTGCTTAAGTCCCATGGTTACAAATCTGGCCAGTTCGCGGTAACCGCTGAGGTAACTGTTTACAAGGGAGAACTTTTTAAAGTCTTTATTGATATAGTAGTAGGAAATACCTATTGCCGTAATGGTTGGGAAAAATGTTCCGATCACAATACCATAAACATTTCCCAGCAGGTACACGCCAAGGAAATCGGCCGAAAGGTTGACCACCAGCATCACGATTACTTTCATGAAATTGATCTGTGGCCTGTGAATGGCATCAAGTGCAACGCTCATAAAGCGATCTGCAGGGTAGAGCAATGCAAATGTGGTAAAAATCCTGAAGATGTTAATCGCAGTATCGCCCGCTGGCGTATTGTTATACTGCCCGCCACCAATAATACTCATGGCCAGGCCTGCGGCAATGTAGGCCACCACGAGTACAGGGAACAAACAGATGGTGATTGTTCCGATGTATTTTTTCATAATTTCGATGACTTCTTTTTTGTTGCCACTGTTATAAGCTTTTGAAAGCGAAGGCATAGCCGTAGCCACAAAGCTGCGCAGCGGTATTTCAACTACTTCCATTAGTCGTTTACCGAGGTTGTAAATGGCGAGTGATGATGGGCCAAGCATGAAGTTGATCACAAACGTATCGGTTACGCCAAAAAGACTGCTGCTGATGGATGTTCCAACAGTATATTTTCCAAAATCGAAAATCTCCCTGATGCAGTCTTTTTGCTTCCTGAAAAAGTAACTGATGCCAGACCAGCCCATAAACAGTGTTAGAAGACTGGTCAATAGGGTAGCGGCAATGTTCGCCATCATCAGGTTCTGCAGCGAATTTAGGTGTAAAATATTAAGCGTAACCAAAAGAGTAATCAGCAAAAGTACCTGCGACATCCTGATGTATAAAAGTGTATCAAACCTGAGCCCACCTTGTGCAATACACATGGCTACTACCATGGGTAGGGAGCAGAGCAGGTTTATGGCGTAGTACTTAATAAAAAAGGCCAGGCTCTCATCGGTACTGAAATGGCTGAAAAAGAGTAGGGGGATATTAATTGCCAATAAAAACAGGGTAATGAGCGCTGCGATATACCAGGTAGAACCAATTACTTCCTGGCCTTTCTGTTCACTTGCGCCTGCATAAAACTTTACAAATGCCGTGGTCAGAAAGCCCTGTCTGAATGTATCAAGAAAGGAAAGCAGGGCCTGAAAAAAAAACCAGATGCCAATTTCTTTAATGGATAACGACCGGTAGAGAATCGCTGTAAAAAGGAAGGTGAGCAGCGACATTCCCCCTGTACCCATTAAAGACAGGAAGTGTATATTTTTTAATTTAGAAATGAATTTCATTCAATAAAACAGTATTTATCTTGCTTATCTGATAGTCCAGGGTCTATTGGAATTATATTTTAACCTGATCAAAACTACTCATCCAAAGGGGCTATGTAAATAGCCCTTAACTACTAATGCAAGCGTCGGTTTAAGGTGTTAATTTTGGATAGTTTCCGGTAAACAATTGGTTGATGCCTAGCGGCGCACCCCCGGGATCATTTAATATGAATACACGAATAAAAATATCAATGCCGGCCATCGGGTTCCGGTTCTTTTAATATGGGGATAAGAAAATACATCCTTCAGGACTGGAATGCCAATCTGGCCAATCCTACAAAGGGCAAATATATCGTGGTGCTTTTTAGGATTGCACAGCTCATTGTTAAACGTAAGCTGACCAAAATTCTCTTTTTTTGGTACCTGTTGTTTTACAGGGTGTTTATCGAATGGTTTATGTGTGTGGAACTGAACTGGAAAACTTCAGTAGGGAGGGGCTTCCAGCTGTGGCATGGAAGTGGCGTAGTGATCCACCCCGATACAGTGATAGGTGAGAATTGTTCGGTACGCCAGTGTACAACGATTGGTGTGAAACAGGATTTTAGCGCATCAGGGATCATCAAAGCACCAGTAATTGGTGATGCTGTAGACATCGGCTGTAATACCGTGATTATCGGCGATATTGTTATCGGGAAAGGGGTAACCATTGGCGCAGGCTCGGTGGTAGTAAAATCCATTCCGGCAGGTGCGATAGCTGCGGGGAACCCGGCAAGGATCCTCCGCAGTAGTTAATTACCTGAAAGCCAGAACGAGCTTTTTTTCTATTTTGTTATAGATCTTTTTTAACTTACTTACCGCATCACTTCTGGTGCCAAAGTTCGCCCATTTTGTTTGGTTCAGGTAATGGAAAAACTGGGTTTTAAATTGTTCCTGACCGGAATAACCTTTATATATTGGTTTCATGCCGGTAAAATGGATCAGGTTTGGGGTAGGCGTGTGGTTTTTTGCAAACCAGTTCCATAAAGGGTCAAGTTCAAACCAGTCTTCATTGAAAACAACATTAAGTGTATATTGCTCTGCAAAATTAAGGTGTTCGGCATTTTCGGCTGCACAGGCAAAAGCCCGGGCGGTAATGTTGCGTTCACGCCAGCGCTGTGGTTTAAGCAGCATCATGCCCGCATTAAGGTATTTGCTGTTCGGATTAAGGCCAAGTTCCCTATAATTATTGATGCCCCCCCAGGGAGAACTCACTACTCCCGAAAGATCTGGCACTGCACCCAAATCGTATTCGCCTATATCGGTATGCCACAACTTTGAAATATCATCCAACACAATCATATCTACATCCAGGTAGATGGCCTTTGTGGCCTCTTGTGGAATAAAATATGGAATGCACAGGCGCATATAAACGTTGGCGGGAAAGGAAGACTTGTCTCTCGGCAGTTTAAACTGCTTTGGCAAAGCTTCTTCTATTGGGATCCAATGCAGGGTAAGTTTAGTTGTAGAAAGGCTGGAGATTACTTTAAGCCTGTTTTTCTCGCTGATGTGATCAGAGACGATATACAGGTTTATTTCTTCTCCTGAATGGTGGTTTTCTTCTAAGGATCTAAACATCGCGGCCATCAATACGACAAACTGGTTGTCGCAAATGGTTACAATGGTTATACCTTCGGGTTGATTTATCATGAGTTATGAATGTTCTTATGTGGTTATGGCAAAAGACTGGTGAGGGGCTTGAACCTTGGAAATTAACTTTCTTCCTATACTGTTATAATAATAACCGAGCTCGGCCATTTTCTCCAGTTCAAAAAGATTTCTGCCATCAAAAATTACTTTTTCCTTCAGCAGGTCTTCCATTTTCTCAAAATCAGGGTTCCTGAACAGCGACCACTCAGTTGCAATTAGCAGGGCATCTGCACCTTCGAGCACAGCGTATTGATTTTCAGCATAAGAGATCAGGTCGTTAAATATAGCCCTGACATTTTCCTGTCCCTCCGGATCGAAAACACTGATGCTCGCCCCTTGTTTAAGGAGGGTTTCGATCAGATAAAGTGCCGGAGCTTCCCTAATGTCGTCTGTTTCAGGTTTGAAAGAAAGTCCCCAGAGGGCGAAATGTTTTCCCGAAATATCATTTGTGTAAAAGTTCAGGAGTTTATCTGCGAGGATTACTTTTTGTTTTTCATTGATTGTAATCACGGACTTCAGGATCTCGAAGTTGTATTCATGTTCATCGGCTGATTTTACTAATGCCTGCACGTCTTTTGGAAAACACGATCCGCCGTAACCAATACCGGGGAACAAAAATCGTTTGCCTATCCGTTCATCAGTACCAATGCCCCTGCGTATCGCATCTACATCGGCGCCAACCAGTTCACATAGGTTGGCAATCTCATTCATAAAGGTAATTTTGGTGGCCAAAAAGGAGTTTGCAGCATATTTGGTCAGTTCTGCGGAGCGTTCGTCCATAAAAATAACCGGATTTCCCTGACGTACATAGGGTGCATAAAGCGCTGACATGATTTTTTTTGCCCGCTCGCTGGTGGTACCAATTACCACACGGTCGGGTTTCATAAAATCTTCCACGGCAACACCCTCCCTTAAAAATTCGGGATTGGAAATCACATCAACGTCAACGGTGGTAATACTTTCAAAAACCGCCTTAACCTTATCTGCTGTTCCTACCGGAACGGTCGATTTGTTTACAATAACCTTATAACCGGTGATGAGCAGCGCAATATCTTTTGCCGCACCAAGGATATAGGAAAGATCGGCGGCCCCATCCGCGCCTGGAGGAGTAGGTAGCGCCATAAATATAATTTCGGCATGATTTACTGCAGCTGAGAGATCGGTGGTAAACTGAATACATTTCTGAAGGATATTTCGGTGGAAAAGCAGTTCGAGCCCAGGCTCATAGATGGGCAGTTCACCCTGTTGCATCTTTGCTATCTTTTGGGTGTTGATGTCTACACAGATCACATCATTTCCTGTTTCTGCCAGGCAGGTTCCTGTCACCAATCCGACGTAACCGGTGCCTATAACTGCAATTTTCATGTTTCTTTATGGTTAATAGCGTTTAATTTTTAATTGAAATGGCTGTTTCCAGCAATGACGAAAATAGGCTTCAATTGACTTTTAACAAATAGCCCTTTACTACCAAAAGATGCTGGTCGATCAACATTCGTTAGGCGATTTTCCGTTTGGAGCGTTCCCATGCCGCACTCTGGTTTTGATTGATGTACCTCAAGATGCCCGCTGCTACCGCATAGTTCATCATGCAGAAATAATAGGGGATAAAAAGGGTTTTGATCCTGATGTTTTTTCGTTCCATTAAAAGCCCGAGCAGGGCTAAGGTGTAAAAGATACCTTGTGCCATCAGGAGGAGCGTATAAAATTGATGACCATGCTGGAATACAATCCAGATGTTTGCCAGCAAGGCCAGTATGAGTAAGAAAGGAGTGATGGTCCACCTCAATACCCGGTGTGAAAGGTACTGAAAGGTTAATATGGGATAGCGAAAGGGGTTGGCGGCAATTTTTAGCCTGATGATCGACTGAATTCCACCAGCAGCAATCCTGATCTTTCTTTTCAGTTCTTCAGCGGTATTTTCTGATGCAGTTTCGCTGGCATAAGCCGCGGGTTCATAAGCAATCAGGTAACCTTTTTCAGCAATCCTCATTGCAATCATGTGGTCATCAATAATCGTGTCCGATTCGATGGGTTCATATAAGGAAGACCTAATGCTGAAGAGTTCTCCTGCAGCACCGACATTAGAGTACAGTTCATAATCCCATTTTTTAAGCCTCGATTCGTATTTCCAGTAAAAACCTTCTCCTGCAGAACTGGCATCAGCATGCTGGTTTACCAGAATCCGCTTTTCACCCGCAACAGCACCTACTTTTTCATCCTGATAGTGTTTTACCAGCTCCAGCAGCGCCTCCCGGTTTAAAAAGGTATTGGCATCAGAAAATACAATAACCTCTCCCTTTACCTGTGGCATTGCCCTTTTAATTGCCGCCATTTTGCCGCCACGGTCGCTGTTATGCATCAGCACGATCTCCTGATAAGGGTGAATGAGCTCTGGCGTGCGGTCTGTAGATCCGTCTGTCACGAATATAATCTGCAACCGTTCTTTGGGATAATCTAACTGCAGTGTATTTTTTATTTTATCTATTATCGTTACCTCTTCATTCCAGGCAGCTACTAGTAAGGTAACCGTTGGTAAAGGTGCCCCGGAAATAAAACTTTTAGGTCTGGAAAACGACCGTTTAATTTTAATGAGTATGAAAAGCAATAGGCCATAACCTACAAAGGTATAGGTTACGATAAAAAGGCAGGTCCAGAAAAAAATGATCATTATATCAGGTATGGATTAAGCCGGAAACAATTAAGTAGGACAAAATGCTACCTGTTTCCGATCGGAACGAAGTTAGGTTTAGTAAAATTGCGCCTCAATAGTCCTTTAATACCATTATAAAATGTTATTTGAAGAAAACTATCCCTTACAATGTTAATTTGGCACGGCTTCCGATATGGTTTTTTGAATGGAAAAAGTTCCATAGCAATGCCTTTATTACATAAGGAACAAGATCGGATCTTCCTTTTAGCAGATAGCCAATCAATTGTTTTGGAACTGCCAACAGGAGGTAATAAATGCTAAATAGCATTACATTGATCCAATTGGTATTCCTTCGCATAAATAACCATCGGTTGCGTGCAATGAAATAGGTTTTAGTCGGACTTTCCTTTCCTACACTCATCGATTCTTTATGGAGAATATGTGTTTTCCCGCTAAACCAGATTTTTTTACCCGCACGTTTAAACATTTCGCACCAGTCTAATTCTTCATAATATAGAAAATATTGTTCTGGCATCATACCGATTCGGTCGATATCTGTTTTTCTGCACATCATTGCGGCGCCATGACAGAAAGAGGTTTGATGACTGGAATTTGCGTATTGACCTTTATTTAGATCTCCCAATCCAATGGTTTTATTTCTTCCAGTGATCGGGTTTATTGGCGTATAACCAGCGTATTGGATTATGTCCGGATCATCGTGATAAAGTATTAAAGGAGACAGGATCCCAATTTCGGGGTGGGCAGCCATTTCTGCGATAAGCTGCTCTATAAATCCGGGGATGAGTTCTGTATCGTTATTGATCATCAGAATATTTTCTCCTGTAGCATGCTTTAAGCCCAGATTATTCCCGCCCGAAAATCCCAGGTTCACATCCGAGCGGATATATTTCAATTCAGGATAATGTGTTTTAAAACGGATTTCATGATCCTCCTCACTCGCATTATCGATCAGGATCACCTCGATTTTGTCAAGTGTGCAATTCTGTTTGATGGAACTCAGGAGATCCAGGGTAACTCCGGGCTGATTATAATTAACGGTAATGATTGAGGTTAATGCCATTTAGACAAACCTAGCTAATCCTTACTCATCGGACTATAGCCTTTTTGGGTGATTTTTTTGGGCTAATCAATTAGGGGATAGTTAAAGAGAGATTAGTGCCACGCCATAACATCGGGTAAATCAATTCATAAAAACAGATTATCTGTCCTCATTGGGCGGCACAGTGCCAGCATGGTTTATAAATGGCGAAAAAAGGCTATATGGTAGCTTCAAGGTACATGGTAGTTTTGTGATGTGACACTAAAGTCTTAATTATTAACCAGATCGTTATAGATTATACATAAATAAATGAAAAACCAAATTAGATTCGTAATGATATTCCTGCTGGTTGCATTTGCAAATTCGCTTTATGCGCAGCAGATATTGCTTATCGGCTCCGATTCACGGGACGAAAATAAGAGAGGCAATGCTGATCTCATCATGGTTATCACCGTAAAGAACAAAGAAGTAAAATTAACTTCTATTCTGCGTGATACCTATGTTTACATTAAAGGATATGGCAATCAGAAACTCAATGCCGCTTATCGCCTGGGTGGGAGGAAATTATTGATTTCTACCATCAATGCAAATTTCAAAACCAGGCTGGTGTCGTCTATCGTCACCGATTTTAACAATACCGCGCGAGTAATCGACTCTTTCGGAGGAATAACATTGACTATAGATAAAGGTATACACCATTACGTGAATAGTTATATTGGCGAACAATCGTACCTTAAAGGGGTGCCGCTTTTACCCCTTAGCCGAACGGGAACAATTAAAATGACCGGCGATCAGGCCCTAGCCTATGCCCGTGTAAGGGTTGCCGGAACTTGTTACGATGACCATGCCAGGGTTGAAAGGCAAAAAAATGTGACCAAAGCGGTAATTAGTTATGCCGTGAAAAACAAATCGGTCGCCTTAAAAAATATATCAGATTTATGGTCTATGATTGATACCGATATTAATCTGAAAGATTACATCAAAACCTTTAGTTCTTTTTTAAATAAACAAAGGCTACCTAGGTCACAGGTGTTTCCAAAAGGAAATCTGTATACAAATGAGCGGATTAACGGTGTTGGCCTTGTATTGAAAATCCGGGATTTCAAGCGGGCATCTTTTTACCTGAATGATATGATAAAATAATGGATAATGTAAAAATACACTGTGTAATCTCGCCGTTGTATTTGGGCATCTGCAGGAGGTTCAGGACGGATTATTTTGGCAATTCCTGAATCTAAAGAGCAGTTGGGAGGAGTTGCTGGTACTTGTTCTTAAAAGAAATTTCAATGGACGTAGTCAAAAGAAACATTGTGATTGCCAGCGGGAATGGTACATGTCCTATGATGTTTGCTCATGGATTTGGATGTGACCAGAATATGTGGCGTTTTATTACCCCTTCATTCGAGCAGGACTATAAAATTATTCTGTTAGACTACATTGTTACAGGCAAATTTGACCTGAACTCGTACGACCCTGGAAAATCTGCTGGTAATGAAACTGTTTAATTTGGACCGGTTTTGTAAGTTTGATTTCATGATGGGGTCTGTCGAGAGATGCTGGTTTTGCTAAAAAAAAGCAATCGTAATTACTTGAATTATGATTGTTTTTTCAACTGACAAAAAGATTATTAATTTAATGAATTCAGTTCTGGCCTTGCCCTCGGCATCTGTTAACTGGATACTTAGTATTTTAGCGGCTGTAGGGCTCCATCTTCAAGATTAGGATTCCAGAACAATTTCGGGTTTCAGGGCCCCTTTATTCAACAGTCCGATAATTTTAGCGAAATCTTCCCGTATCTCGGTTCGGAATTTTCGGTTCCCTTGCCAGTCCAAATGTTGTAAAAAACAGCTTTACTCACGTTTGGCCAATAGTTGAGGCACAACAGGTTTGCGATTAGCGTCAAAAACAACATCACCACAGAACTGCTCATATTTAGCGCATAGGAAATTGCATAGCTCACCAATATCCCCCGGGCCTAAGCGTGGCGAAGAAAGATGCATTTGATATTTCCATTTCCCATGTGCCAATAAATTGCTTTAACTCTTGTAATGCCGGATTGATACTATTTTTCATTGGATGATAAGTTGATAATGATATTTATAGATATTCTTTTTTATTGATTTTTTTTGTTCAAAGATTCGCTCAACTAAATTGACCTTTATACAAAGATCGAAACTAATGTAGTGTCTAGGGAAGTGTAAGATCGACTMTWWTAGAAGGTKAGKGCAYMAAAAATTATATTCTGTAGGTTTTGC
>NNBT01000008.1_pt1 | contig 23480 bp, 19 predicted proteins | sample 1173831 | NCBI WGS metagenome assembly NNBT01 (sample SAMN07173936, study PRJNA388173) | plant metagenome | isolation source: symbiotic tissue sample KVJ10 | place: Norway: Troms, Kvaloya island | reverse complement strand
ACTCGCAGCATAGTTTTGACAAAGTTACTTTTGCCAAAGGTTCCATAAACCCAAGCTGTGCGGAGAATGAGATGATGGGCGCAAGTTTCTTGAATAGCTTCTTCTCCAGCGAGTTTGGTTTTACCATAGACACTCAAGGGATTAGTCACATCGGTTTCGTGGTAAGGGCTACAGCTATTACCATCAAAAACGTAATCAGTCGAAATATGAATTAAAAAAGCTCCTAATTTTTGGCTTTCTTGGGCAAGAATTAGGGGTGCAGTCGCATTAATAGCGGTAGCAAGTTCGGGTTCGCTTTCGGCTTTATCTACAGCAGTATAAGCGGCGGCATTAATGATGATTTGCGGCTGCTTGGATCTGATAACGTTGCGGAGGGTATCGGGTTGGGCAAGGTCTACTGTTGGGCGTGCTACTGAGATAATATCGCCATAAAATGAGAGTATTTGTTGTAGTTCCTTACCCACTTGACCTTTGCTACCAATCAGCAAAATTGATTTTGTCATTTGTCATGACCAATGACTAGTTAATCAAATACTTCAGCAGTTCTGAAAGATTTACCAGCTTCGTCTTTAGTTGATAAAATCGGTGGCGCACTCAGGGGCCAATCTATCGCTAAATCTGGATCGTTCCATAGAATTGTGCGATCGCTTTGGGGCGCGTAATAATCTGTAGTTTTGTAGAGAACTTCGGCTATTTCTGAAAGTGCCAGGAAGCCGTGAGCAAAGCCTGGTGGTATCCACAGTAGACGTTTGTTTTTAGCACTGAGTTCATAACCTACCCACTTACCAAAGGTAGGCGAACTTTTTCTAATGTCTATGGCTACATCAAAAATCGTGCCAACAATCGCCCGAATGAGTTTACCTTGTGGTTGTTGAATTTGATAGTGCAGCCCACGCAGAACGTTTTGTTTAGAACAAGAGTGGTTATCTTGGACAAAGTTCGTAACAATACCTGTCTGTTGAGCAAATTTTTGATGATTGTAAGCTTCAAAAAAGAAACCGCGATCGTCTCCAAATACTTGGGGGTCGAGTTGGATAACTTCGGGAATTTTGGTATGTACAATGCTCATTAATATTATAAGTAATGTGCCACAGTCTTAATTAGGAGAATAATTTAACACTTGTATTTTACAGGTATTAGGATTTTGACTGTGGTTTTTTTGTTTTGAATAAGTAAATCACGTTAGTTCAATTTGACAGTCATCGCCAATCATAAATCGCAAGGCTTTAGGGCGACGAGGTGCAAGATTCAATTGTGCCCTTTGTCCAATCACACTATCAATAATGCGCTGATGAATTCCGGCAATTTTAGCACCTTCTAAAATAACGCTGTGTTCTAAATCAGTATCAATGAGTGTGACATTGTTAGCGATGCTACTATAAGGGCCAATAAAGCAGTTTTCTAAATGACAATTGCTACCAATGATTACTGGCCCCCGAATTGTGCAGTTAATTACTTTAGATTTTACCCCGATTTGGACTCGTCCAATAATCTGACTTTGAGCATCAATTTCGCCCACAACTGATGCTGTCAGATAGGTATCGAGAATCAATCTATTAGCTTCTAATAAATCATCTTTTTTACCAGTATCTAACCACCAGCCTTGGAGATTGTGGGCTACGACCTGCTTTTCCTGATTAATCAGGTATTGAATAGCATCAGTGATTTCCAATTCGCCTCTGGTGGAAGGTTGGATATTTGCGATCGCATCAAAGATGAGGTGAGAAAAGAAATAAACTCCTACCAATGCCAGATTTGAAGGAGGAACTTTGGGTTTTTCAATTAACTGTAATACCCTTCCTGTTTCATCCACCTGAGCCACACCAAAGGCACTAGGGTTAGCAACTGAACGTAAGAGAATCAACGCATCTGGCTGTTGTTGGCTAAATTGTTGCAGAAAGTAACGTAACTCACCTAGTTGAATCAGGTTATCTCCCAAGTACATGACAAAGGGAGAATCTCCTAAAAAAGAACGAGCGATTTGGACAGCGTGAGCAAGTCCAAGTGGCTGATCTTGTACGATGTAGGTGATGTTTGCTCCAAAGTTTTCTCCATTTCCGGTTTTCCCTTGGACTTCTGCTCCGGTTTCTGGACTGATAATGATGCCAATATCAGTAATACCAGCCGCAACCATTTCTTCAATGCCGTACCATAAAACCGGTTTGTTAGCAACTGGTACAAGTTGTTTTGCTCCGCTGTAGGTAAGAGGACGCAAGCGTGTACCTTTACCGCCAGAAAGAATTAGTGCTTTCATAAGGATGTAGGATTAATTACAAGTCATTAGTCAAGATAATCTGAAATCTTGACAAAATCCCAAATCATTGCATTTAAATTCTGGCGTTGATTTATAGGTAACGGGATAACACCTCGGCGGTTGCTTTTCCTGTTTTTTCCCAACTGAATTGTTGAGAGTGAGTGATACCTTGACTAGAAAGGCGCGATCGCAATTCCGAATTAGTTGCAATAGACTGCATCGCTTCTGTAATTTCTCCAGTGTTGTAGGGATCGATCGCAATCGCTGCATCGCCAGCCACTTCAGGTAAAGAAGAGAGATTGGAGGTAATGACGGGAGTACCACAAGCCATTGCTTCGAGAACAGGTAAACCAAAACCCTCCCAGAGACTAGGAAAAACCAGAGCGATCGCTTGATTGATGATTTTTGGTAATTCGCTGTAAGGAACATAGTCAAGGAACTTCACCTGATTAGTGACACCCAATTCTGCAACTTGCACTTTTAAAGTCGGGGTGTAACGCGAATCAATTGGCCCTACTAACCATAGTTCATAATCTTTGCAGTTAGGTAACGCCGCAAAAGCACTGATAAGTCGTTGGATGTTTTTGTAAGGATCTTGGCGGCCAATGTAGAGAAAGTAGTTGCTGGTGGGGAGGTTGAGATGATGGAAGTGAGTGCGATCGTGAGCAAGAAGAATAGGAGTAATTTTAGTAGCTGGAATTTGGTAAAAGTCAGTAATATCCTTAGCTGTAGCCTGGGAGTTACAGATGATATGCTGCGATCGCCTAAGTACTTCAGGAACGTAGTAACGATGATACGGAGTCAACGGTGAGAAACGTTTAGGAAAACGCAACGGTATCGAGTCATGATACATTACAACAAAACGACAGTTGGTATAAAGGGGTGCTTCCGGGAGTGGAGAAAATAACAACTGAGACTTTAGCTGTTTATAAATTTCCGGGAGTTTAAATTGCGTCCAAACAAGTCGGTCAAAATGCCCCTTTGTACCTTGAGCAGGACTCAGATGCTCTGAAACTGGATAGCAATTAAATTCAGGATAATTTTGAGCGCTGAGTAAAGTAGGATTAAGCGATTTTAAATCAGGGAAAAGATTTTTAGCATAGTTGCTTATGCCTGTTGGTTGAGAGAAAAGAATCGATAAGTTAATAATTAACTGATTAGAGTATGCATTATTGACTATTTTCATTAAATAAGTGTTCTATAAGCTTTTAATGTTTCTTTAGCTGTTTTTTGCCAAGAAAATAATTGCGATCTTTCTTTACCTTTATTAACTAATGTTTGGCGTAAATGAGAATCACTAATTACTTTTAGAATAGCTTCAGCTAGTTGAATAGAATCTTTGGGATCAATTAATATAGCTGCATCTCCTGTAACTTCTGGTATCGAAGAAGTATTAGAAGTTATGACTGGAGCGCCTAGCGTCATTGCTTCTAACACAGGAAGACCAAAACCTTCATAATAAGATGGGTAAACGAAAATATCAGCTTTTGAGTAAAATAATGCGACTAATTCATTAGATAAGTAATCAAGATGGTGAATTTGGTTTTTCCAAGGTGAATTTTCAATAGCCGCGAATATCGGTTCGTAATTCCATCCTTTCTTACCAATCAATATTAATTGATGTTCAATTTTGTATTTTTCTTTTAAAAAATTAAAGGCTGTAATTATAGCATTAATATTTTTTCTTGGTTCTATTGTGCTGACAAAAAGTAGATATGGTTTGGAAAAATCATAATTAGCTTGCTTTTTTAAGCTTTCGGTAATTTCCTCCGACAAATAATTAGGATAGTAGCGACTAGCTAAAGGTGTGACATAGACTTTTTCTGGGTCTACTTTTAAATATTCAATAATATCTTTTTTAGAGCTTTCTGAAATAGTTAAAACTAAATCTGTCCACTGCAAACATCGCTTTACCTTTTCTGTATATGTTTTTACAACTGAATCTATATAGTGAGGATATTTAATAAAAGTCAAATCGTATATATTCATTACCTTGAAACTATTTTGACAGGGATAAACTGAGTAATTTGTACCATGTAATATATCTGGAGAACCAAAATACTTTTCAAAGTAAGATAAACTAGGTTTAAACGCTAAAGCTAACAATAAATCTGAAATTCTTACAGGTAAAGGTAGGAGATACTGTTGAGAAGAATGTTTAAAATATTCAGGAAAACTAAAGTTACCCCGAAGCCAATTTTTTAACCCTGGTTGATAGACTACTCCTAACTGAAAGTTTTCCTCTTTTTGTAATACATCAAGAGCGCATATTAAATTAGCAACATAAAAGCCAACCCCACTGGGTTTTGAATCCACTGGGGTGGCATCAACTACAATTTTTAACATCAGAATATTTAAGCTCCACCGGTGCTCAATTTTTTTAGATCGTAATCAACCATTAACTCAACCAATTGCTCAAAGGAATGCTGAGGCTGCCAACCTAACTCCGTCTTAATTTTATTAATGGAACCAACTAACTGTACTGGTTCATCAGAGCGATAAAAAGCAGGATCAACTGAGACATAATCTTGCCAGTTTAAACCAACACATTTAAAAGCACACTCAACGAGTTCTCTGACAGAGTGAGTTTCACCACTAGCAATGATATAGTCATCAGGTTGTGCTTGCTGCAACATCAGCCACATAGCGTAAACAGCATCCTTGGCGTAGCACCAATCACGACGGGCGTCTAGGTTGCCTAATTTTAGTTCATTTGCTAAACCCAGTTTAATTTGAGCAGCTGCATGGGTGATTTTGCGAAATACAAATTCTGTCCCACGTCGAGGCGATTCGTGAGTATAAGTAATACCACAGCAGTTGTAAAGGTTGTATTTCTCTCGATAGTTGACAGTCATCCAATGAGCGTATGCTTTGGCAACACCATAAGGGTTCCGCGGACGAAAGGCAGTGCGTTCAGCTTGAGGTGATTCATCAGGTTGACCGAACACTTCACTACTAGATGCTTGATAGAATCTGGCATCAGGTTTGCAGCGACGAATAGATTCTAAAATACGGGAGACACCAAGGGCTGTATATTCGGCAGTGAGAGCAGGTTGTGTCCAAGAAAGAGGAACATAGCTTTGAGAGGCGAGGTTATAAATTTCGTCAGGTTGAGCTTCGGCAATCACATCCATTAAAGAGGATTGATCTAAAAGGTCACCAGAAAGGATTTGGATATCGCCAGAAAGGTGATTGACGCGCTCAAGATTACTGGAACTTGAGCGGCGGACTAAGCCGAAGACTTGATAGCCTTTGCTTAGTAGTAGTTCAGCAAGATAAGAGCCATCTTGTCCAGTTAAGCCTGTAATAAGAGCTTTTTTAGTCACAGTTATAAGCCTACTTTTAAAAAACTCAAATTTAAAAGGTTCTTTAGTACTTATAGCAAACTATTAGTTAAACTACAAAAGTTTATTTTAAATCAAGCATAAAATACTCAAAATTAAAATTTGTTATTTTATTGTTGCCAAACTACTAAAATAACTCCACCTACAATAAAACTCAAACCTAAAAGCCGAGTTAAGGGAATCGTTTCCCTAAAAATGAAGTAACCTAAAAGTACTGAGAAAACATAAACTAAGGAAATAGATGGAGCGGCAACACTTAAATTGACTCTGGTGAGAAGCATAATGTATGCAATAGCGCCTAAACCATAAAAAGTTAGTCCAGTTAATAATTCTGGCGTGGTAGCAATACTGAGAATATTGCTTAGGGCATTGGCGGAATTGATCTTTACCAATTTTAGCGCCCCTAATTTTAAGAAAAATTGTCCACCTACACTTGTAGCAACAGACATTAGTAATAAAGCAAATTCTTGTAAGTTCATACCATTTTCCTCACACTCATTTAGCTAAATGAACAATTAAGAATCTGATGTAACTGTGACATCGATTTTAGGGTATGGAGATTGCTTATCGCTAAACCAAGCAACCGTTTCCTGCACCATTGTTAAAATAAGAGTATATTGTCCTGGTGTAGTAGGTATTTTAATAGCTGCATTAATTGCGACTGACTCTTCAGGAGCTACATCAAAAGGCAAAATCGTGCGATCGCCATCTGCAACTACTAGTTTGCCACTAGCATCTAGCCAACGATAGGAGAAGTTTGTTGGATTAAGCCCTGAATTGTACCAAACAAAACTGCTCTTATTTTTGAGAAAAATAGGAATTCTCAATGTTGAAGCAACTTTAACAGTCCTTATATTGTTGATAAATTTTATTTCTTGTGAGAAAACTTGCGCGGATGGTAGTTGAAAGTTTTTTGGCTTTTGGTCTCCTACATTGACATATAGCTCGTAGAGTGGCTTGCCATTAGAATTAGGAAATACACCAACTTCTTCACTTACTAAGTCAAATAGAAGCTTGTAAATTCCTGGTTCTTTAGGGAAAGCAATAGAAGCGATCGCTTCGGTTGATTCATGTTGTTTCGGCGTACCAGAAACATAAAGTCTAACTTGACTGATTTCCTTTTTTCGCTCATCATAAAATCTACCTCTTACACGAACTTCCCCCTTTTTCAGCGCAGATTCATAGCCAAACCAGTTAGATGTACCTGTGTTTTCAAGTTTGGCTTTTAGGACTTTTTCCGAGCTTGGTTTAACTGAAATTAATGAACCGAAAGCTTGATTGCTTTCATCTACTACCACTTGTTTGATTATTCCACCTAGATTTTCAGCATACGCTGGGTTATCTATGGAAGGTTTAATAATTTGGTGAAACACAGCTTTAGCATTTCTCTCTATTTGGCTATCTTTGAAACTCCAAAGTCTATAGTGATTAGAATCAACATTTATAGGTACTCCGTTCCACATATAGCCTGGATTAGCCCCAAAAGCTCCCACAAATTGAGTAAAAGTTGAAAAGGTGACTATAACGATAAAAATAACTAAAGATTTAGTATATAAAATTTTTGGTAAATGAATTAGCTTCTGAAAAGGGTGTACTAAAAAATAACTAATTAAATAGCAAACTACAGGCATCATATCAGTCATAAACCTTGGACCATAAGAATGCCCAGCCCACCAAACTAGATAGAAAAAATAATTAGCAAGTAACGCTAAGGAAGCAATCGTCATACATCCTATTAACTTTTCATCTTTCCCAGCCTTTAATTTAAAAACTTGATAAGCTCCAGGCAAAGAATACAAAACAATAGGAGAGAAAACTAGCAAACCTCGGCTCGGACTAATCAGAGTACCTAATGATGCCTTGATGAAATTACTAAAAGTAAACTTATAAGGCGGTTTGGGAAACATTTTCGAGTAACCGCCAGTTAAGTTATCGAAGTAGTATAAGTTCCACGCAATACTTGGTAATGCTGAAACTAAACCAAAAAACAAATAAATTGATTGAAACCGATAGGTAAAAATTGAATAAATAATAGCTGCAATTGTATATAAAGTACTTGTGGGACGAATACCAGGTAGAAGACCACAAGCGACTCCTGCTATTAATAGCCATATCTTTTGACTTTTTTCTGAAGCACGATTAGCTTTTAGCAAACTAAATATCATGCTTACAAGTGCTAAGTTAGATGCAGTATGTTGCCATAGTCCTTGAGAACTGGTCATCCATATATTTGTAGCAAATGCAAATATAAAAGTAGAAAGTAAAGATATACTTAGACTAAATTTTAACCTAACAGATAGATAAAATATGACTACTGTAATAGCTGTTGTTAAAGTAGCAGCTAGCTTTTCAAAAAATACCCTATATATTTCAAAACTGGCAGATGTTAAGTCAAGGGATGCTGAACCGTAAAAAGATATCAACTTCAGATAAGCATAAAAAATCAGATATAAAGGAAAAGTGACAATTGCGGTTCCTATCGGATAGATAGAACTTAAATGACCATGATTACCTTCTGCAAAGAAGTAGCAATTTACATAGCTATTAGTACAAAAACGACTTGACCGAAACGCATCTAAATTGAAAGTATTGTTTTCCAGTAAGTTGAAAGCTAATAAAGTGTTGGGAACTGTATCAGTGGAACTTAGTGTGACTCCGTTAGCAAGATAAATTACAGTACAGGCAAAAAATACCAATATAGGCAATAAAGTTTCAGATATATTAATTCTGCTGAAATTGGGTTTTGTAAGCACTGGGTTCGATTTGTATTTGTAATTTGACGATTATATTTCGCTGTAAAAAGTAGAATTGTTAGGATAAATTCAGACAGAATACAACAGCTTAAAAATATACCAAAAATTACATTAAAACTTAAATACTTTTAAAATAAAATATTTAATTAAGTTTTTATGAGCGAGTCACACTTGTGTCTGAATGATAATTCACATAAAGCGAATTATAAGTTTTAGGATTAGCCAGCAAATTATACTTCACAATACATATAATTGCCCTAAAACCATCTTTCCAACCTATCTTTTTACCTTCTTTATAAGTCCGACCATAATAAGATATACCAACCTCATAAATACGACAATCCATTTTGGCAATTTTAGCTGTAATTTCAGGTTCAAATCCAAATCGATTTTCTTCTATTTTGATAGATTGAATAATTTCACGTCGAAAAGCTTTATAACATGTTTCCATATCTGTTAAATTTATATTGGTAAATATATTAGACAACATTGTTAAGAAGCCATTACCCACTCTGTGCCAATAGTAGACAACTCTATGAGGTCTATCACCTTGAAAACGAGAACCAAAAACTACATCAGCTTTATTATCAATAATCGGTTTAATCATTAAGGGATATTCTTGCGGGTCGTATTCCAAATCTGCATCTTGAACGATGACAATATCCCCAGTAGCCGCAGCAAAGCCAGTTCTTAAAGCTGCACCTTTACCCCTGTTTTTGTGATGATAAATTACTTGGTCTACCTGTGACTCTAATTTTGATTTAAGCAATTCTCTCGTCCCGTCTATTGAACAATCATCTACTATAATAATCTCACAATCTTTTACAGGAGATGCTTTTACACCTTCTACAACTTTGCTGATAGTTCCCAATTCGTTGTAACAAGGGATAATAACAGATAACCTCATATAATATTTTACCCCTATTAATCACTGTAAAACAAATAACTGAAACTAGAAATGTTTAAAATAAAATTCCTAAACTTTGGACAAACATATCAAAATGTTACTGATATTTTTGTAATTTCAAGTAAGACTACAACAGTTGTCAAGGTTGTATTGCTGCCGATAGTTAAAAACTATCTAATGAGAATGAGCTTTTCTAAAAACTAAATTTAGTTTAAGCGTTTTTATACTATAGTTAAATGACTATATTTAGCTCATAAAAAATTGCTTTTTAATCTCTTTTTTAGAAGTTTTTTTAGGAAGTTCTAAAACATCTATATATGCTTGAGTTACTTGCTTTGCTGCTTTCGACCAGGAAAAATTATTGGCTTGTCTTGGACTATTAAACCTCAACACCTGACGCAATTTGTCATCTTGAAGTTTTGCAAATCCTGCCACGATATCAGCTTCATTTGTAGGCTCTACATATAAAACTGCATCTTTGCCAACTTCAGGTAAACTCGTAGTATTAGAAGTTATAACAGCTGCGCCAAGATTCATTGCCTCTAAAACTGGCAATCCAAATCCTTCATAAATTGATGGATAAACAAATGCCCAACAATTTTTATATAGCCAGTTTAGTGTATCATCATCCACATACCCCAGTCTACGAATATGCTTAGTCAAGCCTATATTGACAATGAAACTTTCAAGATCGTCTTCTAACCATCCTTGTCCTCCTGCTAAAACCAAAGGTTTAGGATCGTTATAAATATCGATATATTTTTTGTACGCCAACAAAGTTCGGCGTAAATTTTTCCTTGGTTCTAAAGTACCTACAGAAAGCCAAAAATTATCAGGTTCGAGGTCAGCAACAGGTTTTTCTTTATCACCATCCTGAAAACGACTTCCTAAATAGACTACACGAGTTCTTTCTATTGGAAAGTGGGGAAATATTTCCAGAAATCGTTGTCTAGAATATTCAGAAATAGCAATAATTAAATCGGCTTGCATTGCTGCATTGAAAACACCATTAAAACAATTCCATCGGTTTTCCTCAGAAGTATATTCTGGATGATCGAGGAAACTCAGATCGTATAAAGTATAAACAAACCGAGCAGAAGTAAAACGAGGACATGAAAAGTTGTTCCCGTGAACAATATCTGGATTTCCCAATTTTTCTTCATCAATTGCTGCTGAAGTACTCCAAAAAGCTAGAGATTCATGATGTGATAAATGGTCTAGTAGATGAGTACAATTACTTTTATGAAGGCGGCACGTACTAGTTCCATGCTCTTTATCCCAAAAAGTGTTTCCAAATGCGGAGTAAAGCAAATACTCATTATTGTTGTCGCAGCTTACTAGATGTTTTATAAGACTATCAGCAAAGTATCCACATCCTGCCTTGGCTTTTCCAGTTTGACTAATATCAAAACCGATCCTCATAATCTTTTCAATAGTAAAACTAAATTTTTAATCAGAAATATATTGGCAGCAATTAACCACCAAATCATCCTGACTGATGCCTTAACTGAAATCGATTTTTTCCAATGATAAAATGACCACAGACTATTAAAAATTACTGCATTCACAAAAATCATGTTTTGAAGAGGTTTTGTTCTGTCTAACTTCCAAGTCTCTTCTATCTTTACGTGTGCGTAAGCAAAAATCCATTTATCTGGTACATTTCCAAATTTGGAATGCATCATATTATTTATTTCATAATGCACAGCTATCCGTTGACCCAGTGTTTTATTAGTTTTATATAAGCGGGAACCAGAAAGCTTGCGTGGTATATAATGAAATGGTGTATTCTTCGCATAACGAAGCCACAATTCATAGTCCATACAGTACTTGAGAGAATCATTCAAGTTGCCATATTTTTTAACTAGACTACGGCGAAAAAATACTGATGGTTGGCAGAGAAAACAAGTTTCGATTAAACGTTGATAATTCCAATCCTCGGTCGGATAAGCTTCAATAACTCGGTCTTGTTCATCAATGTGATCGGCATCACCATATATAGCTTGTATATTGGGATAAGATTCAAAAATCTCTTTAATTGCCTGAAAAGTTCCTGGATAGTAAATATCATCAGAATTAATCCAAGCAATTATGTCACCTGTGGTCATAGCGATACCTTTATTAACGGCATCTGCTTGTCCTCTATCAGGTTCTGAAACCCACTTTATATACTTATCATAATTTTTTAAGATTTCTACAGTCCCATCTGTACTAGCACCATCACAGATTACATACTCCATTTCTGTATCTGCCAATTCTTGAGATAGCACACTCTGTATAGTTCTTTCTATAAAACAACCCTGACAAAAAGAAGGTGTAATAACGCTAAATTTTAAGTTCACACCACACTCTCTAATGCTAAAATTGAACTAGATGACCCATCAACTAAGTTTACTCGACAATGGCGCACCATCAACCCAAGCCGACGTTGATCCGAGTTCAGATTTAGTTGACTAGGTTGAAAGCTAGGCGATATTTGCACTGTTACCACTTCACCTGTAGGCAAAAGTGGCCAAATAACTTTCTGTGATTCGCCCCGAAGGCAATTGTAAGAAGCTTTTCTCTGTTTAGTGCGTAATTTTATCGTGGCTTTAGAGGTTGGATAAAATTCAGGAGTTTCAAACAAAATCTCTAGAGTTCGCCCTGACAAACCTGGCTCTATGGAAATATGAAACTCAGGTGCTGACCAACCATCATCATAAATGCCAGAAATCATGGTTTGAACTAATGTCTTTTGATTTAAAGCCTCTTTTTCAAATATACTTAAGTATTGGTAAGCCATTTCCTTACCATCAAATAGCTCTAATCTTTGAAACCCTTTTTTGACCAGTTGTTCAACTAATAATTGATTATCGTTAATCTTGGCCAAACATGATGCTATCTCATCTGGTTTTCGAGGATCGAAATAGATAACAGCATCTCCTCCAACTTCTGGTAAGCTAGCAGCATTACTAGATAATACTGGCTTACCAAATTTCATTGCTTCTAAAGTTGGAATCCCAAATCCTTCATATAATGAAGGGAAAATTAAACATTGACAACCTTGCCAAACAGCTGTTAATGTCTCTTGATTTAAAAATCCTAAAAATAGGATATTTTCGCTCAAACCCATAAGGTCTACTGCTTCCTTTAAATGATTTTCTTCATGTTCTAATGCACCTGTAAAAACTAAATCTAAAAATGAATTTGGAAACTGTTTTTTATATATTCCATAGGCTGTTAATAGGATAAGATGGTTTTTATGTGGCCAATAGTTAGCAGGATAAAATGCATATTTTCGTCCTGCTAAACCTATACTGTTGAGATGCTCTATAACAGTGCTTTCATTTAATTCAACTAGGCGTTCATGAATAGAAATCGGTACAACAGCAAGTTTATCGGGGGGCGTTTTAAAATGCTTGATAAATGATTGGCGTGTAAAATCTGAAATGCAAATGATTTTTTGGGACTTATTAAGAAGCTCAACTATAAATTTTGTTCGATGTTGCTGTTCTTGAGCAGTAAAGAAAAATTGGTAGTCTAAATGCTGCAAATCATAAGCAATAGCTACTAACGGAATATCTTTGTCAGCATATGTTGGTGCAGAGAAAGGACAAAATAGTAAATTAATCTTATTTTCTTTCAGTAAGGAGCTATAGCCTATAAAATTATTGAAATTAAAGTTAATTTTATTAACTATTTTTTTTACAAGTCTAGAGAAAAGCCCCAAATTATTGTTTTTTGGTGTATCAATTGAATCAGGAACTAATAGTCGCTCCATCCTATTAGTCTCGTATTGGGCTAATTCTAAATGATTCCAAGGAGCTGTAAGGAGTAAGAAATAATGATGAGGTGCTAATTCTTGAAATTGCTTTAGTAGGGTCAATACTAAAACTTTAGCGCCTCCATTTTCACCACCAGGTCGTAGAGGAGTTAAATCTATAGCAATTCTTAGAGATGGTTGTAATTCGCTCATATGGTAATTAATACATTCAATTTTTGAGTCTATAATTTGTATCCAACAACTGCATAATCTTGCGCTCCGTAAAAGTAATCATTAAATCGTTCAGCTACCTCAGAACCACTAAGCTTATAAGTTTCTGGGTAAGGGTGAAGATTGAGAATTTTTACTTGGTGTAGACCTTGCGTTTCCAGAATAAATTTAATCATGGAGCTTGGCAAAGGATTGTGATGCGTGGGATCGAAATAAAAATTACAACTACCAACTAATACATTTTGAGGATTAGGTGTTTCAAAAATGGCTAATCCACCAGGCTTAAGTACCCTGACTACTTCAGTGAAAAATTTCATTAACTTTGTAAAAGTTAGATGCTCAATAATATGAAAACCAGTTATCATTCCTAAGCTACTATCTGGTAAAGATTGTACATAAACCATTACATCCGCTTCTATCACCTCAAACCCCCTGGAGCGGGATTGTTCTACCATTACTTTGTTGATATCCAGACCTCTGGCTGTATATCCAGATTCCTGTAGCAACTCCAGCCATTCACCACGCCCACAACCTACATCTAAAATTGGTGATTCATGTGTGCCTATCTTTGCTTCCTCAATCAATGGCAAATAAACTTTTAATCTGTCTAATATTTCTTCCCGACTACCTCGAAACTGCTCTTCAAATGCAGCATAAAAGGCATCTAAAAAGTGCATGTCTTCATTTACAAAGGTTTCTAACTCTTTTTGAGTGAAAGGTTCTGGTAAACGTTTTCTTGCTTCTTCCAAAAACACTGTTATTAAACGCTTTTGCTGCATTAAGTCATTTTTGAGGTAACTATCGTTTCTGATGTAATGCTCATTGATTTCTTGAATACGAGCATTTGCTGTATTTATACGATTATCTGTTGTAATTAATTGATCGCCCATTCTTTCAATACGAGCATCTACAATATTTTTATGCTCATCTATTTCTTGCACTAGACGATTCAGAGTATCCAAACGTTCTTGAATGCCAGTTAGCCAGTTGGTAATTAAAGTATGAATAGCATTTAAGCTGTCATCTATTCCTTGGATGCTATTATCCAGAGTAACTAAGCGCTCATCCAACCCTTGAAAGCGATTCTCTACAGTAATCAAGCGCCTATCTAATTGTTGGATGCTGTTATCCAGAGTAACTAAGCACTCATCCAACTCTGGAAGGCGATTATCCATAGCAATCAGGCGCTCATCCAACTCTGGAAAGCGATTATCCATAGCAACCAGTCGCTCATCCAACTCTGGAAAACGATTATCCATAGCAACCAGGCGCTCATCCAATCCTGGAAAGCGATTATCCATAGAAATCAGGCGATCATCTAGCCCTTGGATGTTGTTATCCACTTGCGTTTTTAAAGTCGCAATGTGTTCCACTAGCTGGTGATTAAGTGCTACAGACTCTTTTAGAGAATTAATTATACTAAAATTGATTTCTCGTTGATCTTTAAAGATAAAGTTCACGATTTTTAGAATAAGTTTTTGCAACTTACCACTTAAATTGAAAGGAAAAAGATTAAGTTTATCTGGCCACTTTGTACGGGCACTTGAGCGAGATTCTGCATTTTCAATAAAAGTTTCAATATAACTAATACTTAACTTCAAGTTTGATGTGTCTAGATGAGATTGTGAATCTACTAACTGAGAATGAGCTTGATTTTTGCTAACATGCTCAACATCTTTATGTATTAATTCATCAATATTAGTTTCAGGATAATTGGATTCAATCATTTATTTATTACTTAACCTCAATTATTTCTTGATATGATTTTAATTTCTAGATTAGATATGGTATTTAATTAATGCTTATATAACCCTGATTTCAATGTCCTTCATTAAATAAGTTGGCGCTACATCAAACCAGCGTACACCTTCCTGTACCAATGTAACTCTCAGGATATAGTTACCTTTTTGTGCTAGCGATCTAAGTTTAATTTTATACGTTTCTTTAGGTACTTTATTGAATAAGTGTTTCAACACTATATCTTCAGAGCTATTTAAGTGGGGAAATATCTTTGTTCGTTGTCCCTCAAAAACAATGTAATCGGTAGATTGTTCATTCATCCAATGATACGAAATGTGAACTGGATGAGAACCATAACTATTAAGAGTAAATTTGCTAGAGTTTTCAATTTCTAATTTAATTTCAAATTCACTATCTACATTTACTACTTTTGGATGATCTTTCACAAATATCTTGATTTTTCCAGCAGAGATGGGTGGGATAGGGAACATTTGTAAACTACTCTTCAGATGTTCCCGATTTATGGGTCGATGAGAAGCAACTACAAATAGACTAGTCGCTGCACCTATTTCTCTTGTAGAAAACTTTTTTACTAAACTTCCACCTGGAGTTTGGGTATCACCAAACCATAAACATACATGGTTAAAGTGTTTGCTTAATTGCTTTTTCAAAATCCTTGGCGATTGTTCATTAATATGCATTAGTAGCTCATATCTTGAGCGGGGCTGTGGTGGTAGGTAGGCACCAACAGAAGCAGCAATTTTCCTTTTACGTGGATATTCATATTTGTAATACCAAAGATTTGGAAAAGTATGCACAACAAATAATCCGTCTTGTTTAAGACTGTGGGCGACTTGCTGATAAAGCGCATCTAGTTCTTCAAAAGCTAAGTGTTCAATTACGTCAGAAGCTAGTGCTAGATCATACTTATCTGGCAGTTGTACATTGCAGACATGATCGCAGATGAATTCTACGTTGGCTGCTAACTCAGCTTCTCCATTAAAACAATTTTTTGCTAGTTCAATGGCATTTGGTGAATAGTCAATAGATGTAACTGCAAAACCTTGACTAGCAAAATAATAACTAAGTTCACCTCGCCCAGAACCAATGTCAAGTACTCGTCCTGATGCTTTCAAACTAGCGATCGCTGCTACAGATTGCAATCTTGGATCTTCTAACTTCTTCCCTTGATTTTGTTTATAAGTATCAAATCCGCTACAGTCTTGAGTATAGTAGTGACTGGTATAACTTTGACGAATGTCTAGACTAGAATTAGTATTGTGGTGGTGTTCTTCAAGCTCACTTAAATAATTATTAGAAACTTTTATTAATAACTCTCCGGCATAACCTGGTATTACACCATACCAATCGAGCAAATCAGCATATCTAAATAAGAAATCACTAACTGCCATAAAGTTCTGCTGCGTCCACATGTATCCATCTACCAACACGTAGCGGGATTGCTTAATAGCAAGTTCCAAATCATGAAAGGAACCGTCTCCATTTTGTTGCCCATCAACATGAATGAGATCGTAGACATTACCAGGCAAGCGTTTCATTACTTGTGTATCAGCAATAATAAATTCAGTATTAAACTGCTTAGTAATTTCTTTTGCCCAATTAATTGCACCTTTGACACCACCAAAATCATTGGTATCTAAGTCAATACCAGTATATTTAGTATTAGGGTATCCGTGTAGGAAAGCTGCGGCAGAATAACCAAAACGTACTCCTATTTCTAGGATATTAGTAGGTTTTAATTCCTGAGCGATCGCAGATTTGAGTTTGTAATAATCAATCCACTCATCAAAAAGATGTAACAAAGGATCTTCTGGATTAGTAGTTTTTCTAAAGTCATATTCTGTCTGTTTTGCCTGTTTAATTATAGAGTCAAACATAAGTATATTTATGAATAGAAATAGAAGGAGAAAGATTTACTATACCTGACCACAGTATTGAGTCTTTGTTTCTGAGAACTTTTAATGCGGCGACATTATGAGCATAAACTAATGTTCTCTGAAATAAACTTTCCCCAATTGCACTATCAGCTACACCAAATGTAATTGTATATTCACCCTCCATCAAAGGCACTTTAAACTTAAAGCAAATCTCCAGTAAAGTACCACTTTCTACTCGACCTATTTTTTTCCCCATACATAGAGTATTAGTTTCAAAAATTACCTCACCTGTTCTTTCCCGTATTTTAAAACCAATATGGGGATCTTCAAAATACTGGGAAAATAAAACTCCTACGGAAATCTGTAATAACTGCTCACTAATTACAACTTTTATTTCTCGATCTGTTTCATCTAAAAATCTAACAAATTCTATGCTTACTTCTGGCGCATTAATAACCACTTCCTGTACTGATTCTGAAGTTATATCTAAAAATTCTTTATTTTCCTCTGAAGTAACATAATTAGAATCTGGAAACATTTGAATTTCTACTGCTTCCGATCGTATATCTTTTTTTTGTAACAGCTTGGCTTCATATAAATCAATTACTTGCCTTGGTTTAGCATCCAACACTAAATTTCCTGCTTCCATAAATAAAGCTCTGTTACAGATTTTATGTACAACAGACGAGTCATGGGAAACAAATAAAAGTGTTGTTCCCATACGTGTTAGATTTCTAATCCGCTCAAAACATTTCTGCTGAAAGTAAATATCTCCAACTGCTAGTGCTTCATCTACAATTAGAATGTCAGGATCAACACTTACTGCAACTGCAAATGCTAATCTCACGAACATACCACTTGAATAAGTTTTAACAGGCTGATCGATAAAATCTCCGATATCAGCAAATTCCACTATCTCATTGTATTTTGCTTCGATTTCTTCACGACTTAACCCTAAAATTTGTCCATTGAAAAATACATTTTGTCTTCCAGTAAATTCAGGATTAAATCCGCTGCCTAGTTCTAGTAAAGCTGAAACTCTGCCGTGAATCCAGACATCTCCTGTAGTTGCTGTCAAGGTTCTAGCAATGATTTGTAGTAATGTACTTTTCCCAGAACCATTTTGACCAATAATTCCTAATTTCTCTCCTTTAGTAATTTCTAAGTTAATATCCCGCAATGCCCAAAATTCTTGAGCGTGGCTCTTACTAGGTAGTAAAGTTTCTTTGAGCCTATCTACCGGACGAGCATAACGCTTGTAGCACTTTGAGATATTCTTCAGTGAAATTACAATCTCCTCACCCATAACACTGCATACTTAAACTAATAATGAATTTCACACGGTACAAATTTATCAATTAAAAATTAGTTACTTCATTATAATTTTGGCTTGTGGTTGAATTATATCGCTATCTACATATACAGTTCACGTTAGCATTTGCTTGTTTTAAAAGCGGCTAACTAATCAAGCCTTGACTACAACACGTCGGCAAAAGCTGGACGCAAATGCTTGTATACTGTAAAACCACAACAAAATATAATTGTTGCTATGACACAAGCAACTCCCCATTCACCCCAGTGCTTTACTTCTCCAACTAAAACTATGTCACGATAAACCTCTGCGATCGCTGCCATTGGATTTAACCAGAATACCAAACTCCGCCATTCCTCTGGAACTGCTGATACTGGATAGACAAGCGGTGTTGCATAAAACCAAATATTTAAAATTACTCCTAAAGTCTGCGGGATATCTCGCAAAAATACAGTTAGTCCGGCTGTTAAATAGCCCAACCCTGCTGTTAGCAATAACTGTGTTAACCAGATCAAGGGTAATAGCGCCAAGCTAGTATGTAAAGTATGAGCATTGATCGCCACGAAAAAAATCAATGCCATTAAACCAAAGGAACTCTCAATGAATGTTGACAAAATTGGCACTAGGGGTAATAAAGTTAAAGGAAATACCACCTTCTTGACTAAATTTGGTTGTCCTAGTACCGAATTAGCGGACTGCGTGAGACCACCCGTAAAAGCAATCCAAGGAAGTAAGCCTGCAAATAGCCACAAACCAAAGGTAAAATCATTTTCTGGTAAACCCTTGAGAGTAGTCAGCTTCACTTTCAACACAGTGGAAAATACATAAGTATAAATCAGTAACTGGGATAGCTGATTTAGCAAAGGCCACAAGTTACCTAAAATAGAACCCTTGTAACGTGCCTCTAAATCCCGGCGTACTAGAGTTCTTAGTAAGTCGAACTTTACCCATAACTGTTCATCTATGGGCAAGATACGCCTCCATCTCCCTACCTTACGTACAACTCCCCGCATTGTCGGCAACAATTTTTGCTTCCTCGCTTACTACTCACTATCCGCTCACCTAATTGCTCTCACTGAAGCCTATTATATTTATGAAAGTTCCTTTTTCAGGCACTTTCAAATAGAAAAAATATCCAACTACTTCTTGTGATGTGCGTATCTTACACGCCTTTGGTTAAATGTGGGTAGGCAGAATGTCCACCTCATAAGATTGGATAATTTATTTGTTGGAAATCTCTTCAGTGCTTTTAGAATCTATCATCACTAGAAAATTGTATCCAAATTATCTTGGCGTTCGTACAATAAATAGGATATTGTCAAGTGTATTTTTACTACAAATATAACGTCTGTTTGTCAAGCTCCTTCTTTGTTAAGGATGCGAGTTTTTGCTTAACTCAAGTTATCTGGATCAATTCCTTGCGATCGCAAATACTCTGCTAATCGATCAGCCCGTTGGCGTTCCTGTTCAGCCCGTTGGTGTTCCTGTTCAGCCCGTTGGCGTTCCTGTTCAGCCCGTTGGCGTTCCTGTTCAGCCCGTTGGCGTTCCTGTTCAGCCCGTTGATTTTCCTGTTCAGCCCGTTGGCGTTCCTGTTCAGCTTGTTCTCTTCGAGTCGGCACCCAACCCGCAGAATTATACCAACGCAACCACAAACCTGTTGTCTGCTGATAACTACCTTGCCAAAGACCCAATCCTAGCTCTAACTCTTCTAACCATAGGCGGTTCTCTGGTAAAGATATTGCTTCGTAACGAGTGCCATTGAGCTTAAAGGCACGTAAATTATTTTCATAGCGATCGTAGATAACGTAGTAGGGAACCCGTAAAATCTGTTCATATACTTCCCACTTCGTTGGGGGTCGGTTTACTTCCCGCAGTGTTTTTCCTAAGTCTTCTTGTTCTGTACCAGGTGAAAGTAATTCAACTACTAAAAATGGATCAATTCCTTCTTGCCAAATAACGTAACTTAAGCGCAGGTCTTGCTGTTGGCTAGCACTAGGTAATCCTAAAACCATATACCAATCAGGACGCTTATACCACAAAGGATGGCGGGGATCGTAGTAAAGATTTAAGTCGCTAGCAAGCAAAATTTCCTCAGATGGATAAGCAAGAGGCTGACAAGTCTCACTGAGCAAATCTGCCTGAATTCGGTGAAATTCATCTGGCAAACCTGATTCCCCCACTAATTCACTGGGTAAATCATACATCGTAGGCATTGTTTCTTGTGGCGGACGGGGTGGATCTGTTTGATACATGATTCTACCTTTGTTGCTGAACTCAAGCTATCTGGATGAACCTCTAACGATCGCAAATGTTCCACTAGCACTCATCTTTGCGATCGCACCTGTTGTTAATTTTAAGTTCTTAGGTCAGAAGGTAGGAGTTACGATTCTCTCCCTCACTCCTCATCTTCACTGAATTTATGAGAGCAGAGTCACGGATTCCGCTACACTGAGACTTGGTTTATCTGAATTGTAATCAGGCATGGAAATCGGACAAAAGGTTAAAGTCTATCGTTTGCGCGATCGCGTTTCTCCCCCAATTGTAAAAAAACTCGGACAAGTGGGTATCATCCAAGGCTACAAAGTTACCGATGGTGGTGGGATCGGTGTAGTGGTGCTGTTTGACGATAATACTTCCACTTGGTTTTTTGAAGATGAAATCAAAGCTGTGTAGTCGTTAAAGAACTCAGATCCAAGTTTTTCTTGGTATCTGAAATTTCCAGCACAGGTTGAGAGTCTTTGTTGAGTGCTAAGTTGGAGTTGAAAAGATCGGCGGTGAAAATAGGAATCAACTAATGGCTCTAATATTGACATTTTTGGGCAAAGGCGGCACCGCTCGTACCAAAATTGCGATCGCCGCCGCCAAATTATTGGCAAGTCAAGGCAAGCGCGTACTCCTAGCAGGACAAGCAGAACCAACATTGCAAATCCTGCTGGGCACTCCCATTGCTGCCGATCCCCAAGAAATCGCTCCCAATTTGCAAGTAGTCCAGTTTCAAGCATCTGTTCTACTAGAACGCAACTGGGACGAAGTGAAGAAACTTGAGGCGCAATATCTCCGCACACCCATCTTCAAAGACGTTTTTGGTCAAGAACTGGTAGTCTTGCCGGGGATGGATAATGCCCTGGCACTGAATGCTATCCGCGAATATGATGCCAGTGGCAAATATGATGCGATCGTCTACGATGGCACGGGCGACTCTTTAACGCTGCGAATGTTGGGTTTGCCAGAATCTCTGAGTTGGTATGTCCGGCGATTTCGGCAATTATTTGTCAACTCCGATTTGGGGAAGACGATTACTGAATCACCTTTGATTCAACCTCTGATTAGCAGTTTTTTCAATGTCAACTGGACAGCAGATAACTTTGCCGCTCCCACTAACCAAGTCAATAATTTCTTAGAAAAGGGTAGAGCCGCTCTGGCAGATCCCAAGCGTCTCGTTGCTTTCTTAGTGACTACAGGAGATCCGATTGAGGTCGTAAATGCACGTTATTTATGGGGTAGCGCTCAACAAATCGGTTTAACTGTTGGTGGTGTTCTGCTTGTGTCTAACGGGACAAATGTCAACCTGTCAGAGGAATTTATACCCCTACCTGTGAGCGTCGTTCCCGACTTGCCCACAGGTGATTGGCAACCACTGATAGACGCTCTACCAAACTTTGAAGCACAAGCTTTACAGGCTCCCAAACCGATTGAAATAGACATCCACAATCGTCAAGTACGCTTATTCTTGCCAGGATTTGACAAAAAACAGGTCAAACTTACCCAATATGGGCCAGAAGTCACCGTAGAAGCCGGAGATCAGCGACGCAATATTCCCTTACCACCGGCTCTGAGTGGTAGACCCGTTGCTGGAGCAAAGTTTCAGAATAATTATTTGATAATTTCGTTTTAATTTAGTTAGGAGTTAGGAGTGACGAGTTAGGAATAAAACAATAATTCATAACTTTATAACTCCTAATTCCTCACTCTAAAAAAAATACGCTTTATGTCAGAATCAACTCCCATTACCCCAGACCCTAAACCGTCTGAAGCACTAGACTCAGTGGCAAATAATCTCAATGAGCAAGCGCTCGCGTCTGCCGATCGCAATGCGAAAACTAGGCAGATGTTGGGGATGAAAGGTGCTGCGTCTGGGGAAACTTCGATTTGGAAAATTCGTTTGCAGCTCATGAAGCCCATCACCTGGATTCCCCTAATTTGGGGTGTAGTCTGTGGTGCGGCTTCTTCTGGTAACTATACTTGGACGCTGGAAAATGTCTTGAAGGTAGCAGCCTGTATGTTATTGGCTGGGCCATTGATGACAGGTTACACCCAAATTCTCAATGATTACTACGATCGCGAAATCGATGCCATCAATGAACCTTATCGCCCAATTCCCTCTGGTGCAATTCCCCTACCTCAAGTAATTATTCAGATTTGGGTGTTATTGATTGCTGGCATTAGTTTGGCATTTGCGCTAGATGTGTGGTCTGGTCATGAATTCCCCACAATTACAGCGATCGCGATTATCGGTTCTTTCATCGCTTATATTTATTCTGCGCCTCCCCTGAAACTCAAGCAAAACGGCTGGCTAGGCAGCTACGCCTTGGGTGCAAGCTACATTACCCTACCTTGGTCTACAGGACACGCTTTATTTGGCGAACTGAATTCCACAATTGTGATTTTGACAATGTTCTACAGCTTGGCTGGATTGGGTATTGCCATTGTCAATGACTTCAAGAGTGTAGAAGGCGATCGCCAGTTAGGATTAAATTCACTACCTGTAATGTTTGGCATCACCACCGCAGCATGGATTTGTGTAGTGACAATTGATGTCTTTCAAGGATTGATTGCAGCTTATCTTGTCAGCATCCACGAGAATTTGTATGCAGCAATACTAGTACTGTTAATCATCCCGCAAATTACCTTGCAGGATATGTATTTCCTACGTGACCCCGTGAAAAATGATGTTAAGTACCAAGCCAGCGCCCAACCTTTCCTTGTTCTGGGAATGCTAGTAACAGGTTTAGCCCTGGGTCATGCTGGCGTTTAACTTATACTTCTGGAAAAGTCAGGAATTAGGAGTAAAACCGGAGACGCCCCGCCTCCGGTTAAGAGGTAATATACTTTTAATTCCTAATTTGTATCAGGACATAACGTGTTTAAACTGATATCTTTACTCATTCATGGGATTCAACCTTTGTTAATTCCGATTTGTTTTATCGGTGCTTGGACTGTAACTATTCTCGTTGTTTTGAGTCTCTGGACAGCGGCGAGAGATAGTTTAACTACAGCCAAGCAAATGCATCAAATCCCC
>NNBT01000054.1_pt1 | contig 23581 bp, 22 predicted proteins | sample 1173831 | NCBI WGS metagenome assembly NNBT01 (sample SAMN07173936, study PRJNA388173) | plant metagenome | isolation source: symbiotic tissue sample KVJ10 | place: Norway: Troms, Kvaloya island | reverse complement strand
CAAAGGTCAATGTTGCTCTGAAGGTATGATCGACGCGGCTGAACTCTGCGAACAACTGGGCGTTCCCCATCAGGTTGTAGATATTCGGGATGTCTTTCAGACGCATATTGTCGATTACCTAGTAACTGGTTACAGTGCTGGGATTACACCTTTGCCTTGCTCCCAGTGCAATAAAACGGTGAAGTTTGGGCCAATGGTGCAGTATGCTCGTGAAGAATTGGGATGCGATCGCATTGCCACTGGTCATTATGCCCGAATTAGCTATGACGAAGCAACTGGACGTTACCAGTTATTAAGAGCTGTTGACAGCAACAAAGACCAGTCATACTTTCTCTATGATTTATCTCAAGATTTACTTGCAGCAACTATATTTCCTTTGGGCGAACTAGAAAAAACTGACACGCGCCGGATTGCAACTGAATACGGATTGAAAACTGCTGATAAACCAGAAAGTCAAGACTTATGCTTAGTGGAAAGTAACGGTTCCATGCGGGCATTTTTGGATAAATATTTAGCTCCCAAAACAGGCGATATTGTCGATGTAACAGGCAAAGTTTTAGGACAGCATGATGGTGTCCATCACTACACCATTGGCCAGCGCAAGGGTTTGGGGATTGCGGCTGCCGAACCGTTGTATGTGATTGAATTAGATGCGGAAAATAATAAAGTAGTAGTAGGCGATCGCACTAAGGTAACTCAGCCAGAATGCACTGTAAATCGGGTAAATTGGGTTTCCATTGCCGAACCATCCACCCCAATTCATGCCGAAGTGCAAATTCGCTATCGTTCAACGCCTACACCTGTGACAGTGATTCCGTTGGAAAACTCCCGTGTGCGTTTGGTATTTGATGAACCCCAAATCAGCATTACCCCTGGACAAGCGGCAGTGTGGTACGACGGGGAAAAAGTGTTAGGTGGCGGAATAATTGAGCAGTTTAGTTAACAATTAATCGCTGATGTAGAGACGTTGCAATGCAATGTCTCTTTAATTATGTCGAAGAATCATCTTCGGTATTGGGATTTTACAACATATCCAAAATGCGATGATTTTCTGTTTGTAATCCGCGAACTTCTGCATTTGCAAACCTTTTTCTTTACATAAGCTCACATAGCGTCAGATAAAGATATTATCTAGTATTACTTTTCTAATTTTTACTAGACCATATCATGGCAAAAATTGCCATTTATTGACATGTCAGTATCAAATTGCAGCAACGAATTTTAACAAGCGATCGCACGCAGCTAGCAATTGTACAATCAACTGTTAAGCATGAGTACCTACACTTCTAAGGGGTCGATAGTTTGGATATTTTTTACTGAATTCTATTTGAAGCACCAGTATCTCATTTTTAATTTGTTTCGATTGGTTATGGTATAGCCAAGGTAGCCAATACAGCGTTTTATATACAGACAATGGAGCAATGTCTATATGAGCTTTGATAATCTCAAGTACTCGTCTCTGACCTAAACCGGGTAAAACTGCTTTAATCCACCATTCCACTGAACTTGCATCACCGTAAACAAGTCCTTTTTCGAGAATCACTTCTAAAAAAATGGGCTTGAGTTGCGATCGCTTGGCTAATTCGCATCCTTTCCAAGCATTTGCACTTAGCACGCGCCAAACAAAGGTAAATTTCTGCTCGTCATCAAGTTGACGAAGCCACTTCAGTAACTCATTTTCCTGTTTTGAGTCCATTCGTTCATCAGCGTACTCTATCGGGTCAAACATACTTGATGCAATATTAGAAATTAATCAAGAAATACTTTTGTTAATTGCCTCTTCAAACTCCTCCAAAGCTTGTACAGTTCCTACTTGCCAAGCTCGTTCAACCGTAGCGGCAACGATTTGAGTTAGAGGGATATTTGGAAAGTTAGGACTGTTATCAGATTCGATGTAATGTCCATTGCTGAGTAAATAAATTCTCAGCTTTTTACTATCGTAAATCCACAGTTCTGGAACTGCGATCGCTTATCCTAAAAATGACACCTTAAAATACTCCTAATTATTATTCCAAATCATTCTCTCCTAAATCTTCATCCAAGATTGCTTCAATATCTCGTCTGCCATAAATGACTCTAAGAATCTCTACACCCGAATCCGAAGGAAGATAAAAAACAAGATACTTTTTAAATCCTTTTATTGCTTGCTGTCGAACATGAGCTAAATTAGGATGAGAGAATTGACAAGATTTTCCCATTCCTGGCATTTTACCCAATTGTTTGAAAGTTGTTTCTGCTGCTGCAAGAAACCTATCTGAAGCTTCCAAGTTATCTTCTGCAATATAAGTAGCTAATTCTATCAAGTCGCGGATTACTTGCGGCCGTTTGCTTACGTTGGTCATTAACCTTGGTTTAACCCTTTATGCTTGGCGATTCTTTCCCGCACAGCTTGGCGTATATCTTCCCAATCGTCAGGAGTCATCTCAGTTGCATTGCCAGAATTTAGACCTTCTAAAAGCATCGTTTCCAAACGTTCAGCCGCTTGACGCTTTTGGTCTTGGCGCACTAACTCACGAAAATATTCACTGACGCTGCTGTAACCACCAGTTGCCACTTTCTCTTCTATATAAGTCCGCATCGCGTCAGGGAGAGATATATTTATACTTTTCACTGGCACTGCTTCCCTAATTTTTGCTTCATAATATTATTTTATGGCAATTTATGCCATTTATTGCCATATCAGGAGCAATTAGCAAAAGCTATACCTGCGGTAAACTACATCTACGCACTCTTTATCAAAAACGACTTCTATCTAATGCCTCTTCAAACTCTTTCAAAGCTTGTACGGTTCCTACTTGCCAAGCTCGTTCAACCGTAGCGGCAATAATTTGAGTTCCAGGGATATTTGGAAAGTTAGGACTGTTATCAGATTCGATGTAATGTCCATCCCTGAGTGAATAAATCCTCAGCTTTTTACTATCGTAAATCCATAGTTCTGGAACTGCGATCGCAACGTATGCATCAAGAGTTGTTTTTGATGTCACATCTGTTTCAATTGCCAAATCAGGAGGCGGATCGTTTGGTTCTAGTTTGCGACGACCGATCATTCTTTGATAATTTTGGATGTAGAAGCAAGCATCTGGTTCTACCCCCGCTATATTTTCCCGCTTGAAGGTGGTTGAACCGAAGGGTTCATAACTTTTTCCGGCGATCTTCAACAAGATTTTTACAATATCCGAAATTAAGTCCTTTGATTTTTCGTGTTCGGGTAGAGGAGCCATAATTTCTAACGTAGACTTGCTGTAAGCAACTCGTAGCGATCGCTTTTCCCCCAATTCTTGCAAAATAGACTCAAATTCCTCCCAACTGATATCCTGGATACTGACTGTACTACCAGGCGCTAGCCGCATTTGGCTAACAGGTTTAACAACGGGAGATACAGCAGTCATAAGGATTTTCCTTATAAAGGAACTATTCTCAAACTTGAGGCTGGATTAGCTTTAGCGTAACCTAATCAGATCGCTTACAGGCTAGTTGCAAAATTTTCCTCCATTCCCTAAACTCTTTTTCTCTACGTACCAGCATTTTGATAAGTTAGTACATAATCTGAAACAATAACAGTAAAAGCAAAGAGGGGATTACGTTGAGTCACAATCCAGATGCCATAGCCCCCCACGGCGGACAGTTGGTTAACCGTATCGCCACACCAGAACAAAGAGCAGAGTTTCTCTCAAAAGCAGACTTTTTGCCGCGAGTGGAACTAGACGATCGCGCCGTTTCGGATGTTGAAATGATTGCGATCGGTGCTTTTAGTCCGCTGACGGGTTTTATGAACCAAGAAGACTACGATCGCACTGTGACAGAAATGCGATTAGCTAACGGTCTTGTGTGGTCAATCCCGATTACACTATCGGTAAGCGAAGAAGTAGCTTCCCCGTTACAAGAAGGCAGCTTAATCCGTCTGGATAACTCCAGAGGCGAATTTATCGGAGTTTTGCAACTCACGCAAAAGTATAACTACGACAAAACCCGCGAAGCAATCAAAGTCTACCGCACTGATGATGTCAAACATCCCGGCGTGCAGGTACTCTATAACCAAGGTACTGTACATCTGGCGGGTGATATTTGGTTGTTGCAACGCGAACCTCATCCCCAGTTTCCCACTTACCAAATCGATCCAGCTGCCTCACGGCAACTATTTCAAGACAAGGGTTGGAAAACTATCGTCGGCTTTCAAACTCGCAACCCCATCCATCGCGCTCATGAATATATTCAAAAGTGCGCTTTAGAAATTGTTGATGGTTTATTTTTGCACCCATTAGTCGGAGCGACAAAAGAAGATGATATCGCCGCTGACGTGCGAATGCGCTGTTATGAAATTTTGCTGGAACATTATTACCCATTAGATCGGGTAGCTCTGGCAATCAATCCCGCCGCAATGCGTTATGCTGGGCCTCGTGAGGCCATATTCCATGCTTTAGTCCGCAAAAACTACGGCTGTACTCACTTTATCGTCGGACGAGATCATGCTGGTGTCGGTGACTATTACGGCACTTACGACGCTCAATATATCTTTGATGAATTTGAACCAAGTGAATTAGGCATTGTGCCGATGAAATTTGAACACGCTTTTTACTGCACGCGCACTAAGCAAATGGCAACATCTAAAACCAGTCCCAGCAGGCCAGAAGAACGTATTCACCTATCAGGGACAAAAGTTAGAGAAATGCTGCGGCGCGGTGAGTTACCTCCACCAGAATTTTCTCGTCCAGAGGTAGCAGCAGAGTTGGCGCGGGCAATGCGGATAGAAGTATCGGCATAATTCGTAATTCGTAATTCGTAATTCGTAATTCGTAATTCGTAATTCAGACTCCACTGATGAATCCGCTTTCCTTGAGTCAGGAATGTGTTTTTATCTTTTTACTAACTCAAGTTAGTGACTCTGTTACCAGAAATTATGAATTATGAATGAACAATTATTTGGTCAACAAGCAAGCAGCATAAACTGTAACTTTACAATACAGAGTTCAGCCCTGTAAGCTGCTAACTGAATAGCTGAGGGCTGATAGCTAATTATGAAACGTCGCACGTTTTTAGAGAGAATTGGCTCAATACTCGCGGTATTGGGGATAACTGAAGCTGAGTGGTTGTCTTTGGGAAATCGCTATTACCAGGCTTTGGCGCAACCCAGTCCGCGTAAATTGGCATTGTTCATAGGTATTAACCAATACCCAAAAATTCCAGCCCTCAGTGGTTGTCTGACGGATGTGGAACTACAAAGAGAACTTTTGATTCATCGCTTTGGTTTTCAAGGGTCAGATATCCTAACTTTAACTGAGGAACAAGCTAGTAGGGATTTCATTGAGGCGGCTTTTTTGGATCATCTGGGTAAGCAAGCTAAACCCGATGATGTGGTCGTCTTTCACTTTAGCGGTTATGGCAGTCGTGTCAAATTGGAGACATCACCAGAGACAATGCAAAATGCTCTGGTGCCAGCTAATGCCAGTTCCAAATCACAAGATGAAAAAATAGTCAACTATATATTAGAAGAAACTCTACTGCTATTATTGCGATCGCTCCCTACAAATCGAGTCACAGCAGTATTAGATACTAGCTATTATGCGCCAACCCCAGTATTAGGATTAAAAGTTCGTGCCCTTCCAGAATCATTAGAGGCAAAGCTAGCAGCAGAAGAAGTCGACTTTCTCCAACAACTTAAAACTCAAAAGTTACCCAGCACGCCGATTGTCTTAGCAGCTACCTCAAATCCCAAGCAGTCGGCGAGGGAAGAACTCTTTTCTGGTTTTAGTGCCGGGTTATTTACTTACGCCTTGACGCAGTATTTGTGGGAATTCACCCCAACTACCAGAATTCAAGTCGCTCTCTCCTATGTAGAAAATTCTCTATCCAAATTGGGTAGCAGACAACAACCAGGGAATCTGGAAAACCTCTCTCCTGTTAGGAGAGAGGCTTTGAATTCTCCCCCTTCCCTTGTAGGGAAGGGGGCTGGGGGGTTAGGTTTGCCAGACAATATTATTGGTGCAGAAGGCGCGGTGACAGCCATTGAAGAAGACGGCAAAACAGTCCAGCTGTGGTTAGCAGGATTACCGCCACAAGTGCTGCTATACTACGGAGTTAATTCTCGATTTACCTTAGCAACAACAACAGACGAATTAGTATTGCGATCGCGGACTGGGTTAACAGCAAAAGCGCAAATTACCCAAATAGAAGGTGCAAATCCCCTACAAATCGGGCAACTTGTTCAAGAAGCAGTCCGGGTTTTACCCCGAAATATTAATTTAATAATTGCTTTGGATACTGGATTGGAAAGAATTGAGCGGGTAGACGCTACAAGTGCCTTTGCTGCATTTCCCCATGTCTCCACTGTAGTCGCAGGGGAAAAACCAGCTGATTATTTATTTGCCAAACTACAGCAAACACCAAGTCGCTATGGTTTATTTTCTCTTGGTGGCGAACTAATTTCTAATGCCACAGGGGAAGCAGGAGAAGCTGTAAAATTAACAGTGCAAAAGTTAGCGCCAAAATTATCAACCTTGTTAGCAGCCAAGTTATGGCGGCTGACAGAAAATCAAGGTTCTTCCCGCTTGGCTCTCAAGGCAACCTTAGAAATAATTAATAACATATCGCCTCGCGTCATCATGCAGCGCGAAACAGTACGAACTTTCAAAACAGAAACTTCGATTCAAAAATCACTCCCTATTCCGATTGTCCCTATCGGTAGTCGAATGCAGTATCGGGTAGAAAACCAGAGCGATCGCCCAGTATATTTAATCTTGCTAGGATTAAATAATAATCATACAGCGATCGCCTTCTATTCTTGGGACACTCCCCAAGAACCCAACACCGCGGACACTAAACCTCTGGTTAAAGAAGTCGTCATCGCTCCAGGTGAAACCCTCACCCTACCCCAAACGAATACTGCTTCCGAATGGATGATTTCAGGGCCAACTTCTGAGTGCGAACACCAACTGATTTTTAGTACAGCCCCCTTTAACGGAACTCTTGCCGCCTTGAACACTACCAAGTATTCCACAGACCAACAAGGGCCAATTGGCCCATTGTTGAATTCCTTAGAAGTTGTACAAGCCTTGCTACAAGACTTACATAACGCTAGTGCCCTCAAAACGGAGATGAACGTCACAACAGCCGATTCACATAGCTTGGATGTGAATCATTGGGCAAGTCTTAGCTTTAGTTTTCAAGTGTTGTAAGTCAGTGGGTATGAATAATTAAAGATTTGTAGCTAGTGCCTCTACTAAAGCCTGATTTTGCTCATCTGTCCCAACAGTGATGCGTAATTTATCATCTAGTCCAGGCTGCTTGAAGTAGCGGATTAAAATTCCCTGTTCCTTGAGTTTTTGATAGAGATATTCTGCGTTTCCTTCTCTTGGCTGTGCCAGCAAAAAGTTAGCTTCGGAATCCCAGATATGAAAACCTAATTGTTTCAAGTCTGTTGCTAACTTAGCCCGTGATGCTTTAATCTTGGCTACACAAGCATTTTTATAAGCTTGGTCAGTGATAGCAGCCGTACCAATTGCACAAGCGATCGCATCAATGTTATAGCTATCTTTAACCTTAAACAATCCTTGCAAAAGTTTAGGATTCGCCACCCCAAAGCCCAATCGCAATCCTGCCAACGAGTACCCTTTAGATAGTGTCCGAAGCACAATGACGTTTTCGTATTCCTTAACCAAAGCCAATGCATTTTCTTCGGTAAAATCTATGTATGCTTCATCGATCGCTAAAACTCCAGGTAACTGGCTGGCTAATTTTCGCAAATCATTTGTTGCCACCACATGCCCCGATGGACTATTGGGCGACGCAATAAATGTTACCGCCCCATTGGCAGCAACTAATTCGTCCTTTGGTAAACTGTAGTCTTTGCTGTAGTGAATCTCAATAATTTCCGCCGCTTGCATTTCTGTTAATGTGCGATATAGCACGTAAGTAGGCATCGGATAAACTACCTTCTTCCCAGGTTCAGCACAGGCTCGAATTACCACACTCAACAATTCGTCACTGCCATTTCCGACAATTATCCAATCACTAGGAACTCCTAAAACTTTACTTACAGCTTCCCGGAACTCCCCCCCGAAAGGTTCTGGATACCGCCGCAACCACTCACCATCAATATTTCGTAGCACAGCTAATGCCGCAGGAGAAGGAGGATAGGGGTTCTCATTGCTGTTAAGTTTAATAATTTGTGTACCGCGTCGAGGCTGCTCGCCAGGAATATAGCTAGCCATTGCATCAATATTAGAGCGAAAGTAGTTGGTCATAGGGCATGGTAAATTGGGTGGAATGTCTCCGATGGGGGTAGCTGCGACACCTCATCGCATATCTTAAGCAAATTTCAACCCGCAATTTCTGACGATATCGTTTTTTGTCATTTACATCAGAAAATACGGCTTTATAAATTACGAATTACGAATTACGAATTATGAATTATAAAAATATGCCAGATAAATGGAATCCAGAACTATACGAACGATTTCAAGCTGAAAGAAGTCGTCCATTCTATGACTTGGTAGACATGGTACATCGGCAAGAAAACTTACGAGTTCTCGATTTAGGGTGTGGAACTGGAAAGTTAACGAAATATCTGCATGAAACCTTAGCAGCACAGGAGACTTTAGGGATAGATGCTTCTGAGAAAATGCTGGAAAAGGCGCGTCAGTTTGAAGGCAATGGACTACGGTTTGAGCAAAGACGGATTGAGGAAAACCCAGGAGATGGGGAGTTTGATGTGATTTTTTCTAATGCGGCATTGCAGTGGTTGACGGGACATGAGGTTTTATTTGAGAAATTGCGGGCAAAACTGCGGCCTGGTGGACAGCTAGCTGTACAAATACCAACTATGGATAGCGAGCCAGTGCATCAGATAGCAGTTGAGACTGCACAGGAATTCAGTCAAGAATTAAGAGGATATGTGCGGCGTTTAGAAGTACTTCCCCCAGAAACATACGCCAGACTGCTTTATAAATTTGGGTTTGTCAAGCAGGAAGTCAAGCTTCAAATTTATGGGCATGTGTTGCCCTCACGAGAAGCCGTGGTGGAGTGGTATCGCGGGACATTGCTAACGGCTTATGAGTCCCAACTGGATGCCCAAACCCATGAGCGATTTGTGGAACGCTATCAGCAAAAGCTATTCGAGTTGCTAGAGGATGAGCGCCCGTTCTTTTTCCCCTACAAGCGCATCTTAATGTGGGGGCGTATTTAACAAACTGAAGCTAGTTAGCTGAAAACTTTTCTGTGTATAAGTGGGCGATACTGGATTTGAACCAGTGACCCCATCCGTGTGAAGGATGTGCGCTACCCCTGTGCTAATCGCCCCAGACTTCTTATATAGTAAGCTTTTAAGCTATCTAATCTAGTTACCTGAATTTGTCTCCTAACTGATTGTATGTCAGTTTATGTCAGATTTCAGCAAGACAAGTATATTAAGTTATATTAAGCATTGAGTAAATATTGACAGTCTAAGATTGAGAGCTTAATTGACACTTGAATATTTGCTGGCTATGGTTGAGGAATATCCCTTGGTATAGCTTCCTTATTCTGGCTCTGCAGAGTATTGTGTGCGGGAAGTAATGTCAAGTAAATTAGCTTAGAATCCCAATTCTGCCTCCTGGTTAGGATTAGTGCGGGAATCTAAGTAAATTTAAGCTGTCAATATGGCAGAAAATTTAACTTGCAAAAATTAACTATTCTTAATATTTAAGAAGGCTTAAGTTGTGAGCTATTGAATTTCTTTCACTAGTATTTCATGCTTCAGTGAAAAGCTAAGGTTTATCAGCCTTCTATTTTTTATTTGTCTAGTTTTTTAAAGCTCGACAAAATATCTTTTAAATCATCAAAAATACGTTCATAGTCTTTGATATAAACTTGCTGTTTTTCAGTCATGTTTTAGGAATAATTTTAATTCTATTGGTCAGCAATAAAATTAAATTATTACTCTTCTCCAGTTGGTCAAGGAAGGACTTTATTAATTTCCCTTACTTGATTACATTATAGTAAAGTTACTGAATGCAAATAAATAATTAATTGCTACATTCAAATTAAATAAAATATCTATATATTAGTCAACATTTATTTTTGCTATTAGGAGATACTAATGACTACTGAAAAATCAAGCGGAGAAATATGGTTAGCCCTTGGATTATTAACAATATCCCTAGCTGTATTAGGCTACGGAACCACGCTACCTAAAGAAGAAAAAGCAGAAGGATTAACCTTATGTAAATCTTCTGTAGGAGATAGAGGATATCTGTCAGGAATAGTAACTTCAGCAGAAAAAAGAAATGGGGACCTTCTTGTAAATATTACAGAAGGTACTGAAGGCTGTAGTGGTTTACTTATGGCTGACTACAATGCTAAAGGTAAATTACTTCCAGGTAATAGAGTCAAAGTTAAAGTCAAAGTAGTACAAGATGGAATGTACCAACTTGTAAGTAATAATATTTTAGTTGATCCAACTGTAGTAAATACAGAAGGAGCAACAGAAACCCCAGCCAAAATAGAAATATTAATCAGACAAGAACCTGAATTTTCTTCATCAGATACCTATGCATTATTTCCTATAAGAGTAAAAGGAGATGTATTAAACTTAAAAATAAATAAAAAAATAGCAGAACAAATTCAATATAACAAACCTGTATTTGTTTACTACTACCCTTCAACAAAAGTAGTAACTGGACTTGAATATCATTAAACTTACTTAATTAACTGGAACCTATAAATGTTACTAATTGGAATCTTACTTGGTAGTCTATTAGGTATTGTCTTAGGATTAATACCTTCATTCAATTCAGGATTTGTACTTATATTTGCTTCCTCTTTAGGAGATCCCTACTTTGCAGTAGGTTTAATCTTAGGTATAGATGCAACTGCTTCTATTATGAAACATTTAAGTATGCTTAATTCTTCCTTAGAAGATATGGAAGAAAATAAGTTATATAAAAGTGATCCTAGTCTTATACTAACTGCATTAACTTCTGGAATGACTGGTAAATTTATAGCTAGTTTTGTAGGTATAGGTTTACTTATATTCCTACAAGGAAGTAGTTTAAAATTAGATGGGATGGGTAGAGCTTTATGTATTGGATTAATACTAGGAATATGGGTAATATTACTTATTAAATCTAAAGGAAAAGAATTAGCAATAATAAGTCTAGTAACTTCAGGATTATTAGCAATATTAGCTACAAATCTACCTATTAACCAACCAATGTTTATATTAACTTCTTGTTTATTTTCTTCATCTTTAATAAAATCAGGTTTAGAAAATCAACCAAAAATTAAAGATCCACACATTACAAGTTTTCATACTGGGGTAGAAATTGCTTCAGGATTCTTTGCTGGAGCATTATCTTCAGTTTTATGGGGATTACCTACTTCAGTAGTATGTAAAGCTATTGAGGAAGAAGAAGATAAACCTCACACAATTATAAGTAGAAAAGCATTTGCTGATGGAGTCTCTTCAACATTAGGCTTAACTATTTTATTAGCTATCAAAGGCTCTAGAAGTGCAGCAGCTCAAAGTATAAGCAGCTTAAATATTGAATTTAATGATGTAGAAAGTATAGGTATAATTCTTACTTCATTCTCATTATCCCTAGTAGGTTACCTGATGTTCAACAACATTATGGAATTATATATTGCTATATATAACTTGACTCCTACTTTCTTTAATAAAGGATTAGTAGTAGTTACATTTTGTATGTTAATGTGGTTAAGTAATGGTTGGTGTATTCCTTTAATATTAGCTAGTCTATTATTAAATAAACTAATTAAATTAGCAGAAGCACCCAAAGAACTTAACTTAGGAGCAATAAGCGTCCTGCCAATAATAGCTTTGTTTTAATGAACTTTTACCAGCATTAAAGACTAATTAAAAAGCTAAATAACTTATTTTTTATCTACTTTGATTAAAATTTCTTTAGTAATTTCTCTAACTTCCCTGACTTCCTCAATAATTTTAGAGTGTTCATTAACGTAAGTATTGTGATTTGCTTTAGTATCACCAGACATACTTTGTACAGAATTTGCAAGTGATCTGAAAGATTCAGCATCTCCCTCTAGCTTTTTAATCCATGTAGATATGAGGTTATTTACTCCCATCCATCTGGCTAGCAAAACTAAACCCAATATAGTAAGGAGCATCCCAAGCCCCACTCCTGCACTTTGGGTAAGTATTTGGTCAACTATTTTGCCTTCAGTATCTTGATTAATTTTGATATAAGTTTTAGCTGTGGGAGCTTCAGGAACAGGAGTAAAAGTTGCCTCATTTATCTTTGAAGGGGTATTAGAATTAACAGTAGAATAATTAATTTGCTCTGACATATTATTAATATTATTAAATTTACAAAAAATAAAGCCTCCAGTTAAGGAGGCTGTTTATGTTAGTAATTTGGTTCTTGAGTAACCATTTGGTCAGCAATATATTGTTGAATCACCGTAATAGCAGCAACTATATTAGTACCTGACAAGGCAGAGACTATGATAGGGTCTTCTGCTTTAATTTCATTAATGATTTTACCTTCTGGGTCTACCCAGACTGTTTTATAATAGGCAGCTATCTGTAAAGTAGATAAATCCCCATTTTGGATATCTGAGCTGGTTTGTATTCTCCAAATCCAGTTGCGTTTTTCAAACTCTACTATATTAGTTTCCATTATATTTATTCCTTAAAATTAAGCTAATTTTAACCAGTTGGAAGCATCTGAAATCAAAGAAATCATAGAGTATTGCATCATCAAAACAAAGCTGCTACTACCTTCTATAGTTTGCGCTCCATTAGGGGTAACAATTACACTATTCATAGTGCTATCTACCTTTTTAATTCTGATAATGTAACCAGACCCTACAGTAACTGCACTAGGTAAATTTATAGTTAATGCAGCAGAAGCAGCATTTACAGCTATATACTCATTAAGGTTAGTGATAGTGTAGTTACCTGATGTAGAAAGGAAGGCTATTCTTCTAGCATTAGTCTGTAGTGTTTTTGATATAGACAAGCTTCCAGTTAACGTATGGTTGGTATTAACAGAAACTCCAGCATTTATCGCTCCACTAACACCAAGTCCCCCAGAAATCACTACTGCACCAGTAACGTTTGAGGTAGAACTAGTAGTATCACTAAAAGTTTTAATTCCTGCAATAGATTGATTACCAGTTGTTTGGACTGCTTCTAAAGCAGCCTCTGCAATGGCTGCTTGAACATTAGTGGCTGCAATAGAACCTGTAGGGGTGAAAGTGATACTACTAGCAGTTGTAGCAGCAGAGGCGGTTGTGGGTTCCCATCTAGTATTAGCAGAGTTATAAGTTAATATCTGACCATTTGTAGGGGTAGTAGCAGATACCGCTACACTTTGAATCTTATCAGTATTCCACTGAGCAATGCTATTACCTACTTGGGCAGCAGTTGTGTTGTGAGGATTAGAGGTGTTGGATGTGTGACTAATTAAAGATGTGTTTGTGGCTCCACCTAAAGCAATTAAGGCATCAGAGGCAGTATTAGCCCCTGTACCTCCTTTAGAAATAGGTAATGTGCCGCCTATATTAGAAAGAGATAAGTTAGCTTCAACAACATCAATATCTACTTCATTATTAGTTGTATCATTGGTAACATTTACTTTAGTTGAAGCAGCATTAATATTTTTAAATTCTAAATTAACTCCAGTTTTCTGTTTAAATATACCAACTCCGCCTACACCAATATTTGATGCAGTATTTGTTTCACCAGCACCAGCAGAAATGGTTTGGTTAGTCCATTTAGAAGTTGTGGAATTGTAAGTTAAAACTTGAGTATTTGAAGGCGAAGAAATAACTACATCAGCTAACTCAACTAAAGTGTCAGAAGCAGCAACTAAGGTATCAACTTCAGTTTTAGAGTAGGTTGTACTTTGGTTTGCCTTGGCGGTTAGTAAAGTGTTAGTTTCCGTTTTAGTATAAGTGGTGGATATATCAGCTTTTAAAGCTAAACCAGTAGTAAGTTCAGTATCTCTTGTGATTGCATCAGGTATTTGAGTATCAGGAATCTTGCCCCCGCTATCTAAAGTAGCAACCCCTAAAGCAATTCCTTTAGCAGTATTAGGAATGCTGCCTGATATTAGGGTATCGGTTTGACCTTTAGTGTAGACATCAGTAGAGTTAGCTTTAGTGGCTAGAGAAGTGATTACATCACTACTATTAGCTTTCAGAGATAAAGCTGCTGTAACATCACTAGAATTAGCTTTAGGGGCTACTAAACCATCAGTTTGGGGTTTATTATAATAGTTAGTTAAATCAGCGCCTGATGCCCCTGCTATAAGAGTATCCACTTCAGATTTGAGGTAAACAACTGGGTCAGTAGAATTAGTATTAGTTCTAACTTTACCAGCCACAGTATTAGTTGCTAGATTTACACCAGCTTGGCTTAATATATAGGTTATTAAAGATTGATGTTGGGGATTAGAAGAATCTCCACCACCTTCACGCAGGACAGAGAGTTCTAAGTCAGAGGTTCCTACAGGTACAATAGCATCAAAAGTTTCTCCACCTGGTAATACAAACCTATAAAAAGATGAGCGTTCACCTTCTTCATTACACCAGAGAGTAAATTTAATTTTACCTTCTCTATTGGTAACAAAGTTTTTAGTAACTTGAGGGTATTCTATATTATCAATAGTATTACCCTGCATGTGAATTACTTGAACAACAGCATTTCTTAGTGGTTCATTATTTAACCCAATAAATGTAGATTTAATAATTCTTTGAGTTGGCATATTTATTTTATGAATAAAAAAGTTCACTCTAAATTAATAAAGTGAACCTTAAACTTTTAGTATTTAATAATCTTATTAGCAGCTAACCAAGGTTGCATATTTTCATGTGAACCATTGCCCCCTTGAGAATTAATACTAATATTAGAAGTGGCAGCATTTAAGCTAACATTAGTTTTAGCTCCACCCATACTAATACCAGTAACTGCACCATAGACACCTACGTTTGTACCGCTACCAGCTATAGATATTCCTGTTTGACTAGGTTGAGTTGGGTAATTAAATAAACTTTCAAGATCAGCATCAACTGGATAACCACCCCCTGACACACTACCTTTAGTATTGATTCTTACAATGTGGGTATGTCCTGGGTCATTAACGCCGTGAGCATGTCCTGGGTCATAAACTCCATGAGAATGGCTTGGATCAGAAAGTGTATGAGAGTGAGCAGCCTCATTAATTGAGTGACTATGCCCCACATCATTGACACCATGAATATGAGAAGGTGTTTGAGCTAGATTTAAAACAACGCCCTCTAATCCTCCTGTTTGTCCCAAGGTGCGATTAGTTAAAGCTGAACCTGCACCTGCTCCTATAGATACCCTACCTCTACAATCTGGTACAGCAAAGTTAACCCCAGATTGACCATGAGAGTACCCAATTGCAGCAAACAGGGCTGGGTATGCACTAGGGGCATAATAAGTACCATCTTGCCATAACCAACCTGAAGGTAATATTGTTCCCCCAAAGTCCATCATTGCCCCAGGAGGGATTAGTTGAGTAACAGGAATATCAGATGGGCCTAATCTGTCAACTAATTTGTCTCTTAAATCAATGATGCTTCCAGATAGAGTTCCAGAGGCAGTAGTTACTTTAGCTAGAGGAAAACTAATATTAGGTAAGCTAGAGGCAGCTTGTACAGTTCCATCAGAACCGACATATATATATCTGGTAACATTATCTGGTAAATTAATTGAACCAGGGCTGATACTAACTAAAGTACCATCAGCTAATAAAACTATTCCACCTAAATAAGAAAAAGTTAGCCCAGAAGTATGACTAACTTTTAGGCGGTTATAAAAAGTATAAAAATTTGATTTAATTTGACCTGGGGTGTCATCTAAATAGTCATCTGAAACTTTAGGACCATGACCAATAAAATCACCCCCATCTGCTATAGGGTTGCCCATAGCATTGGCGAGTTCAGCCGTGAAAATATCTCCATTTTGGAGGATACGTCTAGTCATATATTTTAATTAATAATAATTTGTAATAGTTATATAGAAGCTACTTTTTGACCCCACCAATTTGTAACCCCTGGATCTCCAAACAATTTATATGAGGTACCTGATCCAAAATTAGTAAGCTTTAGTCTTATTTGTTGACTAGCTGTTAATTTCAGTTGTATTGGACATATTGGGGTAAATTGACCAGATGTTGCACCTAGTGGAATCTCACAAATACGTATTGTATCAACACCATTAATTTGTAAGAATGCACCTAATGATCTTGTTGAGGAGTTTGAATTATACAAGTAGAGACTACCACCAAACAGGTATATACCGTCTTCTGGTACACTAAAATAAGTAGTAGAAAAACTACAGTTTGCAATATAATCTACTGCCGACCAACTAATAACAGAGTCACTACTAGTTATTAAATCACTTGTTAATATAACTTTAAAATATCTATCAGTTTGAGAGCTAACAAAACTAGTTGTAGCTACCTTAGTACTTTTATCATTAATAGTGGGAGTTGGGGCAATAACAGTACCAGTAAAAGTAGGCGAAGCTAAATTAGCTTTAAGCGCCAAACCTACTGTAACAAAATTAGTGTTAGCCACTTTTGTTGAAGCATCCCCTAAAGTTTGATTTGGTACAATTACATCCCCTGAAAAGATGGGAGAAATTAAGTTTGCTTTTAAAGCAACATTAGACTTCACATCTTCAACTTGGTCATAAACTGCATCTTGAGAAGCAGATTTACCTGAACCATTCCAAGCAGAATTATAAGGAGTGTCATCAGCTAAAATTAATGAACCATTAGGTTCAACTGGTATAACCATCCAACTAGTTGTATTAGTTGGTACTACTCCTGTGATAGGATTTAAATCTTTGCTTATGTAAGTTCTGTTTAAGTAGGTTACTAAATCTCTGAATTTGTAGGTAGTAGTGGGGTTATAAGCACCTTGAGGAAAAGGACCACCAATACTTTGAGCAAGTGCTGGAGTAGTTGAAATTAACCTAGCAACTCTCAAGGCACCTGTATCTAAAACATCATTTACAATTCCAGTAGGTAATAATGAAGACCACTCTACAGGGCTAACATTAGGAACTATGGCATTAAAATTAATTAAAGCTGGCTCAATTAATGACCCATCTGTATTAGTTTTAAAGAATTGAAAGTTATAGGTAATTCTTGAAGTTTCAGATTGGGGCAGTGTTATATTAATTACTCCTGCTGTTATAGTGAAGGTATATGGTTGAGGTAAATAGATTGTATCTGGGGAAGTAGTATCATCAATTAAGCTACCAGCTAATACAACAATAAGTTTACCTGTAATAGGATTCATACCTGAATCCTTTAATGTTCCTACTATTTGAGTCATTTATTTATATTATTTAAAATTAAGAAAAATAATTATCATTAAATATAATTTCAGTACTGCACCAACAAGGTCCATATAAGGAATTAAGCTTTTGAGTTAACTTAAATTTATCCCCATATTTATAGGCATTAGGTAAGTAGATAATATATTCCCAAGCACTAGTTCCTAATGGGTCTCCAGTAGTAGAAGTTCCTATGATAAAATTACCCCTGGAAGTTATTAGGTGTTGTATATTGAAGCAATCTAATATTAGGCTTAATACTTCTTTAGATCCTTTGTTAGGCCATATATTAGTGTATGAGTTAGATATCAATAATCTTTTAGTTTGGGTTGTCCAAGTTTTATCCCAATAATTACCAGTGAATCCAGTTAGAGGAGCTAGAAAGTCTAACCATTCTGGGTCACATAATAGAGGATTTAGTTGTCTAGGGAGGTCATCAACTTTTGCTTTAGTTTGTACCAGTAACTCATCAAAATAACCTGTAAGCCATTCAGTAATTTCATTAGTCTGGTAGCACTCAGGTAATCTACTATGTATAGGTTTATTAGTAGCCCATGATTCAGAAGTTTGCATTATACAAATCCCCCAGACTCAGAAAACGATTCACCTTCTCCCCGCAAGGCTTCATACACTACGCCATTCTTATCCACTAATTGCATAAATAGAGAGTAAGGGTAAGGCAATGTATAGTCATTTGGTATAGGAATATTTGAAGGAGTTCCATTTATACTGAGGGTTCCTCCATCTACAATTACTCCGGTGTTCCTTAGAGCATAACCAACTTCAAAAAATAATATATCTTTGCTTAATGGATAATAACTAGGATTTAAATAATCTTGGTATGCTTCCCATAAAATATCAAAGGCTTCTTGTGGGTCAACACCAGGAGATAAATTATATTGTAATTCTGCACTAATAGGTAATAGCTCAATAGGACTAGCATATAGTGATGTACCTAATTGAATTCTCTTTGCTAATTCAGATTTAACATAAGTAATTTGGGCATCATTTGCAGGTTCACCATTTGAGTTTAGAAGAAACAAATGAACTGCTCCTAATTCTCTAGTAGTCTTATCTCCACCAAGTAAACCTATAGCTTTACAGACTGAACCATCACCTAATAAGATTTCAGCAGCCTGTTCATAATCGTTACTAGAAACTAAGTTTCTAAGTCTAATTTGAGTAAGTGCCCTGTTAATAGCAGAAGCTTCACTTTCTAAATCTGAGCCACCTGATGCAGCTTCAATATTAGTGACACCAGCAAGGTAAGTTAAGGGTTGAGTTATTCCAGTAATAGAGTATGCTGAGATGTTGTACTCAGAACCTACTTCCTCAGCAGTAGCAGTTACACTTCCTGATACCAAACCTACAGGAATTACCAAAGGTGCATCAGTGAAGAATGAAAGTTTACCTTGACTATCAACTACTTCAAACCCTTCAGGAATTGTGAATATAACACTTTGAGGAGAGCTAATACTAAAGGTTAATGTGGTTTTAGCTTTAGTTCCACTACTACGTGTAACTCCAGTAATTTTAAGGAAGTCAATTACTAAAGCTAAAGGTAATTGATTTACATAGTAAAGTAATTCAGCCCCAGCAAAGGCTTGCCCTTGTATTAAAGCTGCAATAGGGGAATTCTCTGTGAAGTCATTTAATAATCCACCAGAGGCGTTGTAGACTTTTAATTTAGCTTGTTCTACAATGTCTATCTCATTTTTTGGATCAAGGATTATTGAATTTAATATAATTTCAGCCATATTTAAATAGTTATTTTTATAGGATTTTGTTCAAGCTCTCCATACGACCAATAAACTAAAAGTACAGCTTCACCTTGGTCATTGATTGATCCATCAACTTCAAATTCAGCGTCAGGAATATATTTTTCTAACCCTGTTTTAAATTCAGAAGTGATAAGGTTAATATTTGAAATGCTAGTAAATAGAGAATCAGTTCTCCCATAATTGTGAACCATTACCCTTTCATTAGTTTCAGTTTGAAGCCAACTAAGGATGTGTCCTTTGATTAAATCAGCTTCACTAGTCACAACAACATTTCCTCTCACTGGGTTAATAGTAAGAGGAAAATTAATACCTTGAGTTATCATAAATTTCCGTTATCTAATATATATAGATGTCCCAATAAAATTAATTAAATTTATAAGTCTTCAATCAACCTACACTTCCAGTTTTTATACTGCTTATATCTATTATTACCGACACCCCTCATACAGCTAGCATCTAGGTTATGTTCCCTACAGAATTCTGCTAAGTTTTTAACCACTTCAGATTTACCGTCTGGAGAAGTGACTTCCCATACTTTACTTATTTTGTCCCGACTTTCTTTAGATAATGTTTTACCTAAATTGGACTGCCTTAATTTAGCTTTAGTCTCCTCAGAACGTGGTACACCTAGTCTAGTTTGTGTAGCTTTATAGGTACACTCTACGGAAGGTTTATGCCCTATGTTTTTAAGTGTTTCACTTCTCCTTTTTTTAGTATCTTCTGATTGGACTCTACCTTTTTGGGCCACACTCATCTTTAATCTAGCTTCTTCACTCCTTTTTGTACCTAATAGACTATTGGCAATCTTACAAATATTATATTCAGGTTGGTAGGTGTCTAAATATATTTGCTCAATATCTAGTAAGTATTTATTATCTACCCATTCTTCCTTGGGGACTACTTCAAGAATCTTAAATTCAAACCTGAATTCAGTGTACTTATTCCAGGCATTCTGTAAGCGGGGTGAATGGTGTTTACCTTTTCTCAAGTCTGATTTGTGAGTATTCCACCTTTTTCTAAAACTTTGAGAGGTACTACCTATATAAGCCTTACCTGTGTCTCTATTAATAATTACATAAATACCAGTCTGATTAAGTTCAGCAGCAGTGTAGGTCATTTCAGACCTCTTACATGCTGATTCATAACTGTAACTATATAAGAGGATAAAGATAAGTTTTCAGCTTCAGCTAACTTAATCCATTCAGCCTTTTTAGTAGAGCTAACTCTAAATATAATATTGGAATCTTTCATGTTTGTATTAGTAAAGTATTACATCTTCTACTAATACAAACTGTCCCAACTTAACTCCACCCAGAAGTTACTATATGATCTCCCCTACTATCTGTAGCTCCAACAACTACCACAGGCTTATCATTAATTGACATAGTGCCAACATTAATTAGGCGCAGACCAAAACCACCGCAGTTCACTGTGAGGACACCTCCACCCATCTCGCTGGTTCCATTACTATATAACTTAACAAACCAAGTACCTGCTTGCAATAAGACATATTGGGCAGCACTTAAAGTAATCGCCTGTAGAGCTTGCATAAAAATATTTCTTTTAGAGTAAGCTTTAACATCTTCTGTGGCTGTAGAAGTTATACTTTTTTCAGAGTTAATAGCTACTTCACCACTTACATTTAAAGTATCAGTTCCACTTACTGAAACATTTTTACTTCCAGGAATAGATGAGTAATAATCATTAACAATATCTTCTTTATCTTTAGGTGGGTTAGTATCATTAATTATAGGAAGATAATACCCATTACTTTCTAAACCATCTACAAATAAAATTAATACTGTTGAGTTAATGGGAGGCAGGTTAGCATCTACTCCAGGAGCAATATCAAGTCTTCTAATCCAATCTGAGGATAGTGAAGGACTACTAGGTAATGCTACTTTAATTCTTCTTTTATTTTGGGGATCTGCATTATCTACGCATATTCCTAATGTTGGGTAAGGCATCCTACCCTGCTGATCAATAGCTATCTGGTTAGCTTTTTGAGATTGATTTAATATTTCAAATATATTATTCATAATTAGATTGGATCACCTTTTTTAGGTAGTTTTACTCTCAAGCCTGGATTAATTGGGGTACCTGCTACTCTAATTTCCCAATGTAAGTGGTTTCCAAAGGAATGGCCTGTATTACCCATTAGTGCAATCACTTGACCTTGCTTAACTTGCTGACCATTACTCACTAAAATCTTACTAGTGTGGGCATAGGCAGTTTGTTCATTATTTGTATGGTCAATGATTACTTTGTTACCATAACCATCGTTTGCATCTCCTACAGAAGACACATTTCCATCAGCAGCAGCTTGAATAGGTGTTCCCGCATTATTAGCAATATCAATTCCCTTATGAAGTTTAGTAACCCCATTTAAAGTTCTCAGACCATAAGGGGAAGTAAATGTACCATGCGTAGGAAGAATATAAGTGTTACTCCCTGAATTTGTACTGCTACTAATAACTGGGTTTTCTATTGATTTAACTGAGGGGATATCACTGCTAGCAGATTTATTCTTCAGAGGAGAATAACAAGTAGCTCTACTAACAAAACTTCCACCAGAGTATGTATGAGTAATGGTATCAATCACCCACATTCTGTCAAGGTATTTACTAACCCCTTTAGTTTGAAATAATGTGTCAGGATCAAGTGTTAAAACTTCAGGAGTAGTAGGAAATTCAGTTTGAGCTAATATACCTTTAATTCTGTTTTCATCACTTACTCGTTGACTATCAACAGTATCAGTAGCTCCTGTAGTTTTAGGGGCAGGAATAGGGCTTACAGCTCCTGTGGTGGAAGGTAGGTTATCTCCACCTGTACCAACAACATTTTCCTTTTTCTTCTGAACCATTGCCCCAGTGTCAGGGTCAATCTCAAACTTACGCTCACCAGTTGAAGTTGTCTCTCCTGGTTTAGATGACCTTGCACCCCCTGAGCTTGAAGTCTGAGCTTGGTGAGATACAGTAAACGTCCCACCCATGTTTGTGCCATACTCACATACAAAAACATTCTGGTCAGCTTTTAAACCTTTCCTTGGTCCTATATATAATGTTGGCCCAACACAGTGAACTCTGTAACCAATTCTTTTAGCTTCAATTAGTAGTGCCTCATAATCTGTGATTCCTCTTTGAGGGAACCTAGTGTATAAGGGACCATCTTCAGGCATCTCAAGTTTCATTCCATAATTGGAAGTAATCTTTTGAGCTATCTTTTTAAAAGTCAGATTGGTGTAAACAGTGTTCCTAACTCTCTGAGTCAGAACCCAAGTAGCAGCAGTTCCAGAAAATTCAAGTGCATCAGGTTCAAATAGAGAAAACTTGAGTCCAGTATGGATGAAAGAATAAGCTGCGATCGCTTTACCTCCATAACCCATCTCAACTGTAATTTGAGCACCTGCTAGAGTCTTAGCAATTGGAGCAGCTTGAGTAGTAGGTGATTGAGAAGCTGCTACAGAGGAAGCTGCATTTGTAAGGGGAATACCTCCTTCTTTGTAGAACTTAATTCTGCTTAAGTAGTAAGTTTTTAATTCACTCATGGTCTTTGTAGGTTGACCATAAGGGGACCCAGGAAGTGATGCCCAAATAGTGTTTACCTTAGTGATGGAAGACTCAAAATTACCTTGTTCTACATCACTTACAGCCGCCTTTTGTCTAATTAATTCCACTGCTCCTTTATCCTGTGATACAGGGGAGAAGTCAGGTAATATTAAACTACTTTGTAAACTAGCCCAAGTTGTATTTAAAAATTGATATCTACCAGCAGCAGTAGAAGAATACCCGCTTAATTTAATTAATTTATTTGGGTGTTTAACATAACTACTAAAAGTACTGCCACCAAAAATCATATTATACTTAGCACCTTCAGCAAAGGCTATAGTATCTAAAGTGGCTCTCATATTAACAGAGAGAGTAGAATCTACTGTATAGTCTGGGGCTGAAGAATTAGAAAGTTGAGAATTTTTAGTCTGAGTACTTTGTTGAGTTGCAGTCTGTTCTTTAGTTTGATTACTAGTTGATGAAGCAGAAGTAGTTGTGGAATTCTCTACTAATTCAACTTTAATATTATGTAGTAGACCAATAGCATTAGCAGCTTGGAATCCCTTAGTACCTGTTAACTCATTAAATGCTCTAGTAAAAAGGTCAATACCTCTATCACCTAAAGTAGTATGAGGCCCCCAATCTTGGATATCACAAATGACAGATTTACCATTATCGAGATTAGTAACTTTTACTTTGTCTCCAAACTTGAGGTCAGGAAACATCCCCTCTTGACCAAACTGTTTAGCAGCAGCAGGGTTGTTATATCTCATTGCGCAACCAAAGTCTCTATCAGGGTAAAGAGTGTTATCCCTAGAACCTGTGGTGTCATTGAAAATACTAGCGGTAGTTTTCTCAAATAAAACTTTACCAGTAACACCTACTCCTGAATTAGCATCAGGAATTGCTGAGTTAGTAATTGA
>NNBT01001998.1_pt1 | contig 23820 bp, 22 predicted proteins | sample 1173831 | NCBI WGS metagenome assembly NNBT01 (sample SAMN07173936, study PRJNA388173) | plant metagenome | isolation source: symbiotic tissue sample KVJ10 | place: Norway: Troms, Kvaloya island | reverse complement strand
CGCAATGACGGTGAAGCCCGTCAGGCCGCGTCCGGCCTCCGGTTGAAGCGCCTGCCGCTCTCGCCGATCCAGCCGGCGACGAGTGCGCCGAAGAGAAGCGCCAGGCCGATCAGCCCGATGAACAGCGGCGAGATCTGGACGCCGCGGACGATGCCGGAATCGCTGATGCGCAGTCCGATCCAGTCCGAGCCGGCGAACTGGCTGCCGGAGCGGACCGGCACGATGCGCGGCACCATGACGGCGGAGCCGGCCTCCTGCCCGATGCGGCGCGATGAGCCGCCGGTAGCCTCGGCGAGCGCCTGAAGCGCGGCCGGGTTGCTGACCACCTCCATCAATTCGCGCGGGTTCTCGGGCCCGACGCTGGCGAAGGCGATGAGATTGTCGCCGGCAATCCGATGCAGCCCGAACTCGCCGGTCGGGATGCGGGCCGTGAACAGCCCGGGACGGCCGGGTTCGAGCGGGATCGAGCGCGACTGGCCGTCGGGGCCGGTAACGATGACGGGCGCGGGGTTGTCGCCCAGGGTCTGGCGCTCGACCTCGATGACGCCGCTGCGCGCGACGGCGCGCAGGGCCTCCTCTTCGAGATCGGGCTCCTTCATCAGCCAGTGACCGAGACGGCGCAGCAGGTCGAGATGGGGACCGCCGTCGCGAAATCCGCGGGCCCAAAGCCAGGCATGGTCCGACAGGAAGAGCGCGACGCGGCCCTTCTGCTCGCGGGCGAGCATCAGCAGGGGGCGATCGCCCGGCCCGGTCATGACGGCCGAGCCGGTGCGGGCGCGCGCGCCGACCATCCTCAACCATTCGCCCCAGCGCGGCGGCTCGACTTCGGAGCCGGGCAGGTCTCGCGTGACGGGGTGGCGCTTGCCGGGATCGCTGACGCGGGCGCGGTAGGCCTCGTCAATGACGGATCCGTCGGGCACGGCCGGCAGGATCTGGCCGAGCGGGGTGCGCGACAGAGACTGCGCGCCGGCATATTCCGGCCCCGCCGCGATCAGGAGTGCGCCGCCCTCGCGGACATAGCGGACGATGTTGTCGAAATAGACCAGCGGCAGGATTGACTGGTTAGCGTAGCGGTCGAAGATGATCAGGTCGAATTCCTTGATCTTGACCTGGAACAGCTCGCGCGTCGGGAAGGCGATCAGCGAAAGCTCATTGATCGGCGTCCCGTCCTGCTTCTCCGGCGGACGCAGGATGGTGAAGTGGACGAGGTCGATATTGGCGTCGGCCTTGAGCAGGTTGCGCCAGGTGCGCTCGCCGGGATGCGGCTCGCCCGAAACCAGGAGCACGCGCAGCTTGTCGCGGACGCCGTCGATCGTAATGACGGCGCGGTTGTTGGCCAGCGTCAGCTCGTTGTCGAGCGGGGCAGCCTCGATCTCGACGACATTGGGGCCGCCGCGGTCGATGCGGACGGGCACCGAGACGGTTTCGCCGACGGTGACCTCGCGGCGCGCGATGATCTCGCCGTCGCGGCGGATGGTCAGGCCGGCGCGGCCGGGGCCGCCCTTCTCCAGCACGCGCAGGCGGATGTTCTGGTCCTTGCCGACGATGCCGAAGCGCGGCGAGTCGACCAGCACGATGCGGCGGTCGATCTCGGCGTTGCGGCCGGTCGTCAGCACATGCAGCGGCGCGCGCAGGCCGAGCGCCTCGGCGGTCGGCGGGGCGTCATGGGCCAGGCCGTCGCTGATGACGATCGCGCCCGCAACGCGTTCGGACGGCACGTCGGCAAGGCTGGCGGCGAGCGCCTCGAACAGGCGCGTGCCGTCGCCGGAGCCCTGGGCGTCCCGGACTTCCACGATGCGGGATTCGACGTTTCCGAGGCCGCGCAGCTGTCGCTCGACCTCGGCCTGGGCGGCCTGCGTCTGCGCGGAGCGGTCTGCCAGGCGGTTCGAGCCGGACCGGTCGATGACCACGGAGACGACGTCCTTGACCGGCTCTCGATCCTCGAAAACCAGCGACGGGTCGGCGAGTGCGACGGTCAGCACGGCGAGCGCCAGCGCGCGCAGGATCGCGCTCCTGCCCGCCAGAACGATCGCCGCACCGGCCGCCAGCGCCGCCAGGACGGACAGCCCGATCAGCAGCGGCAACGGGATCAGCGGGGCGAAGGAGAGGCTCCACATCAGATCGGGTTCCTGTTGGCGCGCCCCGCGCGCCGTTCGAGCATCCCCTCAGCCCTCACTGCCCCAGCCTTTCGAGCAGGGCGGGAACATGGACCTGGTCGGCCTTGTAGTTGCCGGTGAGCGCATACATCACGAGGTTGACGCCGGCCCGCAGCGCCATTTCGCGCTGGCGCGGGTCGGAGCCCGACAGCGGCACGAGCGGCTCGCCACGCCGGTTGACCGCCCAGGCGGAGGCGAGGTCGTTGGAGGTGATCACGATCGGCGAAACATTGTCTCCGGCCCGCGCCGGACGACGGCCATCGGCGCCGGCGGGCGGCAGGATTTCGACCCAGGTCGTGCCGGAATCGTAACGGCCGGCGAAGCCGTCGAGGATGTAGAAGGTCTTGGTCAGGACATGGTCGCGCGGCAGCGGCTCGAGCTCGGGGATGTCCAGCGTCAGCAGCATGCGGCGCAGTTGATCGCCCTCGGGCGTCGTGCCGCCGCCTGGACGGGCGCTCATCGCGTCGCGGGTGTCGAAGATCACGAGCCCGCCGCCCTTCATATAGGCCTCGAGCTTGCGCAGCGTCTCGGCGGTGGGGATCGGCCGGCCGGCGACGATCGGCCAGTACAGGACAGGGAAAAAGGCGAGCTCGTCGCGATCGGCGTTGACGCCGACCGCCTCGCCCGGCTCCAGCGCAGTACGGGCGCCGAGCACGATGTTGAGGCCGGCGAGCCCGGCCTTCGACATCTCGTCGACGGTTCGGTCACCCGTGACGACATAGGCCAGCCGCGTCGTGGCGCCGGCGGCGAACAGCTCGCGCGGTACCGGCGGGCGCGGATCGGCCGGGGTGGCCGCTCCCGGCGCGGGAGCCGACGGTGTCTGCGCGGTGGCCGGTTCCGGGCGCAGCAGCCCGCCGCCGAGCGCCAGCGCGAGCAGGATCGCGGCGGGCGCTGCCCGGCGGGCGCGGCGCGCGATCGACAGCCTGCCGCCGAGCCACAGCGTCGCCAGCGTGTCGGCGACGAGGAGCAGCAGCGCGAGCACCAGCAATTGCGGGCGGATGTCGCGGGCCACGGGCTTGTCGACGGGCAGGATCGGCGCGCCCAGCGCGGCTAAGTCGATGGCGCGCAGGGTGTCGGCTGGGTTGAGCGCGTTGACCGCGAGCGAGCCGTCGGCCGGGCCATAGATGCCGGGCGGATGGGCGAGGGTGGCGCGTCCCGTGAAGCTGCGGGCCACCGGCTGGGCCGTGGCGGGCGGGCTGCGGAAGCTGCCCGTGCCGTCGAGCACGCGCGTCGGCGACAGGGTTTCCACGCGGGCGTCCTCTCCTTGGGCTTCGGCCGGGCCGGTGCCGGCGAGGCCGACGATCTTTCGGAGCATCTCGACGAACAGGCCCGATAGCGGCAGGTTCGACCAGGTCGTGTCGGCCGTGACGTGGATCATCGCGATCATGCCGTCGCCACGCCGCTCGCCGGTGACGACCGGCGTGCCGTCCTCCAGCGCCGCCCAGGTCTTGCGCGACAGGTCCGCCTCCGGCTCGGCGAGGATCTGCCGGGTTACGCGGACATCGTCGTTGATCTGGGTGCCGAAGAAGGGGCTTTCGCGGGTGAAGGGCGCGAGCTTGCGCGGCGTTTCCCAGGAGAGGCCGCCACCGAGCGTGCGGCCGCCGCGGCGCAGGCGCACCGGCGTCAGATCGTCGGAGGCCGCGGCCAGGCGCGCACCGGCGAAGCGCAGCAGCACGCCGCCGCGCTGGATGAAGGCGTTGATCTTGCCGGCGGTGTCGCCATCCAGCGCGCCGATGTCGGCCAGCACCAGCACCGACAGGTTCTGCGCCAGCAATTCGCCGACAGGGTCGGTCGAGCCCGGGCGCGGTTCGCGGATCTCCGCGAAGGGCGACAGCGCGCGCGAGACATAATAGGTCGGCGAGAGCAGCGGCTGGGCGGTGTCGGTGGTGGCGCCCGACACGATGCCGACGCGGCGGCGCTTGGCGCGGTCGTCGAGCAGGGCGACGGCCGCCGCGCTGCGCTCGCCCACGATTTCCAGTCGCGACACGGCGTTGCGGACCTCGATCGGCAGGCTCAGCCGCGCGGTGGTCTGCAAGTCGGACCCGCTGAAGACGAAGGGCGTGTCGCCGAGCGGCAGGCCCTTGAGGTCGAGCGCGCGGACCTGCCCGCTGGCGGCCGCGGCGACCGTCGGGCGCAGAACCTTGACCGCCAGCGCGCCGGCGAGATTCTCGGGCGTCGACAGGGCGAGCTGGTCGATCGGCCCGGCATGGATCGACAGGCGGCGCGCATCGGCCTCCTGCTTCAGCCGGGCGAGGAACGTCGAATCGTCGGTGACCGACAGCCCGTCGGCGACCCAGACGATCTCGGCGTCGGGCGCGGTGCGCAGGAAGGCCTCGATCCGGGGCAGATGGGCAGCCCGGTCCGGCGCGTGGGGCTGGAGGGCGAAGGCGCGCAGACGGTCGAGCGCGGCGCGCGGTTCCGAGAGCGTAATCTCGCCGGGATTTTCGGCGAGACCCAGCAGCGCGACCGGCCGGCCTTCGCGGGTGGCTGCGGCGACGCGGGATTCGGCCACCAGCAGGCGCTCGGGCCAGTCGGCCGCCGCGCCGAAGCCGTTGTCGATCATCAGCAGCATCGGGCCGCGCAAGGGGCCGGCCTCGCGCGGCGGATTCCAGACCGGGCCGGCGACGGCCAGGATCGCCAGCGCCGCGACCAGCATGCGCAGGGCCAGAAGCCACCATGGCGTATGGGCGGGCATTTCGCGCTTGGCGACGAGGTCGGCCATGATCTTCAGCGGCGGGAAATCGATCCGCCGCGGGCGCGGCGGCGTCACCCGCAGGATCAGCCAGAGTGCCGGCAGCAGCGCCAGCGCGGCGAGCGCGAGCGGGGCGGAGAAGGCGAGGGGAAGGGAGCTCAGCATGGGCTATCTCCCCGTTCCGCGCGCCGCCGCCACCAGGCTGGCGATGCGCAGGACGCCCTCGCTCGCGGGGCGGTCGGTGCGGTGGAGCGTCAGCGTCCAGCCGGCCCTGCGGCAGGCCTCGCGGATCGCATCGCGGTGGGCGTCCAGCCTCTGGCGGTATTCCGCGCCCCAGGCGCCCGCATCGCCGACGCGCAGCGACAGCCCGTCCTCGAGGTCGAAGAGTTCGGCCTGGCCGGTGAAGGGGAAGGTTTCCTCGATCGGGTCGGCGATCAGCAGGACATGGCCGCGCGCGCCCGATGATGACAGCGTCGCGATGCGCTGGGCGAGCGCGGCGGAGGGCGACAGGCCATCGGTGATGATGATCGCATCCGAGAGACGGGGCAGAGGCCCGTCGGGCGGCAGATCGAGATCGGCCCCCTTCGCGTCGGCGAGGATCGCCTGCGCCAGCGTTTCGACGATGCGGCGCGAGGCCAGCGCCCGCGTCAGCCCGAGATGGCCGACGCGCTCGCCGCCATCGACCAGTGTTTCCGCCAGCGCGAAGCCCGCGATCAGCGCGCGGTCGACCTTCGAGGCGAGCGCCAGCGAGGAGGCGAAGCCCATCGACGCCGAGCGGTCGATCCAGAGCCAGATGGCGTGGGAGGCCTCCCACTCGCGTTCGCGCACGAAGAGATGGCCGTCGCGGGCCGAACGGCGCCAGTCGATCCGCGAAGAGGATTCGCCGGTGACGAGCGGGCGATACTGCCAGAAGGTCTCGCCGGGGCCGGCGCGGCGGCGGCCATGGATGCCGTGAAGGCTGGCGGACACGCGGCGCGCCTCCAGGATCAGCCGCGGCAGGCGCGCGGCGAGATCGAGCGAGGCGGTGACGACCGGCCTGGCGGGCTGGCGTTCGGTGGACCCGAGAACGCGCGTGCGCAGCATCGGCTCGGCTCCTCCTACCCCAGTTTTTCGACGAGCTTGCCGATGATGCCCTCGACCGTCTCGCCATCGGCGCGGGCAGCGAAGGTCAGCGCGACGCGGTGCTTCAGGACGGGAACCGCCAGCGCCACGACATCGTCGACGGAGGGGGCGAGGCGGCCTTCGACCAGCGCGCGGGCGCGGCAGGCCAGCGTCAGCGACTGGCTGGCGCGCGGACCGGGACCCCAGGCGAGCTTGTCGGTGATGGCGCCGTCGCCGCCCTCGCCGGGGCGGGCCGAGCGGACGAGATCGAGAATGGCGTCGACCACGGCCTCTCCGACCGGCAGGCGGCGCACGAGGCGCTGCGTCGACATCAGCGTCTCGGCCGACATCGCCTGGGCCGGCTTGTGCTCGGAGGCGCCGGTGGTCTCCATCAGGATGCGACGTTCGGCCTCGCGGTCGGGATATTCGACGTCGATCTCGAGCAGGAAGCGGTCGAGCTGGGCCTCGGGCAGGGGATAGGTACCTTCCTGCTCGATCGGGTTCTGGGTCGCCAGCACATGGAAAGGGGCGGGCAGGTCGTAACGCTCGCCGCCGACGGTGACATGGTGCTCCTGCATCGCCTGCAGCAGGGCCGACTGGGTGCGCGGCGAGGCGCGGTTGATCTCGTCGGCCATCAGGAGCTGGGCGAAGACTGGGCCCTTGATGAAGCGGAAATGGCGCTTGCCGTCGGCGCTTTCGTCGAGAACCTCGGAGCCCAGGATGTCGGACGGCATCAGGTCCGGGGTGAACTGGACGCGCCGCGCGCTCATGCCCAACACGGTGCCCATCGCCTCGACGAGCTTGGTCTTGGCGAGGCCGGGCACGCCGACGAGGAGGCCGTGGCCGCCCGCGAGCAGGGTGATCAGCGAGAGGTCGACGACCTTCTGCTGGCCGAAGATGACGCGGCCGATCTCAGTGCGCGCCGCGCTGATGGCGCCTAGCGCCGCTTCCGCGGCCTCGACGATGCCGGTATCGAGGCTGATCGGCGGGTTGGCTTCCGCCGCACGCACTTGCGCCACCATGTCGATCTCCTTCACCCTCGGGGCTGCGTCGCGCAGCGTCCCGGAACCTTCGGTCTTGCAACGGCGGACCTTGTTAAGGCCTGAGCCGTTGAGTGTGGACGTGGCGCCATGCCGGCTCAAGGGCGGAATGACGCGGTGCACAGAACACGGCTTCACGATTATGTGGAGTTCAAGGCAGGAGCGACGATGCAACCACTATGCCGCATGCGGCGCGGGCGGGGTTTTCGATGAGCGGCGCCGGCCAAGCGATGGAGCGTCTGGTGGCCGCGCTGGGCGAGGGCAAGGCGCGCGGTTTGCCGCCGGTCGAGCGCTGGAATCCCGATTTCTGCGGCGATATCGACATCAGGATCGCCGCTGACGGGACCTGGTTTTATCTGGGGACGCCGATCGGCCGGCCCGCGCTGGTCAAGCTGTTCTCCTCCGTCCTGCGCCGCGACGGCGATGATTACGTTCTCGTGACTCCGGTCGAAAAGCTCGGCATCACGGTCGAGGACGCACCCTTCCAAGCGGTCGAAATGGCGGTCGAGGGGGAGGGCGACGCCTGCTCCATCGCCTTTCGAACGAATGTCGACGATCTTGTCCAGGTTGGCGCGGACCATGCGATTCGCTTCGAGCGCGAGGCGGGGGGCGGCCTGAAGCCCTATGTCCATGTCCGCCGCCAGCTCTGGGCCCGCCTGACGCGCGCGCTCAGCTATGATCTGCTGGCGCTCGGAGAGGTGCGCGAGGTCGAGGGTGTGCCGATGTTCGGGATCGCTGCGGCCGGAGCCTTCTATGCGGCGGCACCGGCCAGCGAGATCGATGGTTTGTGATGCGGGCCCTGAATCTGACGGTGGATGAATTCGCCGCTTTGGCGAAACAACGCCTGCGTCCGGAGCCGCCGTCTCTCGGCGACGTCATCAGCCGGCCCCGGGGAGACCATGACCTTCAGGCGCAGCCGATCACCCCGCCCGACGAAAGGGCCGCCATCGCGGCTGCGGTGCTGATCGGCATCGTACCACGACCGACGGGCCCGACTGTCCTGCTGACGCAGCGCGCGGCGAGCCTGCGCAGCCATTCGTCGCAGGTGGCGTTTCCCGGGGGGAGGGTCGATGCGATCGACGGCTCGCCTGTGATTACCGCTCTGCGGGAGACCGAAGAGGAGATCGGCCTGTCGCGTGAGCGCGTCCGGACTCTGGGTTTCCTCGACGCCTATCTGACGGGAACCGGCTACCGCATCGTGCCCGTGGTCGCGATGGTCGAGCCGCCCTTCGCGCTGACCCTGAACGCCCATGAGGTCGACGACGCCTTCGAGGCGCCGCTGTCCTTCCTGCTCGATCCTGCCAACCACCGCCGCGAAGGCCGGGAGTGGCAGGGGCTTTACCGCACCTACTATGCGATGCCCTTCGGGGATCGCTATATCTGGGGCGCAACCGCCGGCATGATCCGCAATCTCTATGAGCGGCTCGCCGGCTGAACCGATTGGACCACCAAGGCCATGCTGCGTTCGATCATCGAAGAGGTGCTTCTCTTCGTCCTGCCGTTCTGCATCTTCGCGGGCTATCTCATCGTGAAGCGGCGCAATCCGCTCGATGTCGAGCATTGGAGCCGGCACGTCTTCTGGCTGGCGATCGTGGGGCTGGGCCTGGCGATCGCTCTCGTCGCCTATGGCGGCTGGACCGCGCCGCGCGCCACCGGGGCCTATGAGCCGCCTCACATGGAGAACGGGACGCTGGTGCCCGGCCGGTTCAAATGAGGCTGCCGCAGGAGCGGATCGCCGCCTTTCTGGCGCGGCCGACGCTCGCGCGGCTGCTCGACGGCCTCAACGGCGAGGGTGAGGAGACGCGGATCGTCGGCGGGGCCGTGCGCGACCTCCTGCTCGACATGGCCGTCGGCGATGTCGACCTCGCCACCACCGCGCTGCCGCCGGAGACGATCCGGCGCGCGCAGGCGGCCGGCTTCAAGGCGGTGCCGACGGGAATCGAGCACGGCACCGTGACGCTGGTCACGGAGGGCATCGGTTTCGAAGTCACGACGCTGCGAGAGGATGTCGAGACCGACGGACGGCGGGCGGTGGTGCGATTCGGCCGCGATTTCGTCGCCGATGCGCTGCGGCGGGACTTTACCGTCAATGCGCTCTCGCTCGACCGCGAGGGCGTCGTGCACGATTACTGTGGCGGGCTGGCGGATCTGGCGGGGCGGCGCATCCGCTTCATCGGCGACGCCGACAGCCGCATCCGTGAGGACTATTTGCGCATCCTGCGCTTCTTCCGCTTCCATGCCCGCTATGGCGCGGGCGAGCCGGACCCTGAGGGGCTTGCCGCCTGCATCGCGGGGCGCGCCGGGCTGGCTGGCCTCTCGCGCGAGCGGGTGCGTGCCGAGGTGATGAAGCTTCTGGTCGCGCCCGGCGTGGTCGGCGTCGTCGAGGCGATGGCCGGCGCCGGGTTGCTGATGCCGGTGATAGGGGGCGTTCCGCATCTGTCGCGCTTTGCGGCTGTTGCCGAGGAAGGTGATGGCGGCCTGGTCTATCCGGCGTTCCGGCTGGCGGCTCTCGCGGTGATGGTGCGGGAGGACGCGCTGCGGCTGCGCGAGACCTTGCGGCTGTCGAACGACGAGTTCGACCGGATCGAGCGCATCGCGCTCGCGCTGGAAGCGCTGTCGGGGCGGGCCTCGGCTGCGACCATCGCGCAATTGCGTCACCTTGCCCATCGCGTGGGACAGGACGCGGTCGCGGCCGGACTGGTGCTGCTGAACGCGCGCAGCGATGAGGCGGCACAAGTGAGGGTGCAGGCGACGATCGCCGAACTCGGCCGTACGCCGCCCTTTCTACCCAGCGGGCGGGACGTGATGACGCTGGGCCTGCCGGCCGGGCCTCTGGTCGGGCAGGTGCTGGCGGCAGCGCATCGCGGCTGGATCGAGAGCGGGGCGCCTGCCGACGAGGCCGCGCAGATGGCGGCCGTGGAGCGGGCGGTCGCGACGCTCGGGACCGCCCGATAGCCGCTCAGGGCCAGCGCACCGTCGGCGGCATCGAGGACAGGATCGAGTCGACATTGCCGCCGGTCCGCAGGCCGAAGATCGTGCCGCGGTCGTAGAGCAGGTTGAACTCGACATAGCGGCCGCGGCGGATCTGCTGCTCCTCGCGGTCGGTCGGAGTCCAGGGCTTGCCCATATTGGCGCGCAGGATCGGCGGATAGGCTTTCAGGAAGGCCTCGCCGACGGCTTGCGTGAAGGCGAGGTCGCCTTCGGGATCGCCCGACCAGATGTAATCATAGAAGATGCCGCCGATGCCGCGCGGCTCGTTGCGGTGCTTCAGGTGGAAATACTCGTCGCACCAGGCCTTGAAGCGGTCGTAGTCGGCGATCGGGGCGTGCGCTTCGCAGGGCTCGCGCATCGCGGCATGGAAGGCGATCGCATCGGGGTCGTCCTGGTTGCGGCGGGCGACCAGCACGGGGGTGAGATCCGCCCCGCCGCCGAACCAGGGCTTGGTCGTGACGACGAAGCGCGTGTTCATGTGGACGGTGGGCGCATGCGGGTTCCAGGGATGGGCGATCAGCGAGATGCCCGTCGCATGGAAGCGCGGATCCTCGGCTGCGCCCGGAATCTGGCCGGCGAATTCGGGCTGGAAGGTGCCATGGACGGTCGAGACATGGACGCCGACCTTCTCGAAGACGCGGCCGCTCATCAGCGACATCACGCCGCCGCCGCCGGGCGTGCCGTCATGGTTGTTGCGCTGCCAGGGGGTGCGCACGAAACGGCCGGGCGCATCGGTCTCGGGCGGGAAGGGGCCGGTCGCCTCGGCTTCGATCGCCTCGAAGGACGCGCAGATCTGGTCCCGCAGGGTTTCGAACCAGGCCTTTGCGCGGGGTTTCATGGCCTCGGCCAGGGTCATGGCGCGTGCGGCGGCGGTCGCGTCGATCGGGGCCGTTCCGGCGGCCTTCTGGTCGTTCATCCCCATCTCCCCTTGGCCGTCCTCACGAGAACCGGGCCTTGTCCGTTCCGGGCAGCGGCCCGTCGGATGGCGTGTCAAATCCGCCGACCTGTCGCAAGGCTTCGCCGATAACCAGTGCGGCTGCAATCGCGACGTTGAGCGAACGCAGCCCGGTTTGCATCGGCACATGCACGATCGCGTCGGCCGCGGCATAGACATCGGGCGCGACGCCGGCGGATTCGCGGCCCACCATCACGATGTCGTCGGGCCGGAAGGTGAAATCGAGATGGCTCACCGCCCCGTCGGTTTCCGCCAGGATCAGGCGATGGCCGGCGGCGCGGCGCCAGGCGTCGAAGACCGCAAACGAGTCGTGGCGCGTGACCGCGGCGCGTTCGAGATAGTCCATGCCGGCGCGGCGGAAATGCCGGTCCGAGATGTCGAAGGCGGCAGGCTCGATCATGTCGACGGCGATGCCGAGGCAGGCGGCCATCCGGATCATCGTGCCGGCGTTCTGCGGGATGTCTGGCTGGTAGAGGGCGAGGCGCATCGACGGTGCGGTCATATCGGCTGCTGTCATGGGGTGGCGCGCCGACATGCGTCAAGCGCGCTGGCGTTCGGCTCTGAAGCGCCCCATATCACGCCATGGTTTCGTCGTCGTGCCGGTCCAGAGGAGGGCGGTCATGTTTGCTGCCCTGTTTCGCTGGCTCGAGAGCCGGATCGACGTCTTCGCGCCCTTCGATGAACGGGAGACGCCGCCGCGCGGCGTCTGGCCGTTCATGTGGCACCATATCAAGGGCGTGAAGGGGTGGCTTGCCCTGATCATGCTGACGGGTCTGGGCTTCAGCGGCATCGAAGCGGCGATGTATCTGATGGTCGGCTGGTTCGTGGACCTGCTGGCGACGCAGTCGCCCGAGACGATCTTCCGCGACCATGGCTGGGTTCTGGCGGGCGCGGCCTTCGTGCTCGTGGTCGTGCGGCCGCTGGTCTATTTCGCCAACCATGCCATCGTCGACCAGGTCGTGGTGCCGCAGATCACCAATCAGATCCGCTGGCGCAACCATGTCTATACGCTTGGCCATGCGCTCGGCTATTTCCAGAACGATTTCGCCGGCCGGCTGTCCTCGCGCGTCCTGCAGGCCGGGCAGTCGATCCGCGGTGCGACGATCGAGGTCATCGACGATCTCTGGTATGCGCTGATCTTCGCCTCGGTGGCGCTCGGCTTCTTCGGCTCGACCTCGCTGTGGCTGGCGCTGCCGGTGCTGGTGTGGCTGGCCGCCTATGCCGCGCTGCTGACCTATTTCGTGCCGCGCGCGCGACAGCGCTCCGAGGCGAACTCGCTGGGCCGCTCCTCGACGACGGGGCGCATCGTCGATTCCTACACCAACATCCTGACGGTCAAGCTCTTCGCCCGGGCCGATGCCGAGCGCTCGGTCGTCCGCGATTCGCTGACGCGCTGGAACGCCTCCTTCCTCCACCTGTCGCGGCTGATCACCGGCGTCAGTGTCATCCTGCAGACGATGAACAGCCTTCTTGTCGTGGTCACGGCCTGGCTGTGCCTGTGGCTGTGGAGCCAGGGCGCGATGACGCCGGGCGCGGTCGCCGCCTCCATCGGGCTCGTGCTGCGGCTCGTGCAGATGTCGAGCTGGCTGATCCATCTCGTGCGCGGCGTCTTCGAGAACATCGGCGCGGTGCAGGAGAGCATGGAGACGATCGCCAAGCCGCACGACCTGACCGATGCGGCGGACGCCGCGCCGCTCGTCGTCGGTCGCGGCGCGATCCGCTTCGACAAGGTCCGGTTCAACTACGGCAAGGGCGACGGTCTGTTCGAGGGGCTCGATCTGGAGATCGGCGCGGGGGAGAAGATCGGTCTCGTGGGGCCGTCGGGCGCCGGCAAGTCGACGCTCGTGAACCTGCTGCTGCGCCTCTATCCGCTCGAAAGCGGCCGTATCCTGATCGACGGGCAGGACATCGCCCATGTCACGCAGGACTCGCTGCGGGCGCAGATCGGCATGGTGACGCAGGACAATTCGCTGCTGCACCGCTCGATCGGCGACAACATCGCCTATGGCCGGATCGGCTCGACGCAGGCCGAGATCGTCCAAGCGGCGCGCCAGGCCTCCGCGCATGAGTTCGTCGCGGGGCTGAGCGACCAGGACGGCCGCCAGGGCTTCGACTCACGGGTCGGCGAACGCGGCGTCAAGCTGTCGGGCGGCCAGCGGCAGCGCATCGCGATCGCCCGCGTGCTGCTCAAGGATGCGCCCATCCTGATCCTCGACGAGGCGACGTCGGCGCTCGATTCCGAGGTCGAGGCCGCGATCCAGGAGCAGCTGACCACGCTGATGCAGGGCAAGACGGTGATCGCGATCGCGCACCGGCTCTCCACCATCGCCGCGCTCGACCGTCTGATCGTGCTCGACAAGGGCCGCATCGTCGATGTCGGCAGCCATGCCGAGCTGGTGGCGCGCGGTGGCCTGTATGCGCGGCTCTGGTCGCGCCAGTCGGGTGGATTTCTCGCTGCGGCGGACCCGGAAACGCTGCCGGCGTGAGCCCCCTGGCGGCCGCCGATGGGCCATGCGTCGCATCGGGGCCTGCAAGTGTAGACTTCGTCCAAACTGCATGCCAAAGAGCGCGGCAGTGACGCGCCGCCGCATTGCGGCCGTGATGGGGCGCCCGTAAAACGGGCGCTGGGCTGTAATTTCGAGTTGTTCCAAGACTCGAGTGACGTTTTAGAGGATTGGATCGTGGCGCACGCGACCGATACGAAACCGACCGAATCAACCCGTCGCGATTTTCTCATGCTTGCGACTGGCGCTGCTGGCGTCGTCGGCCTGGGCGCCGTCGCGGTGCCGCTGATCAGCCAGCTCGCGCCCGACGCGCAGACCGTGGCCGCCGGCGCGCCGATCGATCTCGATCTGTCGCCGATCGCCGAAGGGCAGGCGATCAAGCTGTTCTGGCGCGGCAAGCTGATCTTCGTGCGTCATCGCACGAAAAAGGAGATCGACGAGGCGCGCGCCGTCAATGTCGCGACGCTGCCCGATCCGCAGCCGGACGAGGCTCGCGTCAAGGCCGGCCACGAGCAGTTCCTGGTGGTCTACGGCAACTGCACCCATCTCGGCTGCGTGCCGCTCGGCAATTCGCCGGGTGACCCGAAGGGCGATTACGATGGCTGGTTCTGCCCCTGCCATGGCTCGCACTACGATTCGTCGGGCCGCATCCGCCGTGGGCCGGCGCCGCTCAACCTGCCGGTGCCGCCCTATGCGTTCAGCGCCGACACGAAGATCAGGATCGGTTGAGCGATGCGCTCGTCAGATTCCCGCCTGGACACGACAGCCTCGAGGCATTCCGCATGAGTGGTCACAGCTCCTACGTCCCGAAGTCCGGCTTCGAGCGCTGGCTCGATGCGCGCCTGCCGATCATCCGCCTCGCGCATGATTCCGCGGTGTCCTACCCAGTCCCGCGCAACCTGAACTATTTCTGGACCTTCGGCGGCATCCTGATGTTCATGCTGATCGCGCAGATCGTGACCGGCATCATTCTCGCGATGCACTACACGCCGCATTCGACGATGGCGTTCAACTCCGTCGAGCACATCATGCGCGACGTGAACTATGGCTGGCTGCTGCGCTACCTGCATTCCAACGGCGCCTCGATGTTTTTCCTCGCCGTTTACATCCACATCTTCCGCGGCCTCTACTACGGCTCCTACAAGGCGCCCCGTGAGGTGCTCTGGATCCTCGGCGTGGTGATCCTGCTGCTGATGATGGCGACCGCCTTCATGGGCTACGTCCTGCCCTGGGGTCAGATGTCGTTCTGGGGCGCCACCGTCATCACCAACCTGTTCTCGGCACTGCCGATCGTGGGCGAGACGATCGTGACGTTCCTGTGGGGTGGCTTCTCGGTCGACAACCCGACGCTGAACCGCTTCTTCTCGCTGCATTACCTGCTGCCGTTCATGATCTTCGGCGTGGTCATCCTCCACGTCTGGGCGCTGCATCACGTCGGCCAGAACAACCCGACCGGCGTCGAGGTGAAGAACGTCGCCAAGGACACGGTGCCGTTCACCCCCTATGCGACCGTCAAGGACGTGTTCGCGATGGTGTGCTTCATCTTCGTGTTCTCCTATTTCGTGTTCTACACGCCCAATTTCATGGGCCATGCCGACAACTACATCCCGGCCAACCCGGCCGTGACGCCGGCGCATATCGTGCCGGAGTGGTACTTCCTGCCGTTCTACGCGATCCTGCGCGCCATCCCCGACAAGCTCGGCGGCGTCCTCGCCATGGGTGGCGCCATCGTGGTGCTGGCCTTCCTGCCCTGGATCGACAGCTCCAAGGTCAAGTCGATGAGCTATCGTCCGATCGCGCGCCAGCTCTTCTGGGCCTTCGTCGTGGTCTGCATCGGTTTGGGCTGGCTCGGCGCCATGCCGGCGGAGGGCGGTTACGTCATCGCCTCGCGGATCTTTACGGCCCTGTATTTCGGCTATTTCGTCGCGCTGTTCATCGTCGGCCTGTTCGAACGGCCCAAGGCGCTGCCTACCTCGATCGCCGATTCGGTGTTCGCTTCGCTCCAGGGCGGATCGGGCGCGAGAATGGCCGGCGCCACCGCCGCCGAACCCAACGCCAAGGGCTGAGACGAATCATGAGCAAGATTTCGGTCCGCTCGGCCGCCCTCGGCCTTCTGCTTGCCGCCCTGCCGCTCACGGCGCAGGCGGCAAGCGAACGCGTCATCCCGCCCCAGCTGAGCTGGTCGTTCTCCGGTCCGTTCGGCACCTTCGACCGGGCCCAGCTCCAGCGCGGCTACAAGGTCTACAAGGAGGTCTGCGCGAACTGCCATAGCGCCTCCCTCCTGAAGTTCCGCAACCTGTCGCAGCCCGGCGGTCCGGAATTCTCGCCGGGGCAGGTCACCGCTCTCGCCGCGACCTACCAGGTCAAGGACGGCCCCAACGACCAGGGTGAGATGTTCGAGCGTCCCGGCCGCGCGGCCGATCCGTTCCCCTCGCCCTTCCCCAACGAGCAGGCGTCGCGCGCCGCCAATGGCGGCGCCTACCCGCCCGACATGTCGGTGCTGGCCAAGGCGCGTACCTATGAGCGCGGCTTCCCGCGCTTCGTGATCGACATCTTTTCGCAGTACCAGGAGCAGGGGCCCGACTACATCGCCGCGCTGCTGACGGGCTACAAGGATCCGCCGCCCGAGGGCGTCACGCTTCAGCCCGGCCAGTACTACAACACCTACATGCCCGGCCATCTGATCGCGATGCCGAACGTGCTGAACGACGGCCAGGTCGAGTTCCCGAAGGGCGCCGACGGGCAGCCGCAGGTTCCCGAGACGGCGGCGCAGTACGCCAAGGACGTCACGGCTTTCCTGATGTGGGCGGCCGAACCGCATCTCGAGGCGCGCAAGCGCACCGGCCTGCAGGTCATGCTGTTCCTGCTGATCTTCGGCGGGCTGCTCTACTACACGAAGAAGAAGGTCTGGTCGCGCATGCCCGACGGCTCGCCGCTGCACCATTGACCGAAGGCGACGTCACGAGACGCCGGACGGCAGATTGATGCCAAAGGCTGAAACTGGTTCGTGCGTCGGTGACAGAATAGCGAGCTTGAGCCGTGGGCTACCCATAACGCCCACACGGTGAAGGCCTACATCGTTCAAGAGGATGGCTGTGACTTGGGTCGCAGCCATCCTTTTTTGTATTGGGGTTCGTGTGCGGAGTGTTCGGGGATGCGGACGGAATCGGCACGAGGCTGCCGACCCCTCGCTCACCCCACGCGCTCGGGCCACTGCCGGTGGAGATCGTCGATCACGAAGGCATGCGCGTGAGAACGCTGCGCAATGCCGGCGAGATGAGGATGATCGGCCGGCAGATCGTCATGGTGGTGGACTAGGTCGCCGATGTCTTCTGACGGCCAAACCTGCGCCGCGACCAGCACTGAGGCGAAGGTCAGCAGGGCGAATAGGCTGAAGGTCATGGACACCGGCAAGACCGCGGCCAGCCAGCCGGCCAGCGGATAGGTGGCCAGCCAGCAGGCATGCGACAGGGCAAACTGCGCTGCAAAGACGGCAGGGCGATCCTCGGCATGGGCGGATCGCCGTAGCAGCCGGCCGGATGGCGTCTGAACGGCGGAGTAGCCCAGGCCCAGCAGCAGCCAGGTCGCGAGCAGACCCGGCCACTCGGTCGAAACAGGGCTTTCTGCGATACCAGACAGGAGGGCGGCCGCGACCGCGAGGACGCCACCGAGAGAGATCGCGGCCAGGAACATGACACGCCGGTCCGGCAGCCTCTCCAGCATGCGCGGCAAGGCGAGGGCGGCGACCATCGAGCCCCCGCCGAAGCAGGCCAGTGCGAGCGCGACCTCGCCGTCGCCGAGTCCCAGCCGGCCTTTCACGAAGACGACCGTGTTGACGATCACCATCGCGCCGCCGGCGGCCGCCGCCATGTTGAGCGCCAGCAGGCCGCGCAGCCGCGGCGTCGCGAGATAGATCCGCACCCCCCGCGTGGTCCTGTCGTAAATCCCGCCCTTGCGCGCGACGGCTGGCGAGACCGGAAGCTTCACCGAGAGCACGAGTGCGGCCGAGACGAGAAACCCTGCGACCGTGCCGGAGAACAGCCAGTGATAGCTGATGACAGTCAGCAGCGCGGCGGCCAGCATCGGGCTGATCAAACTCTCCAGATCATAGGCCAGCCGCGAGAGCGAGAGGGCCCTGGTGTAGTCCGCCTCGTTGGGCAGCACGTCGGGGATCGTCGCCTGGAAGGTCGGGGTGAAGGCGGCCGAGGCAGACTGCAACAGGAAAATCAGGACGTAGATCTGCCAGATCTCGCTGACGAAGGGCAAAAGCAGCGCGATCGCCGCCCTGACCAGATCCATCGCGATGAGGAATTCCTTCCGCGGCAACTGCGCCGTGAAGGCCCCGACCACCGGCGCGACGGTGACGTAAGCGATCATCTTGATCGCCAGCGCGGTGCCGAGAACCGTGCCAGCCCTGTCACCGGCAAGATTGAACGCAAGCAGCCCGAGCGCGACCGTCAGCAGGCCGGTGCCGAGCAGCGCGATGATCTGCCCGAGGAAGAGCCGGCCATAGGTGCGGTTGGCGAGGACGGCGAGCATGGGCTGGTCCTTCAGAGGAACTTGGCGATCGCCTTGAACTCGTCGATGGGCCGCCGGCGCTCGGGCGGGACGTCGGCGACGACATGGTCAAGGCAGTGATCGAGATGGTCCTGGATCAGGGTGCGCTTGGCCTGGACGATGGCGCTCTCGACCGCCTGCAACTGGGTCGCGATGTCGAGGCAGGGGCTGCCGCCCTCGATCATCGCCACGACCTTGGCGAGATGACCGCCGGCGCGGCGCAGCCGCTTGGCGATGGCGGGATGGCTGGTATGGACGTGATCGCTCATGGCTCCCCATAACCCCCCAGGGGGGATATGGGAAGCGGCGTGGTCCCGGGGGGGGCCAGCTCCGAAACGGGGCCCGCGATCGGCGCGCGATGGGGACCATCCTGTCGCAGGGCTCTCGACGGCAAACTGGTCGACCTGGCGCGGCCGGGGCGGCCGCGGCTCCAGATGACGACGGTGCCGTGAGAGCGACGCAGCGGAAATGACCATCAAATCCGTGGCCGGAGGACGAAGATTAGAAACCTTCGGGTCTAAACTCGGCCTTAACCTTGATCGGTCATTTCATCGGCCAGTAGTGGTTTCGCGGGGGCTGTACCCGCTGCGGACCGGGGGTGGCAAATCCATGCGGCTGATCGTCGGCACAATCGTTGTCTTTCTCTGCGTCTTCGGCGGCTATGCGGCGATGGGTGGCCACCTTGGCGTCCTCTGGCAGCCGTGGGAGTATGTGATCATTCTCGGCGCCGCGATCGGCGCCTTCGTCATCGCCAACCAGGGGCCGGTGCTCAAGGCCGTGCCCGCCATGTTCGGCACGATCGTGAAGGGGCCCAAATACAATCAGCAAGCCTATGTCGAGCTGCTGGCGATGCAGTTTTCCTTGTTCAGGCTCGCCAAGCAGAAGGGCCTGCTCGCGCTTGAGCCGCACATTGAAAATCCGCATGATTCGACGCTGTTCAACGCCTTCCCGACCTTTGCGGCGAACCACCATGCGGTCGAGTTCGTCTGCGATTACATGCGCATGTTGTCGCTGGGCGCCGACAACGTCCACGAGATCGACGCTCTCATGGACGAGGAACTGGAAACGCATCACCAGGAGCAGGAGCGCATCGTCGGGGCCATGCAGTCGCTCGCCGACGGAACACCGGCGCTCGGCATCGTCGCCGCCGTGCTCGGCGTGATCAAGACGATGGGGGCGATCTCCGAGCCGCCGGAGGTGCTGGGACACCTGATCGGCGGCGCGCTCGTCGGCACCTTCTTCGGCGTCTTCGTCGCCTACGGCTTCTTCGGGCCCATGGCGACTTCGCTCAAGGGCACCTTCGAGGCCGAATCCAAGTACTATGTGTCCCTCAAGGCGGGCCTCCTCGCCTATATCAGCGGCCAGCCGCCGGTGATGGCGGTCGAATTTGCCCGCAAGGCCCTGTTCAGCGACGTCCGCCCGACCTTCAGCGAAGTGGAAGCGGCAACCGCCGCTCTGCCCGCCACGGCCTGACCCAATCTCCAGCAGGAACGCGATGGACAAGTCCGAGCAGCCGATCATCATCAAGAAGGTCAAGAAGGCCGCGCATGGGCATCATGGCGGGGCCTGGAAGATCGCCTATGCGGACTTCGTGACTGCGATGATGGCCTTCTTTCTGCTGATGTGGCTGATCAACATGACGACCAAGGAGCAGAAGATCGGCCTGGCGGAATACTTCGCGCCGCCGAATGTGAGCCCCAGCACCAGTGGCTCTGGCGGCATGATGATGGGCACCGCCATTGACAAGTCCGGCGCCAAGTCGTCGGCGCCCAAGGACGCGGCGAAGAGCACCGTCGGGCAAGACGAAGGAGCGCGCAAGACCAGCGCGAGCCGCGCCAGCGACCGCGAGGTCAGCCCGGCGGCCGGCGCGCAGGCCCAGCAGAGCGCGGCGGCCAGCATCCGGCAGGCGCTCCAGGCCATGCCCGAAATCGCCGAAATGTCGCGCAACATCGTGATCGAGCAGACCAAGGAGGGATTGAACGTGTCCCTCGTGGACGAGGACGGCCGTTCCATGTTCCCGGAGGGTTCGGTCACCCCCCACGAGCGCACCCGTCTCGTGCTGGAGGCGCTCGCGCCCACCCTGCGCCGGCTGCCCAACCGCCTCTCCGTCACCGGCCACACGGCCGCGACGCGCCCGGGCGCGGCGCGGGCCGTCGACCCCTGGCGCCTCACCTCCGGGCGCGCGCTCGCCGTGCGCGATATCCTGTCGGGCGCCGGGTTCCCCAACGACCGCTTCACCTCCGTGGTGGGACGCGCCGATACCGAGCCGGCCTTTCCCGATAATCCCTACCTCTCGCCGAACCGGCGGGTGACGATCATGCTGCTCAATGAGCCGCCGCCGATGCCCCCGGGCGCCTTCCGCTGACGACAAGGCGCCTCGACGGCTGCGAACATTCAGGCCCTGCCTTTCCCTTTCCCCGGACTCTGTGCAGGAGGCTGGATGGAATCAGGAGGCGGTGCCTTTTTCGTTCGCGCGGCGCTGTTGCGTTCGGTGCCCCGGCCGTTTGATAAGACCGTCACACAAGACTGGTTGCGTCGCGCTTTTGGCTGGGGAATCACGCATGAGCGAAGCCGTTCTGGGAATCATCGGCGGATCGGGCATTTATGACCTGCCCGGCCTGACGGACCTGCGCGAGGAGGCCATCGCAAGCCCCTGGGGCGAGCCGTCCGACGTGCTGCGGATCGGCCGGATCGGCGCCACGAAGATCGTCTTCCTGCCGCGTCACGGCCGCGGCCACGCGATCCCGCCCTCCGAGATCAACTACCGCGCCAATATCGACGTGCTCAAGCGGGCGGGCGTGACCGACCTCGTCTCGCTGTCGGCCTGCGGCTCCTACAAGGCGGAGCTCTATCCTGGCCTGTTCGTGCTGGTCGACCAGTTCGTCGATCGCACCAGCGGGCGCCAGAGCTCCTTCTTCGGGCGGGGGTGCGTGGCGCATGTCTCTCTCGCCCATCCGGTGGGCCCGGCCCTTCGGGCCCGCATCGCGGACGCGGCCACCGCGGAAGGGCTCACCTTCGTCAGGGGCGGGACGCTGGTGACGATGGAGGGTCCGCAATTCTCGACCTATGCGGAATCGATGACCTACAAGGGCCTCGGCTACGACCTGATCGGGATGACGGCGATGCCGGAGGCCAAGCTCGCCCGCGAGGCCGAGATCACCTATGCGACGGTGGCGATGGTCACGGATTACGACTGCTGGCACGAGGAGCACGGGCCGGTCGACGTCGCCGCCGTGGTCAAGGTGCTGCACGAGAACGCCGACAAGGCCAAGCGCCTGGTCGCCCGGCTGGCGGCCGATTTTCCGGCGCAGCGAATCCCCTGTCCGGCGGGCTCCCACAACGCGCTGGACAACGCCATCATCACCGCCCCCGAGGCCCGTGATCCCGCCCTCCTCGCCAAGCTCGATGCGGTGGCGGGTCGTCTCCTGAAAGCGGCATGACGCCATGAACCTCGCCGACAGCATCCGCACCATCCCGGACTATCCCAAGCCGGGGATCATGTTCCGCGACATCACCACGCTGCTGAGCGATGCGCGTGCCTTCCGGCGGGCCGTGGACGAGCTGGTGCAGCCCTTCGCCGGGCTGAAGATCGCCAAGATCGCGGGCATCGAGGCGCGGGGCTTTATTCTCGGCGGGGCGGTGGCGCATCAGCTCTCCGCCGGCTTCGTGCCCATCCGCAAAAAGGGCAAGCTGCCGCATGAGACGGTGAGCGTGACCTATTCGCTGGAATACGGCACCGACGAGATCGAGGTTCACAAGGATGCGGTGGCGCCTGGCGAGCGCGTGCTGCTGGTCGACGACCTGATCGCCACCGGCGGCACGGCCGAAGGGGCGGTCAACCTGCTGTCGCGGCTCGGCGCCGAGGTCGTCGCGGCCTGCTTCATCATCGATCTTCCCGATCTCGGGGGCGCCGACAAGATCAGGCGGCTGGGCGTGCCGGTGCGCACGCTCGTCTCATTCGGCGGGCATTGAGGGCGTGCGGGCGTGAAGATCCATGGTCAGGCCTATCGCACGATCTGGCTGGCGCAGGATGGCTGGCGGGTCTGCGTCATCGACCAGACGAGGCTGCCCTTCCGCTTCGAGACGGTGACCCTGTCCTCGTCCGAGGCGGCGGCCGAGGCGATCCGCAGCATGGTCGTGCGTGGCGCGCCGCTGATCGGCGCGACCGCCGCCTATGGCATGGCGCTGGCGATGCGGGCGGACGCTTCAGACGCGGCGCTGGAGGCGGCGCTCACGTTGCTGGGCGCGACGCGGCCGACGGCGGTCAATCTCCACTGGGCGCTCGGCCGGATGCGCCGCGTCCTGACGCCGCTCGACCCGGGTCGGCGCGTCGAGATGGCCTATTGCGAGGCGGCCCTGATCTGCGACGAGGACGTCGCGCTCTGTCGCGCCATCGGCGAACACGGGTTGGGCTTGATCCGGGCGATCGCGGCCCAGCGCCCCCCGGGCCAAACCATCAACATTCTGACGCATTGCAACGCCGGCTGGCTCGCCACCGTCGACTGGGGCACGGCGCTGGCGCCGATCTATCTGGCGCATGACGCCGGCATTCCCGTCCATGTCTGGGTCGACGAGACCCGGCCGCGCAATCAGGGCGCGGCCCTGACCGCCTATGAACTCGGCGCCCATGGGGTGCCGCATACCGTCATCGCCGACAATGCCGGCGGGCATCTGATGCAGCATGGCGAGGTCGACATGGTGATCGTTGGCACCGACCGGACGACCGCGACCGGCGACGTCGCCAACAAGATCGGCACCTATCTCAAGGCGCTGGCCGCGCATGACAATGGCGTGCCCTTTTATGTCGCGCTGCCTTCGCCGACGATCGACTGGACCCTGTCGGACGGCCTGCGGGACATTCCGATCGAGGAGCGCTCGGCCCGTGAGGTCACGCATCTGTCCGGCCTGGGCGAGGATGGCGAGGTGCGTTCGTTCCGGGTGGTCGCGCCGGGCAGCCCTGCGGCCAACCCTGCCTTCGACGTTACCCCGGCACGGCTCGTCACCGGACTGATCACCGAGCGTGGCGTCTGCGCGGCGAGCGCGGAGGGGCTGGCGCAGTTGTTTCCGGACCTGAAGAGAGAAGTGTGGGCGGTGTTCCAGGCATGAGCAGAACAGAACTCGGCGCCGGGATCGTCGCGGTCGCGCAGGCGATCGACAAGGCGGGCTTCTGTCCGTCGAAATCGGGCAATGTCTCGGCACGCAGCGGCGACGCAGGCTTCCTGATCACGCCGTCGGGCCTGCCTTATGCGCAGACGACGCCCGAAGATCTGATCGAATTGTCCTTCGACGGGACGGTCCTCTCGGGCGCCCGCAAACCGTCTTCGGAATGGCCTTTCCACGCGGCGATCTACCAGGCGCGGCCGGAGGCGCAGGCGATCGTCCACACCCATTCGCCGCGCGCCACCGCCCTGTCCTGCACCCGGCGCGGCATTCCCGCCTTCCACTACATGATCGCGCTGTGCGGCGGCACCGATGTGCGCTGCGCCGACTATGCGACCTTCGGCACGCCCGAATTGGCGGAGAACGCGGTGCGGGCGCTTGAGGGCCGCAAGGCCGTGCTGCTCGCCAATCACGGCGTGATCGCGCTCGGCGGGTCGCTCGCCGGTGCGCATCAGATCGTGGCGGAGGTCGAGAACCTCGCGGGACAGTATCTCGACATCCTCGCGGCGGGGCTCGAGCCCGTCATCCTCGACGAGGCGGAGATGGCTCGCGTGAGCGCGAAATTCGCGGGCTACGGCAAGGTCGGCTGAGACACCAAGCCGAACGGTCCCGGATCGTGGAACGCTGCTTGGGGCGCTGCGGAATGCAGCGCCCGCCGTTCGCC
>NNBT01000058.1_pt1 | contig 23821 bp, 28 predicted proteins | sample 1173831 | NCBI WGS metagenome assembly NNBT01 (sample SAMN07173936, study PRJNA388173) | plant metagenome | isolation source: symbiotic tissue sample KVJ10 | place: Norway: Troms, Kvaloya island | reverse complement strand
CAAAAGTAGGCAGAAGATAGCMCAAAGGCAACAATACGTCTGTCCTGTATGCGGGGAATCCCTATTAAATGATGAGGAGTTACATCTTCATCATAAAAAGCCAAAATCTCAAGGTGGTGGTGACAATTACGGCAACCTACAACTCGTACATCTGTACTGTCATCAGCAAATACATTCTGGAACAATTTGTAGTTTATGACTTGCTTGAGCCGGATGCGTTGTAAGGCGCAAGTCCGGTTCTGAGGGGGCGGGATTATAGCGATATAGTCCTGCTACCCGACCACAGTGATGCCAATATTCACTCCAGGCGATATCAGGGCCAGAGAAAAACATTGATAAAAAGCCTTCCATTGCCAAGTGCAGTGGCAAAAATCTCAGTTGATTAGTAGATTCCCGCTTCACCATCCGGTGCATTAACCGGACACTGGCGCAACCATAGTTTAGCTGTTTACCATCTGTTTTAAAAAGCTGTCCCCCAAAAGCCCCCACAGGGCTGCCGTCATTAGTCCAAGACAACACTAGTCCGTGAGGAACATAGGAAAAATATTTCATTCCTGGTGCTGTCATTTCTCCTGCTAAGGAAACAACTGCTAAATCTTCATTGTAGCTACGACGCAGTAAACGCAAATCGTTACGTACTTGATGACGCAATAATGGCACAATCCGCACTGCTCCCCGTATTTGAGAAGGAGCAATTTCTAATCCTCTGAGTGATATGTCTGCTAACAGATTGCTTTTGGATGCCATAGGATGGTGTGTCTATTTTTATTAACTTTAAGCAACACCGTATTTGGTATAAGGACGTTTGTATGGGGGATGCAAGCCTAAAACAATATCTGAAGCTGGAACTCCTCTTTCCACTAGCTCTTGAGCAATATCGGCTTCTGTCATGTTGTGCTGAATCCAAATTTTATTATCTTTAATGTCTAAATGAATGTAACAGGCATAAATACGATTAAACTCTTGCCAACCAATATCTAGAATTTGATAGTGATCGTGTTCTGTATCAAAAATGAGTTGACATTCAATATTTGGTTCGTTTGGGGGGTTTGGGGTGGCATGGGCAATTAATAATTCGCGCACAATTTGGCGATATTTGGCTAGTTTTTCCATTCGATTATCTCCTCTGTATTCGGTTTATATGCTATTATTTTTAGGGCATAATGTGAGATTGCCGCTTGAGTAAAACGCTCCTGAAAAAAAGTATTAAAAATATCAATAGGAACAGCTAAATAGAGGATACGATCGGGTTCAGTCATTTCTAAGGCAAGGCGATAGTTGAGAAACTGGCCTAGTGCATTATGAAAGTCAGTAATGACGGAGGGATTGATAAAGCTTTTAACTTCTACAGCAATTTTCTGCTCATCTTTTTCAGCAGCAAATACTTTTTCAGCAGCAAGATCAATCTCTAGTTTAACGCGCTCGATGCGAATGATTAATGGATCGCTAGTAATTGTCCATCCGTCTTTGATTAAGGCTTGCTTGACGGCTTGGTGGAATAGGTCTTTGGCCATAGTGGAATATTTACAACGGTTTTCAACTATATGAGGTACACCTATACCTTACAGCCTACACCCTGTCCAACATTTGCTTGACTCGCTCTGCTAAATATGATTCCAATTCAGCTAAAGATGCAGAACCTTCAGCAAACCGGGCAAAGCCCAACATCGTAGGTAAATCTTCTGCATCTCGTAATCCTACTGTGGGAATTGCGGGACTCAGGGGGTGTAAAGAAAAGTCATCGGCATTGTAAACAGGATTGCAATGAATAATGGAAGTTTTTTGTTTCGAGTCTAAACGATCGCGATATACACGTAGAATTTCCGATGCTCCATTGGGGGGATCGTTTTCCCAACCATCGGTTACAAGTACTATTAAATCTGCGCCCCAGTCTAAAGCATCGAGTAAGGGAGTAGCGAGGTCTGTTTGTCCACGAGCTAGAATCAGCAGTGGATCGTTGGTTGATGCTGTCCAAAAAGCTTGGTATTCCTGGGATGCTGCTTTTAGTAAGTAATGAGTAGCTAAGGCTACCCCTAAAGGACGACGATGTTTTTCGGCTGAACCGGAACTGGAATAGCTGCAATCTAGGGGACTTCCAAAGAATAAATTATTCCAAGAAAAACAAGAGATAGGATTTTTCAAGAATGATAATCATTTTAAGGGGGGAGAAAAGGGGTTGCCCTCGGCAACCCCTTTTCTCCCTCTCATCTATGCATGAAGAATGTATACCCTTGTCGTCTGCTTTGAAGTTAAACAGTGTAGATAAGGGATGTTTTGTAGCTAAATAAATGCTGTTATAAAAATCAAGTAACTTTTGTTTTACTACAACAAATATCAATAAACCAATTACCTAAATTTGGGAAAACTTCATTAGTAGAATCAGTTAGCTGCTCAATCTGTTTTTCAATTTGAGCCATCGCTTTTTTTGTAAGCTTTACCCCATTCTCATAAGTTTTGTGTACTAGCTTAACTACTGGATGTTTCCCTTTCCATTTCATAGTACTAGCAAACTTTAAAGCTGTCTCCACTTCATCTAAAATGCTGCCATTCCAATGATTCTCTAGTATTGCCCATGTCCTTTCTATCGGATTATATTTACTGTGATAGGGCGGATAGTAAGCTAAACGTATATTTAGTTGATACTTGTGAGCAAATTCTACTATACGTTTCATAAATTGGGTACGCCGTGAACTGTTCTGTGGCCCATTATCTTGATTGAGAAGTAGGGTTTGAATATCGGAAAAACGATGTTTTTGTTCTAACCAAAAATTCTCTAAAATATCAACAATAAAATCGCTTGTAACTTTTGATTCTGTAAAGTATAAAAATAGCTCATCAAGCTCTGGAAGAAATATACCGTAAGGAGTTACAGTTGTTTTTGGGTTATAATCATGGTCGTCAGCTTTCGCTCCGTCCCGGCTTTTACCCCCGCGATCAAATGAGCCAATCTTAACGCGGGCTTTTCCGTCCATACTTAGACGTAAAACACTTTTATCTTCCGAAGCATCAATATTAACTATGTCTAATTGCTCAAAGATTGCATCAGTTTGTGGGATTTTTTTTGAGGTTGAACTTTCTTTACCCTTCTAAGCTTGTAACCTAAATTATTTAATTTGACTCGAATTGTTTCTGATGTATGTAAATTTTCATCACTATAACCATATTTTTCAATTAATTGCTTTCTGACTTCGGCTGCACTGAGTCTGCTATATAGTCTTTGACTTTTAAAACTAGGATCAGTTTGACTTTGCGAATCTACTATATTTTTTATATCTTCTAAAAGATTTGGCAAGTATTCTTCTGCTTTATAACGCCCTTTGCCACTCATGTTATCAACACAAGTAATACCACTTTTTAATTCTCTTGTTCCTTTGCGAATTGTGTCTCGATTCCATCCTAATTCTGATTGTGCAAGCCTTTGTCCCCCTAAACCTAAGCCCTGAGAGGCTATTTATAAAGTAAATCTAAAGGTGGCTAATCAAATGAAATGATAACGGTAAGATACTTTTGAAACAGTGCATTTACGTAGCGTTCAATGACTCGAAAGGCTTATTCTACCGACCTGAGTGACTCAGAATGGGCTATTTTAGCTCCCTTAATTCCACCAGCTAAGTCTGGGGGACATCCAAGGACTACTGATATGAGAGAAGTATGCAACGCAGTATACTATCACTTGAAAACAGGATGTCAATGGGACATGTTACCAGGAGACTTTCCACCAAGTTCAACAGTTTACAGCTATTATCGCAAATGGCAAAAATACGGAATTTGGGAAGAATTAAACCATACACTACGTGACAAACTGAGGGAAAAATTAGGTAGGTCAACACAACCAACAGCGATCGCCGCAGATAGTCAGTCGGTAAAAACGACTGAAAAAAGGGGGATGTGTACGGCTTTGACGGTGGAAAGCTAGTTAAGGGAAGAAAACGGCAAACAATAGTTGATAGCCTGGGACTATTGCTCAAAGTGGTTGTAAGTGAGGGTAATGCTGGTGAGAGAGTGCTTGCAGCGTATGCTTTGATGGAACTGCTGGAGGAACGGACAGAGTTATTAGAAAAAGTTGAAGTCATCTGGGTTGACTCAGGCTATGACGGTGATAAGTTTGCGCTGGCTGTTTGGTTGATGATTCAAGCTCATGTTGAAGTCATGCGCCGTACTAATAAAGAGTTTGAAGTTTTACCCAAGCGGTGGGTAGTAGAAAGAACATTTGGCTGGTTTAACCAGTACCATCGTCTAAGTAAGGATTATGAACGTCTGACTGAAATGAGCGAAGCTGCCATATACGCCGTTATGACTCGAATTATGCTACGTCGTCTAGCCGTCTAAAGATTTACTTTATAAATGGTCTCTGAACTGTCTGTGCCATAAATTTGCGCTTTGCTGCACCTTTTAATTGAGACGCAGTTTCAATTAGCAACTTTTTGAGAGAATCAGTTAATACTATAGCCACCAGTTACCACACTCAAAAACTCAATCATTATTCAAATTACTACAAAAGGGGGATGAAGGGGCAGCCGATGGCTGCCCCTTCATCCCCCTTTGAAATGATTATCATTATTATTGATGGAATAGTTTATTTTCTGGAAGTCCCTGAATCGGAAGTGAGATTAATTTTGCAATAGGGAGGATTGGCAATGGCTACAGTAGGCAAGGAAATTGGCAGAGGAGGATTACTGACACAATTTTGAAATAGTTGTTGCCATTCAGTAATTTGAATTTCCATCAAAATAAACTTCCTTGCGACATATTTTGTGCTTTAGTATTGTCGTATTTGATACCATTAATTAGCAACCTCTTATTTAGCTTCGTTTGACGTGTTGATGCGGGAGTTTCATACTTTAAATTTGGTCGGATAAAAGAAATACCCTTGCCAGTCAGGGTGTCTCCGATAACTAAATCTCCACCCAAACTAGGAATAGGCAATGCCAAGTACGGAGCATAAAGCATGAAGTTTAAACTTGCTATTTTTATTAGTAGTGAATCCCACTCCCAGCCTGTCAAACTAATGGCATAATTGGACATTTCCAATGCTAATCTTCCTGTACCAAGTGCTGGTTCATATATATGAAATGGTGCTATTGCAGCAGAACTGCCAACTGCTGCAATAGCCATTGTCCTGGCTGTCCAAGTAGGAGTAGGATAGAATTTAGCTCTTGATTGTCCGTAACGATTAGCAGCCAACAAATGACCGAAGTAATCGAAGGGACAAGAAATCAAAAGCTTCAGTTCCAGTTCTTGAATAAGACGATTACTCGCACCGTTACATCCCTCTGGCTCATGAGGTAATTTAGCAATACTGGGATGCCCTAGACCATAAAGTAACCAGTCAATGAAATAGGGAATAAATCTGGAAGGACTGCCACATCCACCTTTAGGAATAGATTGCAGACAGCTTGAGAGCATCTGTAAAACTTGAGGATGTCCTAAGTCTAAAAACTCAGTTTGTGGTATTTCTTTAGGTAGTTCTCCAGTTTCCATTGTCCATCGCCATTGCTCCCACCTACCTTGATATTCATCATCTAATTTCAGTAGTTTTGATAATAGCCATCCATGCTCAAAAGTTGATTTGAGTACCATTGGTGTTATCTGTAATAAGCATTTGCCAATGGCAGAGGCATTAGCCTCTTAAATCTTGACTTCTGGAATAGCTTCTAAATTGACCATTGACGATAATTCAGGAATGGCTATGTTTGATTGTGATTTGTTATCTGGAGATTGAGTCAGTAGTTTAATTAACCATTTTTCAGTCTGCATCTGATCCTTTTTATTCCAGCGTACATCTAATCTTTGGGCTGGTTTAACAGGATGTAATGCTAAAACTACGAGTTGTATTTGGTTAGGATTAACTGAGTATTGTCTAGCCGTAGTCCACAACTTTACCCGGTCTTGCCAGCTTAAATGTGGATGGCGTATAGCCCATTCATAAAGCCTGGGAATACCTTGTTTAAATGCTATATTTGTTAATACTTGAATAAACTGCTTATCGTCATTAATTGCAAGAGGCGCAATAACTGGATTATCGACTAATAACTTCTTACGAGATTTAAAAATTTCCGGTGCAAGTTCCTGTGTTTGAGAAACCCACTGAGCAATTTGAGGATAGGCATTTAATAAAGGTTCTACAGTCATTCCTAAAAATAGTTGTCTCATCACTAAAGAGAAGTTATCTGCAACTATAGAGTCAAAGGCAGAGCGATTTGGATGATATTTTTGACTGGGTAATAGGAGTTGTTGCTGTGTTTTAGTAATTTGTTGAATATCGGCAAGATTAATTACTGACATGGTGGGGAGAATATAACATCTCTCCCATGCAGCGGTAAGCTGCAAATTAATTATACGTACAGCCAAGATACAAGAACTAGCTGTCAATCAACGACATACACCTATATGATCAATCCTCTACTTCTGGCTCACCAATTGTCTTCTGTGCGCCATGACGAATATGGAGAATTCTCACCGTGGGAACAGGCTGATCTTCAAGAACCGTAAATAGAATACGATAGGTTTGCTTTCCTTGCCCGTAAAGAAGCTGACGAATTTCTTGACTAAAGAAGGCATCCTCTCGAGCGATTGGACAGCGCCGAGGCATTTCTTGCAGAGAGACGATTGCTTTAATCAGCCCTTGATACCAGAGTTGGGCGCGTTCATCTGTGGTAAACTGAGAAAAACTCAAGAATGCGGCATCCGCTTCGGCTTTCGCAATGCTAGAGAAATCAATGCGGTACGTCATGCTTCAAGAGACAATCCATATTTCTGATTTTGTTCAGCAATGAAGTCCTCTAAACTCGAAAACTGTCCTTGCTCAAAATCATCAAGCCCACGTTGGATTCCCTTTAAAGCCTCAAAAAAATCTTGATCGTCCAAACTCAGTCCTAAAGTCAGCACCGCTAGCGCCATTTGCGAAATATCTTGTCCAGTACTTTCAGCACGCTGTCGCAGCAGTGCCTCAACTTTCGGTGGCAGATCAAGTGTAATGGACATTGTGAGTTTTCCGAGCGTGATACTGGTTTTATTATAGCGATGCCTGCTCTGGGCTATTCGGTGTCGCACCTCATAGATTGGGTAAAGCGGACTGCTCAAGTATCGATTTAATCGGGCGATCGCAGACTTGGAGGCAGTGATTGAGTATCTGGGACATTGACACTCTCTTGACTGCGAAACTAACGCAAGCGCTCAGTTTCACAGTCAGGAGAGTGTTAAACATCAGGTGTAGCGATCGCATTTAACAACAGTAATCCCATTTGCTTCAATAAAGCAGTGTTCCCATCAGGGCAACCATGTTGAATTATACACTTGGCACAGCCAGTATTGCAGTTACAATCCTGTGCGATCGCTCTAGCAGCACCAGCAAGTTTTGGCAGATGTTTAAACACAGCCTCAGCCGCACCATTACCACCATCACTGGTATCATAGAAATAGCCTGTGTAATTGTTATTTTCCCCTAATTCCTTCACTACTGTAAAATTCACCTGTTTTGGGTCAACTCTAGCCACCAGCTGTAACGCTCTCATAATTTGATGCCCAAAGCTGTGGATAGCAATCAAGGTACTGGAATATTCCCACAACTGTTGATAGCCTGGTGGAATCGGTTCTCCACTGCGGGTTAAATTGGTTCTAGTTTCCAAGGCATTGTGCTGGAGGTATTCCCGCGCACTTGAGTTTATCGCTACTTTGACCATTGGTGCTGAAAATTGAGTACGGAAAGGCTGCTCAAACTTTTCTTCTGACAGGGTTTTCACAATTACAGCTTTGCGTGTGAGTTTGCTACAAAGTGGACAACGACGTTCTTTAGGTAGCAGTTCTTTGTAGTTAAGACACCGCTTGTTCAAACAAGTCTGCTCATAGATTTGGGTCATTAAACTGTAACCACTGGTAATGTGTTTAACTTCACCAAAACTAAGTTCCAGGGTTAAGTATTTCTGACAGTCATCAACTTCACTGACTTGAGAAAACAGCAATGGTAACTTCACCGGATCTGTCAGCACTGTTAGGCTACTGGTTTCTGATTCCGTAACTGCAACTGTAAACAGTGAGCTATCTGCTGTCTGTTTTAATATTGCTTGCTTGCTGTTCAAGTCAAGGGAGATGCACCGATAAGTCAGCATTTGTCCATTGGCATCTTGTCGTTTGTAGATGGCTTGGGGATGGACTTCCCGGTGAGCAATATCTTCTGAGATTTCCTCTAGTTCTTCCCCTGATTCTGCATCTACTAGCTTAATGGTAGTTTGGGATAAGCCACCCCGAAAGTTAACATCTTTATGGGGATAACCCTTTGCCCACAGTCCATTACGACCTTTATTTAGATGCCCTTGGGCTAACAGGAGTTTTGCTACCTCGTAAGCTGCTGTGCCAAAGTAGTGCTTGATTTTATTAGTAGGAATACCAGTTTCTGCTGCTGCACACATCAAATGTTTAGCAGCAAAGATGGGATATTCGTCATTAAAGAAGACTTCCTCAGCTTCTGGCGATACCAGCATTTCTGGATGTTCTGCTACATAGCAGTCAATGGGATTGAGAGCATTGGGAAGCAGCACTGTCAGTCCAGACTGAGAACGTCCGGCGCGGCCACTGCGTTGCTGGTATGCCATTTTGGAACCTGGCCAGCCACGCAAAATGCAACATTCTAATTCTGGTAGGTCAATTCCAGCTTCTAATGCTTCTGTGGCAATAATCCACTTGATCGTGCCAGACTGGAGTTGGTCAACTACTTCTACCCGACGCTCAGAAGTTATGCCACTGTAGAATGCGGCTACTTGGTTTGATTTGAGTAATTCTGTTAGTTCCCGCACGCTGCGACGGGAGTTACAAAAAGCGATACCTGATTTACCTTGATTGAGCAAAAATTGAATTATCCGAGCGGTGTCACCAGTTAGATTGTAACTGGGCTGAGTGATAATTATTTGTCTAGATGGTGAAGCAGCTCCACTTTTGCGAATCCAAATTAGGGGTTTGGGGTTGAGTTTAGTTGGTTTTAAGCCGGAGATTTTCAGAGCCAGTTGTTTAGGATTACCACAAGTGGCACTCAGGAAGATAAATTGCAGTTTCTTGGAGTCGCCACCGTAATGATCTACTGCTAGTTTAATGCGACGAATCAGCCAGGACATATTTGCGCCATAGCTACCTGAGAGGGTGTGAGCTTCGTCAAGCAGTATATAGTGCAATCGCTGATAAAAGTTTGCCCAATGCGCGGATTTCCAGGCTTGCTTGAGTTGAAAGTGGATTAATTCTGGAGTGACACCTAAAATATGCGGTTCACTCTTGAGGATTTGTTCTCGTTTTTCTGATTTGACATCTCCAGTGATCATTGCCAGTATAGGTCTGGATTGTGTGGGTATGGTAGAGAGTAGTTCAGAGATTTTATGGAACTGGTCTAGTGCTAATGCTCGCAGTCCATAAAATGCTAATGCTCGATGTTCTTGATTTATACAACCTTCCAGAATGGCGGGGTATGTGCTGAGAGTTTTGCCACTGGCTGTGGGAGAGGTGAGGATTAAACTTTTACCTTGTCTAATTGCTTTTAAGGCTTGAAGTTGGTGGGAGTAAAGTTGGGTGATTCCTAATGATTGCAGTGCTTTAATTAATTTATTTGGCAGGTCATTAGGGATATTTTTCAGATTAGGTTCTTTGGCAGGGATAGTCTGTTGCCAGAGTAAATCTTCACCAATAAATTCAGTAATATCTGTTGGTTCATTAGGATGGTTATTTGAGTTGGAATTTTCTGTAATGGGTGTACGAGGTGGTGTCCAAAAGCTTTGTAGCAGGGCATTGTAGTTGGGCGTGGTCATAGTCGTAGTCTTCGCTCACTGCCCTAAAAAATCCCCCAGTGGGGGAGTGATACTAAATTAGGATAGGTAGTATTGTTAGCTACTTGTGTTATCAACTAAATTATTTGTTCTCACATCAGTAGCAGATAACTCAAAATTTTTTGGGGCGTTTCTGGAATACATCATTTGTGTATAGTATTATTGAAGTTGGGAGATTGCACGGATTTATCTCCACCCCAAGGTAAATTTTTAGTTTACTTTAATTGGTAGATACACATTTTATTTTTCTACCACTTTCTTATACCATATTTATTTATATTTCGACAGGTCTATAGTATGTGAATATTCTCCATTCCACTGAAACTCACGCCTTGTAGTTTTGTCTTTGATGTAGACGTTACAGATACCATTGCGATCAATATCGAAGATAACTTCAATTTGAGGTACGCCACGTGGTGATCGAGGAATGCCTACGAGGCGTAAATATCCTAAGCTTTTGTTATCGTTAACAAACTCTCGTTCACCTTCAACAATGTGAATCTCCATCTCGGTTTGTTTATTCTCAGATGTGGTCAAGACTTTTGATTTCTTGACAGGAATTCTGCTATTACGAGGTATAATCTTGGTCATTAAACCCTTGCTGCTTGAATAGATGCCAGGGAGAATCGGAAAGGGCTTTAAATAAGAGTGTTCTGCTCCGCCAATGGAGAATCCTTCTACACCTAAGGACAATAGTGCTATATCTAAACAAAAGATACCTTCAATATCACCAGCTAATACACCCGCTTGAATTGCTGCACCAACAGTTACTACTTCATCAGGATTAACGCTTTGATTAGGATCTTTACCAAAAAATTCCTTGACAAATTTTCGTACTATGCAGCTCCGAGTAGAACCACCTACTAGCACAATTTCATCAATGTCTTGCTTGTTTAATTTAGTATCTCTTAACGCTTTTTCTACAGTAACGCAGTAACTATCAATCAAGTCAGAACAAAGTTCTTCAAAGTCGACGCGAGTTAGGGTTGTATGCAGGTGCTTGGGCCCATCCTGGGTAGCAGTAATAAATGGCAAATTAATTTCTACTTGATTAACGCTAGAAAGGTCTATCTTGGCTTTTTCTGCGGCTTCAGTCAGACGTTGTAAAACTTGTCTATCTTTTGGTAGCTCAATGCCTTCGTTTTCCTTGAATTTCTCAGCTAAATAATCCACGATTTTTTTGTTGAAATCATCACAACTAAAATAAGATTTGACATCATTACCCCTAAATTGATATGGTGTGAAATTAGAATAGGGGTTGTAACCATCAGGATGAGAATAGGAATAGGTGTTACAAAAAGTGTTTAATACTTCAAATTCACCGTAGGGGTCTACTTCTATTACAGATACGTCAAGTTTATAATCACCCAAGTCAAATACAAGGATATTTTCTTTTCTCTTATTCCTCCTATTAATGCAGCCGTAAGCCAGAGAAGCTGCGGTGGGTTCGTTGATAATCCCTAGCATTTCAATATCGGCGATTTTACCAGCTTTTATTGTAGCTAGCCTCTGAGAGTTGTTAAAAGATGCTGGAACGGTTAAAACGGCTTGAGTTATAGTTTGACCAAGGTATCTGCTGGCATTGTCTACTAATTTACGCAATATTTTTGCTAATATCTCTTCAGGTGCAAATTGCTTACCCATTACAGGACATTCAAACAAGACTTTGCCATCTCTATTGACGATTTTGTAAGAAACTTGTTTAGCTTTGTCGCTAACTTCATTGAACGTGCGACCGATAAAATGTTTAACTGAATAAAAGGTATTTTCTGGGTTTTTCAACGCTTGGCTTTTGGCAATTCTACCAACTAAACAATCACCATCTGGGGTATAAGCCACTACTGAAGGAATACTTAAAAGTCCTTCCTCACTTGGGATCATTACAAATTGACCATCTGCGAATACAGCAACTGATGAATTGATTGTACCCAGATTAATGCCAACCACTTTTGAAAAGTTCCTGATAAGATTTAGATGTTGCATAATGGCAGTATGAGTAGAATTAAAATTAGATAGAATCTCCAGGTTGTGGCTCGTTCCATACAGCACTTCCTGCTATTGTGAGGTACATATTTAGTGCTGAAAGTTCTAAAAGAAGGGAGTGTGGAGGGAGGAAATAGTGTAATTCATAGCAGCAAGAACTGCTGTATTCTCTTCCTAAAAATTGAAGGTAAGAGGATGTCTGAAAAGTTTTTTGTATACACCTAACCTTTGGAGATCCCCCTAATCCCCCTTAAAAAAGGGGGATTAGGGGGATTAACAAATATTTGATACTTCTCAGATATCCTCTAAACTCGACCGCCTATAGCTAATAATAGTGTAGAACTAGACATTGACCAAAAGCTTGAAATTGATCCACATTCCTGTTAAGGGAAACAGGAATGTGGTTATGTAAAGTGTGAGGAGTTATTTATTTGGCTTCCAGATATCCTTTTATTGTTTCAGCCGGAATACTAAAGGCAGGATGGTCAAATATTGCCTTCAACGCTTCCAGCCCTCCTGCTTTGAGTGCAGCTAGCAACCTAGCTTTGAAAGTTGGATCGGTTTTAATTTTTTCTTGAACCGCTTTTGTAACTGCCTCTGTTGTTGGATTAGTTTGAGCTAGTTGATTAAGAAGTTGCTGAATTTCCTCTTTGGTTCCATCCAAATTCTGATTTTGCTGTGACTGGGAGATATTTTGATTAGCTTGCTGACGTGCATCATCCTGATTTTTGTTTGCAAAGTTAGCGATGTTAGGTTGATTGAAGTTATTGTTAAAGTTTTCTGACACTGAATTATTCCCATATATTGTTTGAATCATAAAACTTTGTTTATGTGCAAGAGCCACAGCAATGTCATATAAATTTGTATTATGCTGCAAAAGATATCTTATTTCTCTGTTCTTTCCTTCCAGCTGAAGTTCATAGTCCTGCTTTAGGGATTTCTCAATTTCAAGCTTGTTTGCATCAAACGGGACATTTACACGAATGACAAAAGCACCGTCATTCTTATTTTCAATTGCTTGAATGGATAACTCCTCACCGCCACACTTAATCTGTAGGTTTCGGTATGAAATAAGAAAAGCCTGCCAGTCAATACCATTGCGAAAAATGAGGTCAACTGTTTCTAAAGCTTTCTGGAATAGCTTGGTAAACTCCCCATCTCTAAACTCTCCGCTACTAGGACGGCGTTCTTGTTTGTTACTTTTCAAATAGACATACTGGCAATCAATGTTATTTAGCTCTGTAGCAGCGTTAATATTCCAGTTTTCTAAACAAGCACCTGTAAAGTTTGCACTTGTAAAATTTGTTCCTAATGCTTGAGTTTTACTAAGGTCTGCTCCGCTAAGGTCAAGTCCGCTAAGGTCAAGTCCGCTGAGGTCACACCCGCTGAGGTCAAGTCCTCTGAGGTCAAGTTCTCTGAGGTTAACCCCTTTGAGGTCAAGTCCGCTGAGGTTAACCCCTCTGAGGTTAGCCCCGCTGAGGTTAGCCCCACTGAGGTTAGCCTTGCTGAGATTAGCCTTGCTGAGGTCAAGTCCGCTGAGGTCACTCCCACTGAGGTCTGTATAGTCAAGGTTAGCCCCAGCGAGGTTAGCATCACTGAGTTTAGCCCCACTGAGGTCTGCCCCACTGAGGTCTGCCCCTCTGAGGTCTGTACAGCGAAGGTTAGCCTCGATGAGGTTAGCTCCGTTGAGGTTAACGTTACTGAAGTCAGCCTTACTAAGATTAGCTTGACGAAAGTTAGCTCTGAGGAGATTAGCTTTCCTAAAGCTAAGTTTGCTGAGGTTAGCCCTGCTGAAGTTTGCTCCGCTGAGGTCTGTATAGCTGAAGTCAACTCCGCGGAGGTTTGCTCCGCTAAAGTCAAGTCCGCTGAGATCAAGTCCACCGAGTTTAGCCCCGCTTAAATTAGCGTCGCTGAGGTTAGTTTTGCTGATATCTGCCCCCACGAGGTTAGCCCCACTGAGGTTAGCCCTACTGAGGTCTGCCCCACTGAGGTTAGCTCTATCGAAGTTAGAATCGCTGAGGTTAGCCCTACTGAGGTTAGCCCCTCTGAGGTCTGTATAACATAGGTAAGCAATGCTGAGGTCAGGAATTATTAATGGATTTTGAACTCTCCACTCATTCCAACCTTTTGAACCTCGTTTCAGTAGAAGATAATGGTCATTATTATAGGCCAACTAGGATTATCCTCATGTCTTATGTTGAGAATTTTCAATTTTTAAATTAGCCTGCTTATATGTAAGCAGTTTGTTTAAACTATAGCAGGTATTAGAGGCGGCGTTTTAAATATTGTAGATGTTGTCGCCTGTGGGTAATAGTGGCCTAGATATAGTAACTGACAAATATCCCTCTTATGACAATACCTTCGCCAATTTACGAGAGTGAGTTGATGTATGAACTCCCATTTCTCCAAGACCAGGCAAAAATAATAAGTCCTAAAAATTCTTTCCAGGTTTCTCACAAGGCTTTTTTAACGTATTTCACGTAGGATAAAGGGTTTGAGAGTTCAAACTACCTTATAAGCTAAACGCTTATATATGAGTGATTTTGCCATTTTTGCCAAAATTTTTGTAGGCTCTTATTTTGGCAAAGGTATTGTTATGAAAAAACTTTTTTGTCTTAATCTACATCGAGCTAAAAGAGGTGTACAGTAAGGATTAAGATGGTATTACAGTAAGGTTATTTTTTGGTGATAGAAGACATTTCGTTACATAGTTAGGTTTTTTTGTGTTTACCTACTTAGTTGATTAGGAGGTTCTATGATGACTTTACAAGAAATTATTAATTCTATTGAAAGTTTGCCCACAGAAGAACGAGACTATTTGTTTGAGTTTCTCCGTAAAAAAAAGGAGGAATCTAGAGGGGATAATTTTTGGCAGGGATTACAAAAATTTAGAAAGGTAATCCAAAGTGAGGGAATTATCTTTACTGATGATGATTTTGCTGAATTACGATCTTGCAGTGTGGGAATAGAAAAAGTTATGTTATATACTAATATTAGTATTATTGAATTTGGATTTTAGACTGGAATCAAATATACAATCCAAAATCCAAAACTCTCAGTAAACTTTATGTAAATTAAGTTAACTTAAATAACCTGCTAACACTAAGAATTATTAGCAGTAAATCCTTACTTTCAGCACCCCTCTTAATAGACATTTCCAAATCCAGCATTATAGTTACTGCCTTAGCTAAAGCATTAATGCTTGTATTTGCTACCTCCTGACGCAAATAGTAAATGCGATTAGGATTGCTGATATTGCATAGTTGAGCTAATTCACTATCTTTCTTAACCCCAGAGACGATCGCAGATTTAACCCACAGCCAAGTTCTAAACTGCGTTAGGAGAGTAGCAACAATCACCATTAATGGTTCCGAGCGTGACAGTAAATCATCCAACAGGTGCAAAACTTGATTACTTTCTCCTTGGCGAATAGCAGATGCCAGTTGTAGGCTATTCTGAGTCTGACATGGCACTAACTCTTTTACTTCTGCAAGCTCAAGTTGTCTGCCATTACCATAGATACACAGTTTGCGTAACTCTGTCGCTGCACGAGTCATATCGTTACCAATTGCTTCTGCTAAATATTCCACTGCACCCTTTGACAGCACTAGCTTGATTTTTTTAGCCTGAGTTGCGATCGCCTTTTCAATTAAATCAGCACGCCAAGGTGGTATCAATGGAAACTCAAACAACTTGGCATACTTGACAATATGTTTGTAAATCTTCAGGCGCTTATCTACATTGGTGGCGACAAAAACCAGAATTGTGAATTCAGGCATTTGAACAAGCTGCTGCAAAGTTTCTAACTCAGTATCACCCCACTGCTTGAGGTGGCAATTTTCCACAATCACCAGTTTTTTACCACCTGTCAGGGAACGAGTGCGAGCTACGCTGATGGCTCGGTCAAGGTCATCAGCTAGAAATCGGTGATAGCAAAGTGTGAGCCATTGAGCATCAATCTCTGCTTTGTATTGGTTTAGCTGTTCCTGGATGGCGTGTTGGTCGTCACCTGTCAGCAAGACAATCATGCTTTTACCCTCCCGTTACTGCTCTTAGTAGCAGTTTTAATTAACACAGTCATTGGTTGTTGACTTTGGGTAGCTCGTTGCAGCATTTTAGCGATCGCCTCTTTACTACTCTCAAACTTATTCAGGTAAGCTGGTGTAACCTCTAAAATTGCCTTGTCACCTTGCAATTTAACGAGATTTGCATGAGCCAACAGCTTTTGATTGCTGGGTTTAGCCGTATCCATCACCTGCTGCCAAATTTGAGCCAGGTTAGCGGTATTGGCTGCAACTGCTGGTAACAATTTGCTATCATGCCCTTTGTCATTTACAGGTTTAGCAGTTAGCGTCTTGGTTGCACTGACAGGCAATAAACTGGGTATCAGGTTCAGTAAGCAAACTTCTAGCCACACAGCAGCATTTACTGTGTACCGAAGATAGTTTTCTGCTTTTTGTAACTCTGTTAGGGACAAATTCAGCGTCTCGAAATTCCAGTGATTTGCTAAAGCCTTGAGTTGAGCATAGCTAACACAACCAGTTAGCAGGGATTGCTCTTTGGGTGCAGACTTGATAATCAGTAAATCTCGGTATGTTTGCAGTAAATTAGAGAGAATCAATTTGGGTGTTTTACCAGAGTCCACTAGAAGTCTTGCTACTTGCAGCAAGTTAAAGGTGTTGTTGGTGGATATTGCCTGTAAAATTGACATTAATTCTGTTTCTGTCACACCACCAGCGATTTCCATGACATGATTGGCAGTGATATCTTCATCTAAAAGACTCACCTGATCCAGTAATTGCAGTGCATCTCTGAGTCCACCATCGCCCAGTCGAGCGATCGCTGTTAGTGCCTGATCATCAATAGAAATAGATTCTGCATCTGCTACAATACCGAGGTGCTGCACAATTGCCTGAATAGACAAAGTGCGGAAATTAAACACCTGACAACGGCTGACAATGGTAGGTAACACCAAGTGCCGTTCTGTTGTGCAGAGAATGAAAACAACATGAGGTGGCGGTTCTTCAATACACTTAAGTAAGGCATTGAAGGCGTTACCGGTTAGACAATGGCACTCATCGAGAATAAAAATTCGGTAACGTCCTGCAACTGGTGCTAAGGTACTGCGCTCAATTAAAGCACGGGCATCATCTACACCATTATTAGAAGCAGCATCAATTTCACTGACATCTAGGCTATTACTGGTTTCAATTGAACGGCAGGATTGACAAATACCACAAGGTTGGTCAGTTGGTTTCTTAGTGTTGAGGCAATTGAGGGATTTAGCAAATATCCGAGCAGTTGAAGTTTTACCTGTGCCTCTAGAACCTGTGAATAAATAAGCTGGTGCAATTTGTAAGTGTTTTACAGCATTAGTCAGAGCAGTTTTGATGTAGGGCTGTCCAACTAATTCGGCTATTGTCTGGGGTCGATATTTTTGATGTAGGGCGACTGTAGACATAGGATTTAATAACCTTAATTTGTCGCCCTTACCCCTGTTAAGGGGGTGTAATTTTGACTCCAAAGTAGGCTGATTTACTCAATTCTAGTAAGATTTACTGATACCAGAAGTTGAGTACGCCTAATTATTTAAATGTTGAAACAGGTGGATAAGTTTATGGAATTTACAACCGACTTATAGCCATTTTAGAATTTATATCCTTGGCTCATGAAACGCTAACTTTCTATTTTTTACCTGCCTCATTAAGCAGTAGCGAATTCTGTTAAACCTCGTTTCCTGGGATGATGAAAACCCAAAACAATATCGGCTTGGGGTATGCCGGCTGATAGTAAATCATCAACAACGCATAAATTAGTCGCATCTTCTTCCACCCAAACTTTGCCATTTTTAATGCAGAGATAGATGATGATATACTGTATCTGCTTTTTGTCATCCCAGCCGAACCGAAACCAAAGATATTGATCTCTTGTTTCATCAAAAGCCAAGCGATCGCTTACTTCAACTCCCGTATCTTTTATAACTTGAGTATTAGTAGTTTCGTAATACTCAGTCAATATCTTCTTGATAACATTGCGGTATTGTTCTAGCTTATCCATTGCCGAATTTCCTCCTTTTCTGTATTTACAACTATTAACAGCAGGTGATTTTCATTGATAACTGCTTGTACAGATTTACGTTGAAAAAAGTTCTCATAGACAACATCATCAACAGCTAAATAAAGCTTATATTCTGGCTCAGTAAGTTGAATGAGTTTCCGATAGACTATGTATTGTCCCAGCGCATTATGAAAATCATACATCAGTGATTTGCCCACAAAGCTCTTGATTTCTACAACAATCTTCTGTCCCTGGCGTTCTGCGGCGATTGGTTTTTCTGCTGCTAGGTCAGCGTAGAGTTCAGCATCCTCATATTTGATAAAGTAAGGATCATCTGTGATAGTCCAACCGTCTTTTATCAATGCGTTCTTGACTTCATTATGGTATATGTCTTTTGCTGGCATAGTGGAACTATTGAGTAATACTCTGATTGTAAAGTGTTTACCATATTGGGTAACAATTAGATTCTAAAATATACTTTTCTATCTTTCCTTCTTGCACCCTGCTTTGCTTCCTTTTTTCTTGATAAAACTGGATAACTTTTGTATTTTGGCGGCAAATAGTCGGATATCTACCGCCAAAATGCACAGTTTCTATTTGTCAAAATCGAGGATTTTCGTTCATATTGTCAGTTTTGTCCAGAGTTACTCAAATCCCTGTCTAAAATAAACACCACTCGTATCCAAAATACCTTACAAAACTTCAAGATTCCAGTTAACAGTTATTAAACATTTAGAGTGTACAGTGGCAATAAGAATTGACGCATTTCCATTTGCAGTTCTGGATTTGGTCTATCTCCATAAGGAACCAACATGGCAGGATGATCTGATTGTTGTAAGTGCATTTTGATGGCGGAACTGGGAATTGCCTTGGCTGCTTCTACTAAATACTTGAGGTTAAACTGAATATTCAATGACATTTCTGATGGTAGATGAGCAGCAATAACCTGATCGCCTTTGCCAAACTCCCGTTCAATTGATAGTCGTAGCTGCTGCAAATTTCCATCAAACTGTAAGTAAATACCTTTCTCTTTTTTATCTGTTAACACAGCTAACCGTTCTAATGCTTTGACTAAGAATGCTTTTTCTAGGATTACTTCTCGGTCAAAGCTAAATCTTGCCAATAGCTGTTCGCAGTCAGGGTAAGTTCCTTCGAGACATTGACATCTGAGGATAATATCTTGCCAAGCAAAACCCAAGCGATTACTTTGGGCATCATACAACAAATTAATGAATTCCACAGAATCATCCAAGTTACGCGCTAGTTCCTTGAGGACTCGACCAGGAATAGTAAATTGTATCTCTGAAGATTCTACTTGTTTGCGGGGTTTTCTACCAATTCCTTGAGTTGAAAGTTCAGTGGTTGCAACTCGATGCCCATCAGTACCAATAAACTTTAACTTCTCCTGTGTAAGTTGAATATGAACTCCGGTCAAGATATATTTATTTTCATCAGTGCTGATAGCATAAATGACACCTTTCAAACCATCTTTGAAAACTGTTGTTGGCAGAGGAATGGGAGTAGCATCAATTGTAGAAGTAGGTGGAAATTCTTCAGCACTAATGCCTCTAATTTCATATTTTCCATCAGCATCAGATAAACCCAGAGAGCAGATTTTTGTTTGCTTCTCCTCATCAATAAGCTGTATAATCTGAGTCTGACTACTGAGGCTAATATTACCATTAGGGCAATGCTTAACTATCTCAAATAGCATTTCTACTGGCACAGTAATTTCACCCTTGAGCAACACTTGGGCTTCAAAACTTGCCTGAATTGTTAATGCTAAATCAGTAACAGTTAAATGTATCTGTTGTGTTTCGATATCTGCAATGATTAGAGCATTAGCAAGAATCGGATGGGTAGGTTTAGCTGGGGTAGCACAACTCACTAAAGAGAGTGCATCGTGAAATTTAGTTTGTGAGCAGATTACCTCCATTCCTGATTCTATAAGTGGTTGAGAGTTTAACTCTGATTTGGCAGAACGTTTATTAGTACGCTTATTTGAAATAGGTTCAGTTGAAGTATCAGCATCTGGAGATGTAGGTTTTTTCTTTTTACCTGTAGATATATCTGGGATATTTGCTGATACTTCATTTTCGCCTTTAGGAGTAGCTACACTTGTTTGTTTTGTCTGATTTGCAGGCTTTAACCTTTGTTTGTGTGCTGTTTGAGTCATGATGATTTATTTCTGGTTGCGTCATTGTTAGAAAGGTGACTGCGATAGCAGAAAATAAAGGATGTGAAGTTTTGAATCAGATGCTTTTACTCTGTGAGACATACAGAGTTTTACTGATATATCCCATTTAACCGCTCTCAGGTAAGCCTTTATTCTAATCGTAGCTTTCGGAGTATCAGGCTCCGCTCCTGAATTATTAAGTTCTACAAATGCCTCCAAAAGTTCTTTTCAATGCTTTTTAAACTGATAACTTTGCTGTTATTAGCAGATTCTTCTGTAGTGTTATCAACCAGCACAGGATCAGTTTCCAACAAAGAGTTCAGCAGTGATAGTTGATGTTCAACATCTGCCACATCGCGGTATATTCGAGACGGGTCTATTTTCATTCCTAAAGGTGTAGGAACAATTTTTAAATATTGGTTTAATGTCTCTAGATAATTTCTATTGGCAAATTGTCTTTGTGCTACATAAGGGCGCAATATCTCCAGTAATTGGATAGCTCTTTTGATTTCTAGAGAATCAGAAGTACTATCAATTTGAGGTTGGCTTTCTCGGTAGCCTTTCATTTTCTTCTCAGCCACGAGATTGTGGAATTTAGAAACTGCTTGTTGATAATTACCAAAAGAGTGAACTTTTTGCTGAGATTTGTAGCCTACCCTACCCCACTCAACAATTAGATTACCTTGCTCAAGTTTTGCACTCCAGAATTTGTTACTGTTCTGAGCCGCATTTACAAATATTAAGTAAACTTCCATATTTTTGACATAATTTAGAGTAAAGTATTGCCATGTCAAATGAACATCTGTTGTTGAAATGTTCATTTGACAAAAGCTTCAAATCATTACTAATTTGGGAATACCTAATTAGTACGGAACCTAGAAGTACGAAGACCTTTCTTAGACACCTGCACAGGACTGGAAGCTGGTCGCGCAATCTTTGACCAAGACTGCATCCGCTCAACAGCAGCAGCATCTTGAACAGCTAAAGGGGTGATGTTTTGTTGGCAATTTTCTAAATCAGCCAGTGTGACCTGCTGAGGTCTTCCCTCATCGAAAGCAAGTAGAGCTGCTTCTGATGCCAGGGTTTCCAACTCAGCACCACTAAACTTGTCGGTGCTAGCAGCGATCGCCTCTAAATATTCCTGTGGAACTTCTATACCAAACCGTTCTAAGTGAATCTTGAGAATCTGGCAACGTTCCAACTCAGTAGGCAGGTCAACGAAGAAATTCTCATCAAACCGCCCTTTCCTTTTGAACTCAATAGGCAGCGCTGTTGGGTCATTACAGGTTGCCACCACAAACACCCCCACCGTACATTCAGACATGAAAGTGAGGATATTTCCCAGAATTCTTTGTGAGACTCCAGAGGTATCGCCATTAGCTGAAAGTGCTTTCTCGACCTCATCAATCCACAAGATACAAGGTGCAATAGCTTCAGCAGTCTTGAGTGCGCGGCGGACATTGCCCTCAGATTCTCCCACCAGGCTACCAAGCATCGAGGCAATGTCTAATTGCAGCAGTGGAAGGTTGAGTATGGTTGCAATGTTCTTTGCTACTATCGATTTACCCGTCCCTGGTGGCCCTGCTAGTAGCACCCCTTTAGGTTGGGGTAGATTTAGCGATCGCGCTTCTTGAGAAAATAACCGGCGGCGGCGTTGCAACCAATCCCGCAACAGGTCTAGTCCACCAAACTGTATGGTCGCCGGTTTACCCAATTCAATACCCATCTGAGACAGTAGGCGGGTTTTGTATTCGACAACCAAAGGGATGACCGTAGCATCAATTACTATACCTTTAGAAGTTAATCGCTCCTTAACAGTGAGCCGGAGAAAGTCGCTGATTTCCTCCAGCGTCAAGCCTAATGCTGCTCTTGCCAAGGTTTCTTTATCTTCAGTGGTGAGAGATACGGTAAAAGTTACCTCTTGCTCACTGGCAGATTCTTGCAAATATAACAAATATGATTCTAAGTGGTCTTGAATTTGCTCAATGCTGGGCAAAGGAACTTCACAGCAAGGAATTAGTCTCAGCAAGGATTCGTGCAGTTGAATGTTTTGACCTAAAAACACAATTCGCTTTTCAGTCGGTTTGAGGCGATGGTACAAGTTTTTTACTCTGGTGAGGATTTCCCAACTCAATTGCAGAGAGTTTTTACCCACAAAAGGGTGAACATCTCCCAAGATGAAAACCCCATTACCGCCGAAATTGTTGATGTACTCGAACACATATATTAAAGGGTCTATGTTATGAGGCTTTTTATACGTCTCGACTGATTTGAACACCAGTCCACCGTCGTCAGCAATCAGACATTGCTCCAAGCCGGAAACTCCCAAATTCCAGAAGTACACAGGACTGTTAAGTTTGTCCATCACTTCAGTAGTTAACCACTGAATGAGAGTGGCTTCTTCGGGGGACAGAACATCTATTGCCACGATGGGTATTTGAGAGTCAATGGTGGTAATCAGGTTTGATAATTTCATTGTTGCGAATTTTGATCGGGTACGGGAGAAAGTTTTTCGTGAGTGGTAACAAGATGCACGACTACTTCGTAAACTTCGGCATCGCCGTTAAACACTTCAGCAATTCCAGAAGAATTTGGATGAGCAATGGCGGAAATTAGGGCATTGACTAAAGCGCACAGTCCTTCTGCATTTCCTTTGATAATTACTGGTTGCCGGGTTCCTTTTGAGGGGTAAATATGCAGCATCGGATAATCTTTAGGTAGTTCGCTCATAGAAAAATTGTGCGGGGGGATTTTCCTCGTTCCCCCATCGAATGTTTATTGGTGCAGTCGTTGTTGATGAGTAATGATGCTACGAAGCTGTTGCTGAGATTCTGGTTTGTAAGTGCGATCGCCCTGCACCACACCCAAAGCTTCCTCAAAGGGTTGGGTTGCTTCTAGACACGACAATCCCTCAAATCCCTCGGCTTCTATTTTCACTTCGCCTGTAACAGTGTCAAAATGTATCAATATTGCCCGTTCCATAATTATCTCCGAACTTGTTGAGTTTGCTGGTGTGCTGAAAATGCAAGACGCAAAGTATGTACCTGACCATTGGTTTGTTCTGTGATGGTGCATTCTCCCAGATGTTCTTGTAACTGGGCTGCTTTAGCGCGAACCATCTTCTGTCCGTAGGCTTGTATTAGGGTGTGCGAAAAGAAGTCTTCTCCTAATCGGGGTACAGTTTCATAGGCATCATGGATGAGTTGATACACCCCTGCCTCTTGATCCCACATAAACCCGATATCTGCACGGACACTTAAACTACGACCAGGGACAACAATCTCAGCGCTTTTCCCCTGGGAGTCGTCGTAATAACCTCTCAGCGATTGTGGTTTTTCATAAACTTGGACAGTAAGCTGCAAATCTTGTAGAGCTTGTACTAAACATTCACGGTTAGTTAGTTTTGTGGTGACAGTTGAAAAATGTGACATTTCCTACCTCTAAATACTGTGGACTGGTAAATTAATGCGAACAGTGGTGATAGACAAGGAAGCAAAAAGTTCCTTCCCCTCTTAGAGGGTGTTTATAAATAAAAAATAAAGAGCAGGGCATTCACTTCCCAGGACACGTATTTTAAAAGAGACAATCGTCGTATTTGAATCGGATGCCATGAGTCGAAAACCTTATCCTACAGACGTTTCCGATGTCGAGTGGGATTTGATAAAATCAATGATTCCAGGAGAACGTAAGCGAAAGCGTGGAAAAAAGCGTGAAGTAGATATGCGGGAGGTAGTAAATGCGATCTTTTACGTATTGCGTGCAGGTTGCTCGTGGCGAATGATGCCTCATGATTTACCTG
>NNBT01002433.1_pt1 | contig 23883 bp, 20 predicted proteins | sample 1173831 | NCBI WGS metagenome assembly NNBT01 (sample SAMN07173936, study PRJNA388173) | plant metagenome | isolation source: symbiotic tissue sample KVJ10 | place: Norway: Troms, Kvaloya island | reverse complement strand
TTTAAGATTCCCGAATGCTCGGGAATGAGGACATTCTATTGCATTCTGTCAGTGGTAGTGAAACGAAGAACCTTTACCTCCCTGAACAAATCGCTGGTAAGAACCGTCTAAAACCTTCAATTATTTAAAAGATTCTTCACTTCGTTCAGAATGACATAAGGGACTTGGTCGAGACGATTGCCTTATCTTGATGATAATGATACGGCTTAAATAAACTAGTCGAATAAACAAAAAAGCTTCTGCCCTTTTTTAGAGCAGAAGCTTTTTTAGTATGATTTAATGAATATCTAGTTTATCTTGGTGTAATAGATGTTCAGTTTCATTTTATTGGTGGCTGTGTTACCAGTTCCGATAATCGATCTTTCTGCCGAAGTTGCTGTAGGTACATTTTGGAAAAGATTATAAGAGGTTGGCGCTAAGAAAGTACCTTCGTCTTTTAATGTACCATCAATTATACTTTGAACATAATTGGTGATGATAAAAATATAACGGTTTTTTGTCGAATCGAAATATCCACCATAAAGCGCCTCACCTGCTGCAGATATACCCGAAGAGCTTACTGCAAAATTGTTGTAATCCGGAATATTAGCCGGTTGGTGTGCAATATCCCAACGGTACAAAGAAAGTCGCTGTGCAGCATTAAATGGGTATGCAGGTGCACCTCCACCCAGTTCTACCACCAGCTCAGCTTTATTGATAATTGCTTTTCCGTACTTGCCTACAAAACCTGTCAGTTCATCGAAGCTAATTTTTGTTTTAACACCAGCTAATCCCTGTAAATAAGTTACGTTATATGAAGCAGTTGGTGCATCAATTTGCGCTTGTATGGGTGTACCAACATAATCGTGCTTAAAGTTTGCGGCTACACCGGTAATCTGACTACTTGAGTTTAATGCACCTATCGGGAAGTTTACAGTGGAGGTATCAACTCCGCTAGATGAATTTGTTTTTTTCCAAACCAACTGCACGTAAGAATCAGTACCTGTGAAATTAAAGAAAGCAATACCGCCAGTACCCGTTGAAGATGACTTGTTTACCTGTGCGTATAGGCCTTTAAATGCATTTATAAACTTTGCATTTGAAGAGGTCCCTGCAGTGCCCAGGTTTAAAATGTTGTTCTGGATAAATGCTTTGTTAAGCGGAATCCTGATCTGGGCCGGAACTACTTTTAACGTGTCGGCTTTGCCGGTAACAATATCATACACTTTAGTTTTGGTATTCGGGGCCAGTTTGCCTGTAAAATTCCCTAATAAAGTATTGTTGATGGCCTGGACATCCGAACTTTTATAATTGGTTACGGTATTGGCCAATTGGAATACATCAATGCTGTATTTAGAATTAATGGTATCGCCATAAAATTTGGTCACCGTGCTGGATTCATCAAATTTTAATACTAAAACGGCCGAATCAAGTTGAGGTGCAGTTCCAAAATCGTAACTGGTGCTCACCGGGTAAACAGTCATGGCTATACCAGCCTCTGTTTTACCAAAAACAGGATCAACCATATAACCCAATGGATAACGGGGCTGCCCTAAGGTAGTTGCAGCAGTTTCTTCAACCAGTTGAGTGGTTACCGGAGATACTACCAAGGTTCCTGTAACCGCACTGCTCGGATCAACATCTAAACCAACACCATCGGGGTTTTTACACGATGCAAAAAGAAAAAGACCTATCAACAGGGTTAATAAGTCTTGTTTTGTAAATTTCATATTTTAAATAATAATACCTGATTAAGCTACTGAAACCAATTCATCATTTGAAATTTCTTCATAAAAAGTATAGAAGTTTTCAAAATTCTCGGTTAAGTTAAAAGCTAATGTTGGCTTATTGGAATCTTTAACAAATTTTAACACATCTTTGCTTAGGTTTTCGTCTCCTAAAACCACTGCGTCTGAGTGAGTTATAGCGCCGATATGCATGCTGTCGCAGTCAGATGGTAAAAATGCTTTAGTGTCATCTTCCGTCATATTGGCCATTACAGCTTTGGTGGCGAAATTGGCATTTAATTTTTCTGTAAAGCCATCCTCATAGATTGAATACACTACTTTAGAATTTTTAAAAGTAGGATCGTTTTTATAAGTGGTTTTAATGTAAGCAGGAACCAATGCACTCATCCAGCCGTGGCAGTGAACGATATCTGGTGCCCAACCTAATTTTTTAACTGTTTCTAATGCGCCTTTGCAAAAGAAAATCGTGCGTTCATCGTTGTCATCGAAGAATTTTCCGCTGGCATCTCTAAATACCTGTTTGCGTTGGAAATATTCTTCATTGTCTAAGAAATAAACCTGCATGCGTGCAGCTGGGATGGAGGCTACTTTAATGATTAAGGGATTATCGTTGTCATCAATAATGATGTTCATTCCCGATAAGCGTATTACTTCGTGTAAACGATTTCTTCTTTCGTTGATATTACCGAATTTTGGCATCAAGATGCGGATTTCGAATCCTTTTTCTTGCATAGCCTGTGGTAACTGGCGCGTAATTTCAGAAATTTTAGTAAGCTCGAGGAAAGGCGACATCTCGTGTGTAACAATCAGCAGCTTCGTTTTTGCCATCTCCATATTCTAAGAAAATATTAAGTTAAATAAAAGATAATGAGCTGCAAAGGTAAGCATAATAATACTATTTATCAATATAGCAAGCATTTGTTTGGTTTCGTTTAGATTAATTTACACCTTTACGGCTTTAATTTAGATTGTCCAAATTGGAAATATTTAAAACCAAAGCAACGCTTAAGGCTTTTTTGCAGCCATTAAAAGCATCAGCTAAAAAAATAGCATTAGTGCCTACCATGGGCGCTCTGCACAACGGCCATATCTCGTTGATAAAACTGGCCCAGCAAAATGCCGATGTTATTATCTGCAGCATTTTCGTAAACCCTACGCAGTTTACCGATCCTAAAGATTTAGAAAAATATCCGCGACCTATTGAACACGATTTAGCCATGCTGGCCGATGCAGGTTGTAGTGGCGTATTTATGCCCAACGTAGAAGAAATGTACCCAACAGGTGCTGACGAAGCCTGGCATATTGATTTAGGCAATGCGGAGTTTTTGTTGGAAGGCGAATTTAGAAAAGGTCATTACCAGGGCGTAACCCAGATTGTAAAAAAACTTTTTGATGCCGTGGAGCCTGATGTGGCCATGTTCGGACAAAAAGATTTTCAACAGGTATTAATGATCAAGAATATGCTGGCTTATTTTAAATTGCCTATTACCATCATTACCTGTCCGATAATTAGGGAAGACGATGGTTTGGCCATGAGCAGCCGGAATATCCATTTATCTGCCGATGACCGTAAACACTCACTGGTGTTGAGTAAATCGCTACAGTTTGTAATCGATCATTTCGAAGAATATTCGTTAAGTGAACTGGAAGATAAGGCTAAGGCGTTTTATAATGATATTGACGGCGTTGAGCTCGATTATTTTACCATTGCTAACGGCAATACGCTTGAACCAGCAAAATCGAAAGATGAAGATAACCTTGTTGCTTTAGTTGCTGCAAAAGTAGGTTCAACCAGATTGATCGATAATATGATTATAAAGTGATGTAAGATGGGAGAGGTAAGATGGATAATGTACACCACATTGACCATTTTACATCATCCGTTTTCCATATTACATCCCTCTTACATTTTCCGTTTTTTTCATCCAATGCTTTATTAGTAACTTTGCCGAATGGTTATCACAATATTAAAATCGAAAATACACCGAGTTAAGGTAACACAAGCCGAATTGAATTATGTAGGCAGTATTACGATAGATGAAGATTTAATGGATGCAGCTAACATTATTGCCAATGAGAAGGTGCAGATCGTAAATAATAACAATGGCGCACGTTTCGAAACTTATGTAATTAAAGGCGAACGCGGCACCGGAACCATCTGTTTAAATGGTGCTACAGCACGCTTGGCGCAACTTGGTGATATTTTGATCATCATGTCGTATGGTTCATTACCTATAGAAGAAGCCAAAAAATACAACCCGATCCTTGTTTTTCCTGATGATAACAACCACCTGCTAAAATAACTTTGTGACATTCGACCTCAAAACAGCGCTAAAGTACATCATCCTGTTTTTAACCGGGGTAGGGGTACTTTATTTAGCATTTCGGGGTCAGGATTTAGGGAAGATCTGGCTGGAAATTAAAACCGCAAATTACTTTTGGGTAATTACTTCGGCATTTGCTGTTTGGATTGCGCACGTATTGCGGGCATTGCGTTGGCAAATGCTTTATCAGTCTATCCATTACAAAGTTAGTTTCTGGAATGCGTACCATGCTGTAATGATCGGATACCTGGCCAACTTAGCTTTGCCGCGTTTTGGCGAGATCGGCCGTTGCTCGGTAATCCATAAAGTAGAAAAAGTACCCATGTTTGCCTCTATAGGCACGGTAATTACCGAACGTCTTTTCGATGTACTGGTACTTTTCCTCACCGGTTTGGCCATGTTGATCTTTCAGTACGACATTGTTTCTGATTTTTTGTACGATACTATTTACCTCAACATCGCGAAAAAAATTAATACCCTTAATTATTGGTGGTTGGTTGGAATTGGCATTGTTGTATTGCTGCTTATCGTATCAGCTATATATTTTCTCTGTCAAAAATTCAGTAAAAAGTTTCTACGCATCTTTGTTAGCCTGCGCCAGGGCTTTGGCTCTTACAGCAAACTAAGGCAAAAGAGATTATTCCTGATCTATACTTTATTAATATGGGTTTTCTATTCCTTATCCATGTATTTTGCTTTTTCATCTATTCAGGCCACTTCCGGCTTACATTTTAATGTTGCGTTTACCGCAATCGTGTTTTCTGGTTTTGCCATGGCAGCACCGGTACAGGGCGGTATAGGCGTTTTCCATTGGATGGTTGCACAATCTTTGGTTTTGTATGGCATATCTTTTAAAGATGGGCTGGCTTATTCTACCATTATCCATTCTTCGCAGGTTTTGTTGATTTTAGTTTTAGGCAGTTTAAGTTTGTTCTTAATCCTGACTAAGAAAGAAAGTAAATAATTCTTTTTTATGTGGGCGTTTTAACACGCTGTCCGCTGTATCTTTTTGGTTGTTCTTCGGCTATGCTCAGCATAACAGCCAAAAAGGATGCCGCTTCCATCGTTAACGCAAACCACACAAGTAAATATCTCTAGCTTTTTATCGTTCAGATAACTTCCCAGAGCTGCTATCTTTGGTTAAATAAACCCGACTGATAGCGTTATCCCGATTTAGGCACTATTCTTTGTTTTTTCTTGTTTGCATGCTTGTTTCACAGCTTTCCATCTTGATTAAGCAAAGGGCGGGGCTATCGGAACCGAAGTAATACTGCTATTGCTTTCCAAAAAAAATAAATGGCATTTATTTAACTTAATCGCAGCCCTGCTTTCAAATAAAAGATCAAACTAAAAATGAATTGCGATGCTGCAATTTTAATTCAAAGCAGAAATGCTGCATTTGATGGATAGCCGATTCTCTTAATTTGCCCTGTTTTCTTCTTCACTTTTTTTGTTTTCCCTTGTTTTGTAAGTCGAACGCCCAAAATTAAAGGTTAAACTAAACACTAATCTTTGCGAGGCAAAATAATGGTACATATCGTTATTGATAATACTTTTCTCTCTAAAAATAAGTCTTCTTTTTATGTTATCAAATGCATCATAAAGCGTAAGCTTAGTATTGAGCCTGTTTTTTAACCAGGCTTTTTGCACACCAAAATCAATTCCGTAAACCGGTGCAAAAATATAAAGGCCACTACCACTTTTCGACTCATAAGTATAACTTACATCCAGTATCCAGTTTTTTAAAGAAAATACCTGACTACCATTAACGGTATAATTATATACTGGTATTTCGTAGGTATTTCCAAAGTAGGGCGTTAGTTCCTTATTGTAATAGAAAGCGATGTTGTTGTTCATCCGCCACCACTTGTTTATTGTTATTGGAGAGCTGATCTGTAGATTCGCAAATTTTCTGTAGGGGAGGTTTCTGCCTAGAAAAATTAGCTCATTGGTTATTGGATTATATTCTGGATAACGGCTCATTGGATCTGTTTCTTTCCCTGCATTTAGCGAAATATTAAGGCTCTTTCTACTATAAGACAAAGCAACAAGATCTGTTGTAGAAGGTTGCAGGTAAGGATTTCCGATCCAGTAATGCCTGGGGCTGTAATAAAAACGAAAGGGGTTTAACATGGCAAAAGTTGGTCTTGTTAACCTGCTGGTATAACTGAAGCTGAGTTGTTCACTTTCGTTAATTACGTAAGTAATATTTAGGCTCGGCAGCCATTTTGTATACATTTTTTCTGTTAAGCTAGCAGTTGTGATCGAATTGGCGATGGTGCGTGTATACTCTGTTCTTAAATTTAAGCTGTAATTAAATTTGCTCCACTGGCCACTATAAGAAAGGTACCCCGCGGCAATATATTCCTGGTAATGGAACTGGTTACTCCGGTTCGGATCAAGGCTAAAAGTATTATTGGCTAATGTATCATAACGGAGGTCGTTCTGAGTGGTAGTATGGGCAAATTTTGCTCCAAATTCTATTTTCCCTCTTCCTGTTTTTTGTGTGTAATCTGCCTGCGCAGCACGGATCATGATCTCATTTTTAGCCTCTGTTTTCCAGTAATTTATCAACTGATTATTAAGTACATTGCGATTTTGGATGTCTTCTGTTTGTCGATTATCAATTTCGGCCAAGGAGGTAATGATGTGGAGTTCGCTGTTCTTAAATTGTGCGTCGTAATTAATTCCGCCTGAGTAATTATGTTGCTTTGGAAAGGCATTGTTGTCGCTTTTAACAAGCGCAATGGTACGATCTAAGTGATTGGTTTGGGTAAGCAATTGATTGCCTGATAATGCATTTCTATCAATTTGATACGTGCGGATAAAAGCCTCCAGGTTTTGCCCTTTTTTTACTTCGTAAGTTATTTTTGCCTGCGCATTAAAATTCTGATTAGAAGTAACGGTTCTGGTATCGGTTGTCATGGCATTGGTATTGGTCAAATACTGCAAAGAATAATACTTATAAAAGGTACTCCCGCTGGTACTGCCCAACCTTAAGTCGTAAACAAATCGGTTTGTTTTAAGTACAAGAGATAGATTATTATCCAGTAAACTGTAATTATTTTGCTGAAAACGGGTGTTATAAGTGCCTTTTAAACCTAATGACTGATTTCTCTTCAGTTTTACATCAATAATTCCCTGGTATTCCCCATCATATTTAGATGAGGGCTGGTTAATCATTTCAATCGATTCGACCATGTCCGGAGATAAGCTGCCTAGGTAAGATAAGATTTCATCGTTGTTCATATTTACAGGTTTGCCGTCAACAAATAATGTTGGGGTTGCTCTGCTGGCCATTAACATTGTTCCATCCTGATTAACCTGCAAACCGGGCAGTTTCTTAAAAACATCTAACAAATTGGAAGCAGATTTGAAAAAAACATTGTTGGCAACACCGATTTTAATCTGGCCATTTTGTGTGCTAAAATTTGGCACTCCATCTGTTATGGTTACTTCCTGGAGTAGGTTAACATCCTCGGCCATTAAAATGTCGCCCAACTCTATTATTTTTGGATCATTCTCGTTTATCAATAACTCTTTTTGCATTTTTTGATAACCAGTTAAGGTAATTGATAAAATATATTTTCCTTTTCGAAGATCTCTAAATTCGAAATAACCGCTAGTATCGCTGTTGGTATATTTGACGGCCATGGATTGGTCTTTATCTGCCAAAATCAAATTGGCTAAAGGTATAGTTTGCCTGGTTTTGCGATCAATCAGTTTTCCTTTAATTACCTGTGCGCTTAAAAATAAGGATGTAAATAGGAATAGGCATAATAACGATGTCGATTTCATCTTCGTGTGTTTGGTTTTAGTAGAATAAACCAAAACTAGAATAGAAGAATGGAGGATGGGTTTTGAATCTCAGATTTGGGCGTTCGGAATTATAAAACGAGACTGATCTAGTTTGATGTAACCACTAAAAGCTGTTCCCTGTACTGCATGGGGGTTGTTTGTTTATATTTTTTGAAAGCGGTGTAAAAAGTAGATTTGGAGTTAAAACCAACCTCATATCCAATCGCTTCGAGCTTGATGCCCATATCGTTAATGATCAGTTCGCAAGCTTCATTTATCCTGAATTCGTTAATGTAAGCAGCAAAACTTTTCCCTAAATTGTCGTTTAGCAATTGTGAAAGTTGGTGCCCCGAGATATTGATTTTTTTGGCCAGATCATTTAATTTAAGATCCGGATTCTTATATAGTTCCTCTTCAAACAGAATCTTTTGCAGTCTATCCGTTAGTATAATGGCCTGTTCTTCAGTGATCTTTTTGTTGGCATACCGAACCAGATCCTGATTTTCTGAAAAAAGATTGCTGGTTTTTCTCCGGCTAATAAACAGGAAGATATTTAGATAGAGAACGGCCGAGAAAAATAAAGCACCGCTAATACAGTGGCCATTAAAAAATGAGAAGATCGGTAACTTAAATGCTGCCGGAACGATTATATTGCCAATAAATACAGATAATAACAGCTTCTCTGTTGTAGAAATGTTGTCTCCTTTGCTGAGAAATTTAACAAAAACAGCTCTAAGCAGCCAGGCAGATAATATAACATAAACCGTAAATTGTATAGAAATTATATTCCCAATATAATTATCCCATACACCAGGTTTACTATCATAAGGCGTAATGATGCTGGCAATAACAATTGTCAAAATCCAGAAAAGATAAGTTCCTTTCTGTATCATGGTATTCTTTGAGCCTTGTCCTAAAGCTGATTTAATAAAATAAAAAAGAGATGGACCTACCAGTGAACTTCCCAAAATGCCAATCTGGATATAGATACCCGGTAAGGCCGGATAAAAATAGAAAAGTAAAGACTTGCTGATTTTTAAACAGACCGATAAAAGTAAAAGCCCCAAAAAATAAGAAGGGGTAGATTTCGGTTTTTTGAAGAAAAGCAAATATGCACTAATGATAAAGCCATTAAATGCACCTAAGGCACTAAAGAAAAATAATATTTGTTGCCCTAAGTTCATTTAACAAAAATAATAATCTTACATTAACACAATGCCTATTATTGCCAATACTTTAGTTTTATATTGATAATAATTTTTTATTGTTGTTTAGCAAATCATAAAAGCATCGCGAAATAAAATAAATTACTATGCAGCCATAGTAATTTCGATCAGAAATGCTACATTTGATTTACTAACCTTTTATACATAAATGTTATGCATTTTGAATTAAATGAAGAACAATTAATGATCCGGCAGGCTGCACGCGATTTTGCGCAGCAAGAATTAAAGCCTGGCGTAATTGAAAGAGACGAACATCAGAAATTTCCGGCCGAACAAGTGAAAAAACTCGGAGAACTTGGTTTTCTGGGGATGATGGTTGATCCAAAATATAACGGTAGCGGTCTCGATGCCATTTCGTACGTGCTGGTAATGGAAGAGCTATCTAAAATCGATGCCTCTGCATCTGTAGTGGTATCGGTAAATAATTCCCTCGTTTGTTATGGTCTTGAAAAATACGGAAGCGAAGCCCAGAAAGAAAAATACTTAAAGCCACTGGCTGCAGGTGAAAAAATTGGTGCTTTCTGTCTGTCAGAACCCGAAGCCGGATCTGATGCCACTTCTCAACACACTACTGCCGAAGATAAAGGAGATTATTATTTGCTTAACGGTACCAAAAACTGGATCACCAATGGCGGTACCGCATCAACTTACCTGGTTATTGCTCAAACCCACCCCGAACTAAAACATAAAGGGATTAATGCTTTTATTGTAGAAAAAGGGATGGAAGGTTTTACTGTTGGGCCGAAAGAAAATAAACTGGGTATCCGTGGATCTGATACACATTCTTTAATGTTTAACGATGTAAAAGTGCCCAAAGAGAACAGGATAGGGGAAGACGGCTTTGGTTTTAAATTTGCCATGAAAACGTTGGAAGGCGGACGGATTGGTATTGCTGCACAGGCTTTGGGTATTGCACAGGGTGCTTTTGAGTTGGCCACACAATATGCCAAGGAGCGTAAATCGTTCGGGAAACCAATATCAGAACATCAGGCCATTGCTTTTAAACTGGCCGATATGGCTACACAGATAGAAGCCGCAAGGTTATTGGTGTATAAAGCCGCGTGGTTAAAAGATCAGGGTTTGCCTTATACGCAGGCCGGCTCTATGGCAAAACTTTATGCTTCAAAAGTAGCCATGGATGTTACCATCGAAGCGGTACAGGTACACGGGGGGTATGGTTTTGTAAAAGAATACCACGTAGAGCGTTTAATGCGTGATGCCAAAATTACCCAGATTTACGAAGGAACTTCTGAGATCCAGAAAATGGTGATTTCGAGAGAAGTTATTCGTTAATTTCCAGTCATCAATTTTCAGTTGGCAGTTCGAATTGAAAACCGCCAACTGAAAGCTGAACTAATCTTTTTCTCCTGCCACTGCGCCAAATATCGCTTTAATCAAGGCGACCACAATGGCTAAAAATGCAGCTGCAATAAAGCCTGATGTGTTGAAAGAGGTCATCATGCTATCAACCAATAAAATCATTAAAACGGTAATGATAAATGATACCAGTCCTAAGGTTAAGAAATTAACCGGAAAGGTTAATAGCCTTAAAATAAAACCGATGGTTGCATTTGCCAGTGCAATCAGCACAGCTGCAATAATGGCATTGCCGTAACCATCAATGGTTACACCCGGAACCAGTTTTGCCCCAATAAAGAACGCAAGTCCTGTTAAAAGGATTTCGATAATAAATCTCATAATTGTTTATTTTTGTAAATGTTTAAACGCTTTTTTAAAAGTTCGCTTGTTGTTTTGGTTTTAATGTCGGCGTTTTCTTGTTCGAATAGAAACAACAAACTGGTCATTAAGTTTTCAGGAGATAGCACTTCAATAATAATTAAAAATATTGATGAGGCAAGCCTCCTACAGGTTAAAAATGCCTACCAGGCTAATGCAGATACACTTAATCTGGTTTCTGTGTTAATTAAGCCTGGCGAATTAGATAGCATTCAGGATGAAATGGAGGTAGCCGGAAAAGTTAAAATCATTGGCGATTCGCTTATTTTTAATCCCGATCAACCTTTTGTTAAGGGCAAAGATTATTTAGTAGAAAGTTATATCGGTGTAAAATTCGCCACCATTGGTAACCTGATTAACAGTAGTGCAAAGCACAACTTACAGCCACAAAAACAAACACTTAAACGGTAATAATCAGCATAATAATTACAGCAAGTGTTTGATTTTTTCTAAAAATTTACTACATTTGCATCGTAATCGAAGAAAAGAGAAGGGGACAGTGTCCCCTTTTTCTATGAAATCAGGTTAAAATATGCAGGTAGAAAAGAGAGTTGCAGCCCTCGTTGAGGAAAAAATAGCAGACCGTCCAGAGCTGTTTCTGGTAGAAGTGAAAATGTTGCCAAACAATAAATTAATTATTCATGTTGATGGCGACGAAGGTATTAGCATACAGGATTGTGTGGCCATAAGCAGGCATGTTGGTTTTCATCTCGAAGAAGAAAATACAATAGAGCAGGCTTATAATTTAGAAGTTTCTTCGCCAGGTGTTGGTGAGCCTTTAAAGCTGATCCGTCAATACAATAAAAATATTGGCCGTACGGTAAGTATTAAGCTGAAAGAAGGCTTAAAAAAAGAAGGAAAACTGCTATCGGTTACAGAAAATAACCTACAGATTGAAGAGTCGGTTAAAGAAAAAGGGAAAAAAGCGGTAGCAATTCAAACAGATGTACCGTTTAATGATATATTAGAAACAAGTGTGTTAATTTCATTTAAGTAAAAATGAGTACTACAACAATTAATTTGATCGACTCTTTTCAGGAGTTTAAAGATTTCAAAAATATAGATCGCCCAACGGTGATCAGTGTGCTGGAAGAAGTTTTTCGTAGCATGTTGCGTAAAAAATACGGAACAGACGAAAATTGTGACGTTATCGTAAACCCGGATAACGGTGATTTGGAGATCTGGAGAACGAGAAAAGTAATGGAAGATGGATTTTCTGAAGATGATGATTTAGAGATCGAGCTTGCTGAAGTTTCTAAATTAGACAGCACTTTAGAAGTTGGTGATGATTATATCGAGCAGATTACCTTAGAGAGTTTTGGTCGCAGGGCAATTTTAGCAGCACGCCAAACCCTGGTTTCTAAAGTATTAGAATTAGAGAAAGACGAAATTTTCAAAAAATATAAAGACAGGGTAGGCGAAATCGTAACAGGTGAAGTTTATCAGGTTTGGAAAAAAGAAACTTTGGTTTTAGATGATGAAGGTAATGAGCTTTTAATGCCTAAAACTGAGCAGATTCCGGCAGATTATTTCAAAAAAGGTGATTCTGTAAGAGCAGTAATCTCTAAAGTGGAAATGATCAACGCGAATCCGAAAATTATCATTTCGAGAACAGCGCCAGAGTTTTTACAACGTTTGTTCGAACAGGAAGTTCCCGAAATTTTCGACGGTTTAATTACTGTTAAGAAAATTGTACGCGAACCTGGAGAACGTGCTAAAGTGGCTGTAGAATCGTACGATGACCGTATCGATCCGGTTGGAGCGTGTGTGGGTATGAAAGGATCACGTATCCATGGTATCGTTCGCGAATTGAAAAACGAAAACATTGACGTGATTAACTTCACAAATAATATTTCATTATACATTACCCGTGCGTTGAGCCCGGCAAAAATCACTTCCATTAAATTGGATGATGAAACCAAACATGCATCGGTTTACTTAAAACCAGATCAGGTTTCATTGGCCATCGGACGTGGTGGACACAACATTAAACTGGCTGGTAAATTAACCGGTTACGAAATTGATGTATACCGCGAAGCTGGAGAAGAAAGCGACGAGGATGTTGATTTAGAAGAATTCTCAGATGAGATTGATAGCTGGATCATTGATGAATTAAAGGCTATCGGTTGCGATACTGCTAAGAGTGTATTAGCACTTACAGTAGAAGATTTAGTAAAACGCACCGACCTTGAAGAGGAAACCATTAAAGAAGTGGTTCAAATTTTGAAGTCAGAATTTGAATAAGTGGTGTAATTGCCAAATAAACACTACTTTTGTATTAAATAAAAAACAATAACAGGAGCTAAATGTCAGACGACAAACCAATCATTTTAATTAAAGCTATTAAAGAACTTAATATAGGCATGGGTACGGCCGTTGAGTTTTTAAACAAAAAGGGGTTCTCTGCCGAGAAAAGCCCTATGTTTAAACTTACGGGAGACATGTATAATGCCTTGTTAAAAGAGTATCAGGGAGATAAGATCGTAAGAGAAGAAGCCAAACAAATAGTGATTGGTAAAATACGTCGTGACGAGCCTGAGACTGAAAAGCCAGTAGAAGCGCCGAAGAAGAACACCGATTTTGAGAAAAATGAAGAGATTTTAATAAAAAATGCTCAATCATTTACTCCACCGGTAGAAAAACCAAAGGTAGTTGAAACGCCTAAGGTTGAAACACCAGCGCCGGCACCTACACCAGCTCCTGCGGCAGCAGTTGAGCCAGTAAAAGAAACTAAGGCAGAAGAAAAAGCAGAGGAAACCGGATTACCGGGCGTTAAAATTGTTGGTAAGATTGATTTAAATGATCTTAACTCAAAAACACGTCCTGTTAAGAAAGAAGAAACACCTGCTGCCCCTGCACCAGTTGCTAAAGCTCCAGAACCAGTAAAACTGGTTGAACAACCTAAAGCGGAAGAAAAACCAGTAGAGGTTAAAAAGGAAGAAGCACCTGTTGCACCAACACCTGTGGTTAAGGCTCCAGAGCCGGTAAAACCAGTTGAACAACCAAAGGTGGAAGAAAAACCAGCTGAAGCTGCTAAACCTGTAAGCAATGAGCCTGAGGTAATTAAAGCACGTACCGTAAAATTAACTGGTCCGAACATTATTGGTAAAATTGTTTTACCAACAACTCCGGACAGAAGAAACGGTCCTGTAGCATCATCTAGCGACAGTGAAGCTGCTAAACGCAAACGTAAACGTAAAAAAACTCCAGGGGCACCAGGCCAGCCAGGTCAACATGGCGGTCAAGGTCAGCCAGGACAGAATAATCCTGCAGGTCAAGGTCAGGGTCAGGGTGGCGCACCAGGCCAGCCTCGTCAACCTTATCAAGGTAACAGACCGGGTGGTGGTACACCATACCAGGGTAACAGACCTGCCGGACAAGGCGGTACTCCTTACCAGGGAAATAGAAACAACAACAATAACAGACCAGGTTTCCAAAATAGAAATGCTACACCAAGCGGACCTAAAGAAGAACCTACTGAAAAAGAGATTCAAGATCAAATTAAGGCAACACTTGCCCGTTTAAGTGGCGCTGGTAAATCTGGTAAATTTGCTCAACGTGCTAAATTACGTCGTCAGAAACGTGATGATGTTGCTTACAATGCAGAAGAGGCCGCAAACGAGCTTGAATCGCAATCGAAAATATTAAAAGTAACAGAGTTTGTTACGGCTAATGAGTTGGCGAGCATGATGGATGTACCGGTTACCAAAATTATTGGTACCTGTATGAGCCTAGGAATGTTCGTTTCCATTAACCAGCGTTTAGATGCTGAAACCTTAACCATCGTTGCAGACGAGTTTGGTTACGAAATTCAATTTGTTAAACCTGATGAAGATGAGGAAAACGTAATTGAAGAGGAAGACAAAGAAGAAGATTTAATCGAAAGAGCTCCGGTTGTTACGATTATGGGTCACGTCGATCACGGTAAAACCTCATTGCTGGATTATATCCGTAAAGCAAATGTGGTTGCTGGTGAGGCAGGTGGTATTACCCAGCACATTGGTGCTTACATGGTAACTACACCAACCGGTAAAAAAGTAACTTTCTTAGATACACCGGGTCACGAAGCCTTTACTGCGATGCGTGCACGTGGTGCTAAGGCAGCCGACATTGCCATTATTGTTATTGCTGCGGATGATGCGGTGATGCCTCAAACAAAAGAGGCCATTAACCACGCACAGGCAGCAGGCGTACCTTTGGTATTCGCTTTCACTAAAGTGGATAAACCAGGTGCAAATGCTGATAAAGTACGTGAGCAATTATCAGTAATGAACATTTTGGTAGAAGATTGGGGTGGTAAATATCAATCACAGGAAATCTCGAGCAAAAGCGGCTTAAACGTTGATCTTCTTTTAGATAAAGTATTATTAGAAGCTGAATTATTAGAACTTAAAGCAAATCCGAATAAGAGAGCTACAGGTACAGTAATTGAATCGGCATTAGATAAAGGACGTGGTATTGTAACTACGGTACTGGTTCAGGCTGGTACATTAAGAGTTGGAGATCCAATCCTGGCAGGTAGTTACAGCGGACGTGTTAAAGCATTAACCAACGAGCGTGGTGCTAAAGTAGAATCAGCAGGGCCATCACAACCGGTGCAGGTTTTGGGTATGCAAGGTGCACCTACAGCAGGTGATCGATTTAACGCTTTAGAGAGTGAAACCGAAGCACGTGATATTGCAAACAAACGTATGCAGTTACAACGCGAGCAGGGCTTACGTACACAGAAACATATTACCCTGGATGAGATCGGTCGTCGTTTGGCTATCGGTAACTTTAAAGAACTTAACATTATCGTTAAAGGTGATGTGGATGGTTCAATCGAAGCGTTAGCCGATTCGTTATTGAAACTGTCTACTGAGCAAATCCAGATCAATATCATCAGTAAAGGTGTTGGTCAGATTTCAGAATCTGATGTATTATTAGCTTCGGCTTCAGATGCGATTATTATCGGTTTCCAGGTTCGTCCATCAACAGGTGCACGTAAACTTGCAGAAGCTGAGCAGATCGATATCCGTTTATATTCTATTATCTACGATGCAATCAACGAGATTAAATCGGCGATGGAAGGTATGTTGGATCCAGAATTTGAAGAAAAAATTGTGGCTAACGTTGAGATTCGCGAAACATTCAAAATCACTAAAGTGGGTACCATTGCAGGTTGTATGGTATTGGATGGTAAGATTACCCGTAACAGCAAGATCCGTATCGTTAGAGATGGTGTTGTAGTGTACACAGGTGAACTGGCATCGTTAAAACGCTTTAAAGATGATGTGAAAGAGGTGAACAAAGGTTATGAGTGTGGTTTAAACATCCAGAACTTTAACAACATCGAAGTAGGCGATATCGTAGAAGCTTACGAACAGGTAGAAGTAGCCAGAAAGCTATAAATACTGCAGTAATATAAATTTAAAGTGGCCTCAAAAGGCCACTTTTTTTATGCTTACAAACTCTTTATCTTAAAAATATCGGATAATTTTGATTTTGTATCTTAAAAATATCGGATAATTTTGATTTTACATCTTAAAAATATCGATATTTGTATTTGATATTTATCTTTATGGAAAGATCAACAGCTTTAAAATCGTTAAAAAATCACTTAGGCAAGCCTCAGCATACTATTATTATAGGGCCAAGGCAGATCGGGAAAACTACACTCGTTAAGCAATTGGCCGAACAATTGGAAAAGGATAACGAACTGGTTTATTTCCTCACATTTGAAGATCCTGCAATTTTAGAAGCAGTAAATCATCATGCCGAAAATATATTTAATTATACCCTATTGCCAAGTGATGTTCCGGCAGATAAAAGATTATTCATTATTATCGATGAGGTTCAGTATGCAAAAGATCCCAGTAATTTTTTAAAGCTGTTATATGATAAATATTCGCCAAAGCTAAAAATTATTGCAACAGGTAGTAGTGCCTTTTACATTGATAAAAGTTTTAAGGATAGCTTGGCAGGTAGGAAAAAAGTATTCGAATTTTTCCCTTTAGCCTTTGATGAGTTTCTTCATTTTAAAGGCGAGGATGGTTTAATTGTGGAGTGGGAACAGATGATTAAGAGACCAGCGTATCAAGGCCTTCAATTAAATCATATAAACAGTTTGTTTGATGAATACCTGGTTTATGGCGGTTATCCGGCAGTGGTTTTGGCTGATACTGAACAAGAAAAGCAGGAAATGCTTAAAGAGCTTGTAAACAGTTATATGAAAAAGGATGCTTTAGAAGCAGGTATTAAAGAAGAACTTAAGTTTTTTCAATTGGCAAGGCTGTTGGCCGATCAAATAGGTAACCTGGTTAATAATAATGAATTGGGAAATACCCTGCAGATGGCCAGTTCAACAATCGAAAATTACATTTATTTAATGCAGAAAACCTTTATTGTGCGGTTGCTATCTCCTTTTTATGGGAATGTGCGTAAAGAGTTGACAAAAATGCCCAAAGTTTATTTTAACGATAACGGTTTACGTAATGCATTGTTGAACAATTTTTCTAAACTGAACGATAGGGCAGATAAAGGTGAACTCTTAGAAAACTATGCATATATCAGGTTGAGACAGCTTTACGATGCTGATAGTCTGCATTTTTGGCGTACCGCTGATGGTAACGAAGTAGATTTTGTGGTAGAAGAACAGCTCAACAAAGGAATGGCCTACGAGGTAAAATATAACGATGTTCAGTTTAAACCTAACAAGTATAAAAAATTCGCTGAGGCATATCCAGATTTTGATCTGAAATGTATATGTAAGGTCTCTAGCAGAGAGGGATCGATAGAAGCCATTAGATTATAGCTTGCTGATCAGAAGATAAACACAAAAAGAGCATTAATAATATTGATGCTCTTTTTGTTGAAGGGAAACTATCTTATTTTGTCTAAAATCTGATTCAATAATAATATCCTGAATGGGCATTTCGTAGAGCTCGGCAATTTTGCTAAGCTGCGAGAGTGAAAAATCTACTTCATTATTTTCCCATTTTCGATAAGTAACCCTACTTATTCCAATTACGTCGGCAACGTATTGTTGCGTGTAAGTATTTTTATTCCTATACTTTCTTAGGGTATTTCCTATATCTAACATGTTGAGAAGCGTTAATAGACGTGTATTTTATTTTGTTTATTTATTGTGTATTAATAAATACATTATGATAATACATGATTGTCAAAATTAATAAATAAAATATGTTTATTTGTTGTTGATTTAATTTATAGGAAAAAAATAATTATTCCCGTAAATGGTTTTAATTTAGTTAAATCTTGAGCGTATAAAATTGAAAACTAACAACAATAATCATATTACATATAGCATATTAATAAAGTCGTTTATCTTTTTATTAATCGTATCAGCTTATTCCTCTTGCAAAAAAGAGCCTGCTAACGATATAAATGAGGATGAAGTTGTTTCGCCTACTACAGGCACAAGGACTCAGTTTACACTAGATTCTATTTTTTTATATGCTAAGCATGTTTATTTTTGGAACGATGTTTTGCCTGATTACAGCACTTTTAAACCAAGAGAAAGATACAGCAATGCCCAATCCGAAATAAGTGCATTTAGAAATGAGCTTTTCGATATTTCTAAATTTAAAATTAACCAGGTAACAGGCAAACCATTCGAAATTTCGAATTACGGCAATGCACCTAAATATTCGTATCTACAATTAGGAAGGACTACAGGCGGGGGTGCCCGTGCCGGGATAATAAACGGTGCTGCTGTTTTAGCTAACCGCATTATCCGCTCTGATAATAATGTTACTGCCTACATCGCTTTGGGAGCTTTCCCTGCGTTAAGTAGTACTAAATCAAAGCTTGATCAGGTTTTTAATGAAATGCTGACTGATAAGCCTGACTATCTCGTTTTAGATCTGCGTACTAATGGTGGGGGCTATGTAGAAACTGCAGAATATGTTGCTAATTTAATTGCGCCTGGTACACTAAATGGAAAAATAATGTACACAGAACAGTTTAATCCTACACTCCAAAACGGTAAAGCAACAATTTTGCGTCACCAGCCTTATTTAGACGAAATGGGCAAAACTGTTATTTACAATGGACGTTTGGCCACACTCGCTGATGTTGATTATACCGAAAATGGCAATACTTATAGATTTAGCAAAAAAGGAGGATTGGAAACTATTAAAGGTATTTATGTGATAGTATCTGGCGAAACTGCATCGGCCAGTGAATTATTGATCAGCTGCTTAAAACCTTATTTCAATGTGAAGTTGATAGGTGAAAAGACCTATGGAAAACCGGTTGGTTTTTTTGGGATTAATATCGATCAATATTCGGTTTATCTAAGTAGCTTTTTAATCAAAAATGCTCAGGGATGGTCTGATTATTTTAACGGCATGGAACCTGATCTGAATGTTGCCATGCCTAGCAATCCAATATTTGGCGATGTTGAAGAACCATGTTTAAAATCGGCTCTTGTTATAATTGACGGTAAAATTCAATTGCAGCCAAAAAAAAGCGCAAGTATTTCAAAGCTAAATTTAAATAAAATACCACTGATACTTAATGATAAAGATTCGATTGGAATGATCGAAAATAGATTGAAGTTAAAGCATTAGTTTTTAGATGGTTTTAATTTTAGCAATGTATTATAAATCTTATTCACTTATTAGAATTAATAATATATACATGTATTTAAAAACATCATGTTGATAACTTCATCTTGTCATAATTGATTTTTCTTGTGGGTAGTTTTGTGAAAAAATAACAAATAATTACTGATGAAAAACAATTACAAATTAAAAATTATGTGCCTGCTTTGTGTGATTACAGTGGCATTTAGCAGTTGCAAGAAAAATGAACTTGAAGAAGGGAAAGGCCTAAAAAACAGCCATAATAAGTTGGCATCTGCTGGAGATGGGGAATGGGATTTATTAGGATACGGTTATGATGTAACAGGAGAGTATGCAAATAGTAGTGCTTCGAAGTTTTCAGTTATAGATGTTGTTAGGCTAAAAGCCGATTACTTTGATCGAGTAGAGAAGGACGAATCAAGCAGAAAATATGGAGAAATTATTGGAGGTGAAAATGCTGCTACTTATTTGAGTAATTTGACAGATAAACTTGGAGCCAGTGCTTCTATACCCCAAGGGGATATCCCAAAAACAACCCCGTCAGATGGTAAAAATCTCCCTATTCCGCTGTTTAAATTAAGTGTGACAAATAGTTTTGATAACACGGATGCTTGGACTTCGAAATACGTATAGTAGCTATAGCCTCAAAATTCAACAAAAAAGGGTTAAAATAAATGCAGAGGCAGAATTATTAAAGCAATATTTACAACCCGCTTTCGTTGCGACTGTTCAAAATAGCTCTCCGCAGCAAATAGTTGCAAACTATGGCACACATATTTTAAAAGACATTATTTTAGGCGCTAAACTTTCTGTTCACTATCGAGCTGAAACAAATACTTCTGATCGTAAAGAAGCCTCAACATCTGGTCTTGACATAAATGTATTGGGAATATTTGGTATTAATACGTGTCAAACTACTACAACACAACAAACAACTAATAATACAAATTGGAAGTTAGTTTTTGAAACTATTGGCGGAGAACCTTCGGCGAGCCTTTCTGGTAGTGCAACTGCTGGCAGTGCTCCTTCAATCAGCACAACTGCATGGGAGAATTCTTCTAGTTTAAAGAATTCGGAGCTAATTGATTTTACTAAAGATGGATTGATTCCAATTTGGGATTTAATTGCCGATCCGGTAAAAAGCGAAGCCGTTAAAGCTTATGTAACACAGTATTTAATAAATGGCCAAGCTAAATTAAATATAGATGTTGCTGCCATTTACAGATATTACAATGGTACAGATCATTATTACGCAACTGTATCTGGCAATTATCCAAGTTATCACCTGGAAGGAACAGAAGGGTATCTTTATAAATATCAAGAAACTGGAACAGTTCCTTTATACCAATATTATAATGGCACAGATCATTATTATACAACTACTAATGGTAGTTATTCGGGCTATCAGCTTCAAGGAGTTGTAGGATATATATATAAATCAATTTCCGGGCACAGTGCCATTGTATAGATACTATAACAATACAGATCACTATTATACAACAGCTTCTGGCAATTACCCTGGCTATCACTATGAAGGAATTGCAGGGTATCTTTTTAAAACAAAACCATAAAACTGTTTAGTCTTAAGTATTAGACTGGAATGATGTATAGTTTTTGATGTTATTATCTCTGACTGCAATTTTTTAGATACATAAATGTTAAAAGAGTTCCGAATTAATTCGGGACTCTTTTTTTTTGCGGATATTTGTAAATTCAACTACCAAAGCCAATTAATGAATACTGAATTAACGCAGAAAGCAACACCAGAAAAAAAGAATTTTGATTTTGTTGATACAATAAGATGTATCTCTATGATTGGAATTGTATTTGAACATGCATCAGTGTTTTATGGATTTAGTTATATCAGTAATTTCGATACTTTCGTTGAAGTTTCCGTTATGCAATTCTTTAAATTTGGAACTATCTCTTTTTTTCTAATTGGTGGATTTTTAATCAATTATAAATTTCAAGAATATACCCCTGGTCAATATATCAAGAACAGGTTTAAAAATACAATAAAGCCCTGGTTATTTTGGATTTTAGTATTTGTGCTACTTGATTTTTTAGACCGCTACGTTGCATATAGTAAGGGAAGTGATGATCGAATTGTGACACAATTTTTTGCCTATGCTGGCGAAAGAATTGTAAGTACTTTATTTTTTACAAGCTATTGGTTTATATTAAATTTTCTGATTTGTATTAGTCTGCTCCTTATTTTTAAACGTTATTTATATAACATATGGTTTGGTGTAATTTTAGGTTTTATATCTATATTTTATAGTTTTAATTTGTACCATCATTGGATAATTACGCAACACTCTACTGCATTATTCGGGTTTGTCTTTTATCTCTGGTTAGGTGTTTATATGAATAGATTCTATGATCAGTTAAATAAATGGATTGAAAAAACTTCTTTATTGAGTTTTGTTGTAGCTGTGGTTATTACATTTCTACTTGCTGATTGGGAAGCTGCTTATCTATTAAAATCAGGTAATCCAGATCCCTACAATACCTTGAGAATAAGTAATATAATTTACTCAATAGTTGCTTTTATGCTAATGCTAAAGATTGGCAATATTCCTTCGCTTCAGAAAAGGTTAGATCCCAGAAATACCACTTTTGGCATCTATCTTATTCACGCTGTTGTAATAGAAAGAGTTTTTCCTCTAATATTTGTACCGTTTCATTTAGATCCAAAGAATTTTTCTGTTTGGACAAACATAGGTTATTCCATATTGAAATTTTCAATTGCATATTTCGTAACTTTATTTCTAGTTCAATTAATTTTGAAAACTAAAATGCGGTGGTCTGTTGGTGGTAAATAATAATATGGATAATATAGATTTTAAAGCTACCTATGGTGTTTTTAACATTAATATGGATGCTATTGAGGTTATTGATGTAACTGAATTGGTTTTACAAAAATTCCTAATTGGCAGTAAAATCCACATCCCAGCTAAGCAAAACTTTAATGAAGTGTTTTCTGACCCTAAATTTGGAAAAGTTAAGTTTTTACAACTTGACTACAATGGCAGGAAATATAACATTATAGAAGACAACTATGATGTGGATATCGAAATTAATCTCAATGAGAGATCAAAAAAAATAAAGATAGTTTATTATGTTTATGTTAATCGTAATTCTAACTGGCGTGGAATAATTTCCGGGCAACTACTCCAACTCAAAAGTTATGGCATTTTAGATGAAGCTGATTTATATATTCATATTACAGATACCAAGGATGATTCCCTTTCAATTATCGAACTAATTAAGGACTTAGTACCAGATGCTATAATCAGTATATCAAAGGAGAATAATTTTGAATATCCTGGAATTAAATTAATTTATGATTTGGCACATCAAGATCCTGATAGCTATTTATTATACTTTCATTCAAAAGGAATGAGTTATAATGTTCACTCACGTAAAACTGAAGAAATAATATTACTTAAGTTGACATTTGAAAATTGGAGGAAGAAACTTCAAATTTTTAATGACAAAAAAATAGATAAAATCGGTTTATTCCCTGCTATTGGGGATAATCGCGATTCAGAAAAACAAGGTACTCGGGGTGGGTGGATATGGTTTAATTTTTGGTATGCCAGGGCAAGTTATATTATTAATTGTGATGAACCTTTTATTACTGAAGACCGCTATTATTTCGAACATTGGCTGGGTTTGCAGAATGGTAATTTAATAATCACAGACGATTGTTTCAATTTGCATAAAGTAAGAAAACAATCTTATTTTACACCTAGTCAGGCTTCCCTAGAATTAGCGAATCTAACAAAAAATAACATTCTTTAATTTTCAGTATGAAAAACCCTCTAATCTCAGTTGTGATGTGTACTTATAATGGAGAAAAGTATCTAAAAGAGCAGATAGAGAGTGTTTTAGTGCAAACCTATACAAATTTCGAAATCATCATTGTAGATGATTTTTCCTCTGATAATACTGTTAATATTATTGAAGAATATGCCAATCAATATCAATTTATTCATTTTAGTAAAAACGAAAGAAATTTAGGATTTAATAAGAATTTTGAAAGGGCAATTGGATTAGGTACTGGAGATCTTATTGCGATCTGCGATCAAGATGATATCTGGTATAATAATAAATTGGAAAGGTTGCAGCTTGAGATTGGCAGTAATGGAGTAATATTTTCTAATTCGAGATTAATAGATGAAAACGGTGACCCTTTAGGAAAGTTACTATTAGAAAATCCGAAGTTTGAAAAGTTTGATTACAGATCTATTTTAATAAACAATTATGTAACCGGGCATACTATCTTAGCTAAAAAAATGTTTTTGCTAAAAACATTCCCATTCCCAGAATATGGTTATTATGATTGGTGGATTGGATTTTTGTCAAGTTATTATAATGAACTTGGATATCTTAATGAGGTTACAGCAGATTATAGAGTACATCGAAATTCAGTTGTTCATCAGGAAATTTTTTTATCCGATAGTAATCTATCTTCTTT
>NNBT01000132.1_pt1 | contig 23964 bp, 21 predicted proteins | sample 1173831 | NCBI WGS metagenome assembly NNBT01 (sample SAMN07173936, study PRJNA388173) | plant metagenome | isolation source: symbiotic tissue sample KVJ10 | place: Norway: Troms, Kvaloya island | reverse complement strand
ATATTAATACTTATTACGAATCCCTGTCGCAAGCACTGGCAAGAATGCATAGCAAGGGGATGCAAGGCGAACAGCTGATGGCCAGCTTTGTCAACAATTTGACCCAGCATTTGCAACAAGAATCCCCTAGTTTGCAGTCATCTTTGCTGGGAGGAGAATCTGAGACACTACCATCATTGGCTGAACCAGCCGAGATTGCAGCTGGAGTTGCGCCCCAATCCTTGGAGCTTATACAGCCAGAAACTTCATCTCCACTCACAATTGAGCAACAGGAAACTACCCTCACAGAGGATCTGGATGCAGTGCTGTTGCAGCTTGGCGTAGACTCATCTGAATATTCTCAAACCCCGACCGAATTACCGGAAGATATTTCTGCGGCAATTGGTGATGAAGTAGACCAACTTTACGCCAGTTTGTTTGATGCTGGTGATGTTAATAATCTCAGCCTCGATGTTCCCATCAATGACTTATCCGCTTCTACAGCCTCTGCATCTCCGTTGAACATTGCACAGGCTCCACCTGTCTCTCCAATTGTGGATTCTGCGGTTGTAACACCAGATACGGGTTTTTCAATCCAAGAGACTTTAGGAGAAACTACAAATTCATCAGAGCCACAGGAAGAACTATTTTTTGAAGAAGATAATGACCTAGATTCACCTCTTAGCTTCTCTACTCCACAAATAGACAGTTTGCCACAAATCGGCACTCAGCCAGCCAGCGTTGATACAATTAATACCCTAACTGACTTACTACCTGATGCCGATAGTGAACTGCAATTGCTGGAAGTCTCATCTTCTGTGGATAATGCCACAACTACAGCAACTGACCTATTACCTGATACAGATAGCGAACTGCAATTACTGGAAGTATCATCTTTTGTGGATGATGCCACAACCACACCACCAGTGACTCCAGAAGTAGCAGAAATTGCGTTGGTAGAGCCTACTGTTCCCGAAGCGTCTGTCTACGACACGCTGCACGAACGCAGCGAAGATATCGCCACATCGGAAGTATTGATTAACAACGATCGCTCCGAACTGTTTTCAGATAACTACATTGCTGCTTCACCCCAAGAAAACTTACTTTCTATTGAGTCAAACCAGTCTCCAGCCGTACCAGATATTTCTTTAGATGAAGAACAGTTGCAGCAATTAGATCGGGATTTGGCTAATTTCGATCGGCAGCTAAATTCTGAGTCGCAGCCAGATCGCAACTTGGATGTTTTCTCGGAACTCCTTGATAACATTCAAGACACAATCCCCACAACTTCCCCTGAAAATCCCCAAATAGTAGAGAATACATCAATTGCTGCTTTCTCCAGTTTGGCAGTTCCCCAGATAGAAACTGAAAAAAAAAAGGAAGTCACAACTCCTGTTCCAGAAAGTTCTTTACCTCCAATTGCCAACTCTATAAATAATCCAGAAGTTTCGTCCAATATTTTAGAATCAGTCTGGTATTTAGGAATTGATTTAGGTACAACAGGAATTTCCGCCGCATTATTAAATCGCTCGACTTTTGTTGTACATCCTATCTACTGGTCAGCAGAAAATCCGCCGGGAACAACTTCCTTTCAGCAATCATTTCGTTTACCAACAGAGGTTTATCTGCCTACAGCTTCTGTACCTCACGGTGAAAACGAAACTATCGAAGCACATGAGCAGACAGCACCTGCGGCTGTTGCCCAAGATAAAGCACCCGATCGCTCGGCTACTACTCCTGCAACACCAAGATCGACAGCAGATCCGACGAAAAATAATCTCTACTCGGCGCAGTTGAAGCCCTATCTACAAGTAGCCATTCCCTACAAGAGCGAACGACAGAAATGGGAACCTGTTTTGCAATTAAATGAATTTTCGGCAGGGCCTTTGATTTGGGTTGTGCGATCGCTCTCTAAGTTACTATTAACCCTCAAATCCGAAAAAACAAGTACCACCCCTAGTTTAATGGCTGCCGCTGTTGGGATCGGCAAACAAGATTTTCCCCAGATTATCAATAATATTGCTGGTGTAATTTGTACCTGTCCATCTAGCTGGTCGGAACAATACCGCTTTAACGTGCGGGAAGCTTTACTCACTAGCAAACTTATTCAACATCCGCAGCAAGTCTTTTTTGTTGAAGAAGCGATCGCTAGTTTACTCCCGGAACTCGATGCTGTTAATGGTGAACAAGTAAAACTAAGCGATGCTCAAGGTTCTCATCCGCTAAAAACCAGCGAACATCCCATTGTTGGCAACACCCTGGTGATTAACATTGGGACAACTGCCACAGAAATGTTGCTGGTGAATCTACCAGAAACCTTGCAGCAATTGACATACAGTGATTTCATGCTCCACAGTTTTGCTTATGCTGGCAAGGGTATTGAACAAGATATAATTTGCCAACTGCTATTGCCACCGAAATCTCGGCAATCACGCCTAGAAACACTAAGCAATAGCAAAACTACCACGAGTAATCCTTGGCAATGGCAACCGTCAATTCCCGGTTTAGACCAAATGCGTTGGCAGACTTTAGGGTTGGAAGAATTAGAACTACCTAGAGTCGGAGAACCAGATATCACCGCTCGCATTCGTCTCCAGCAGCGTCTAGAAAGTTCTCTACTGGGACAGGCGGTATTAGATGCGGCATTAGCCCTAAAGCTGATTTTGCAACACCAAGACTCTTTTACCCTGGAATTAGCCGATCAGCGCTGGGTTTTGCAACGACGAGATTTAGAAAGCCAGGTATTTATCCCCTTTGTGCGCCGTCTGAACCGAGAACTTAACAAGTTATTGGTAGCTCGTGGCATCCCCACAGAAGCTATTAATCAAGCTATCCTGACTGGGGGAGTGGCTTGTATTGGAACGGTGAACCGCTGGTTACGGCAAAAACTTCCCAGCACTAAAATTATTCAAGATTTATATCTCGGCGAAAACGGCGCTCCCAATTGCAGTCGGGTTGCTTACGGTTTGGCGATGCTGCCTCTGCATCCCCAGATTTTAGACATACCCAGGCAACAATACACTGATTATTTCTTGTTTACAGAATTGTTGCGATTGCTACCAGACCGTCCTTTATCTTTCGGTGAAGTTATCCAGTTATTTGAGAATCGTGGGATCAATACTCGTATTTGTCAGCAACGGCTGCTGGCTTTTTTGGAAGGTGAACTGCCTTCCGGTTTAATACCTTCAGTGACAGAATCAACCTGGCTTACCCAGAGTTCGCAAGAAAATCCTGACTATCAGGCGATCGCCACAGCACCACTTTTTGAAAAACAAGGAAGTCTCACTTATCGTCCCAATTCTCAACAATTGTTGTCTTTGCGTCGCTATCTAGATGCAATTAAGGCTAGTAATCAGCAATCACTAGAGGAACCATATACGGTGAATTTTGCCTTAGAGGTCGAGCGTTGAGACTAGTACCGCAAGGCGGAATTAAAAATTAAAAATTAAAAATTAAAAATGAATCCAGCATAAGGGTTTTGTTGATTTAGAATGATTGGTTTATTTCCGCCGTGTTGTACTAGTAGATTGCGCTAGAAATAAGAATACTACTCAAAATTCCAAATGCTCATAACATAAGCATTTGGAATTTTGCGAATTACTACTAGTACTTCAGCACAGTAATTTTTGGGATATGTACGATAGTAGTATCTTTTTATTAGTTTTTATTAGATGGATAAAATACCGTAATTTTACAATCTATCACTTGAATTGAAAGATTCTGTAAATTTTTGGTTTTTGGTTTTTACATCGGCTAAAATTTGTGTATATTAACACTCGGTAGTAACGACAACAGTAGTAAAAATCGCCCAACAATCATGTCTATGTCTACACTACTAATGTAAAACTTCCTGTTATAAAACTAAGTTAGCCCTTGTGAATAATCTTTATCTTTATTCAGTTAATTGTTTGCAACAGCCTTCACACCCGTCAACATTAAGCGTGAGAAAACGATTAATTGACATTGTTGGAGCAATTGTGGGGCTGATTGTTACATTTATGATAGCAATTCCCGTAGCAATTGCTACCTTTATTCATGAGCCAAGTCCAATATTTTATTCCCAAATTCGCTGTGGTTTAAACGGAAAAACTTTCCGCATCTGGAAATTCCGCTCCATGATCGTCGATGCTGATAAACTCAAGCATTTGGTTGAGAACCAAGCCAAAGGTCACATTTTTAAATCTGTGGACGATCCTCGCATTACTCCTGTTGGTAAATTTTTGCGGCGTACTAGCTTGGATGAATTCCCTCAATTTTGGAATGTTCTGATCGGGGACATGAGTTTAGTTGGTACTCGTCCACCTACTCCTGATGAAGTCAGTAATTACGATCCACACCACTGGGATAGATTGCGAGTCAAACCAGGCATTACCGGAGAATGGCAAGCTAATGGGCGTTCCAGTATTACAGACTTTGAAACCATTGTGAAAATGGATATGGATTATCAACGCAAATGGTCTGTAACTTATGACCTGAGTCTGATTATTAAAACTATCTGGGTGGTATTTAAAAAGACTGGTGCTTATTAGACCTCTTGCACGAATGCAAAACTAGCCCCCAGCCCCTTCTCCCAATTTTGGGAGAAGGGGAGACAATTTCTAAATCCCTCTCCCAAACTTGGGAGAGGAATTTAGGGTGAAGGCTTTTGATTCATGCAAGAAGTCTATTGAATTGAACCTCAACCCTTGACGCCGCTACCTGTTTCTGTAGGCACAATGTAACGTTGTAAAAACAGGAATAGTAATAATACTGGAGCGATCGCAATTACTGAGCCAGCAGCTACCAAGCGCCAGTCAAGGGAAAATGTACCTGCTAGCTTTGCAACTCCCAAAGGAAGAGTGTATAAATTTTCGTCTTGGATGACAATTAAAGGCCACAAAAAGTCACTCCAAGCACCAATAAATACAAAAATAGCTAAAGTTACCAATGCTGGGCGAACAGCCGGTAACATTATATGCCACCACAATCCTAACTCTGAACTGCCATCCATTCGGGCGGCTTCTTCTATTTCTTTCGGGACACTCATGAAAGCTTGACGCAACAGAAAAATGCCAAAGGCAGAGGCTAAACTCGGAAAAATCATCCCCAGATAACTATTTCTCAAACCCAACTGGACTGTCAAAATATAGAGAGGAATCATCACGATTTGGAAGGGAATCATAATCGTCGAGACGATCGCTACAAAAATCCAGTCTCGCCCCACAAACGACAATCTTGCTAATGGATAGGCAGCCAAGGCGCAAAACAGCAGATTTAAGCCCACAGTCAGTACTGATACCAAGGTACTGTTATATAAGTATTGTCCAAAAGGTAGAGAGTTCCACACACTAGAGAAATTATTTAGTGTCGGTTGACTCGGTAGCAACTGTGGCGGCGACTGAAAAATATTTTCCGTAGGCGATTTCAAGGCTGTACTAATTAGCCATAGTAAAGGAAAGAGCATCAACAGTGCGATCGCTCCCAATAGCGCATACATTAGCAGAATCTGCGATCGTGATTTTTTCCAGTTCAGCATTTGATTAATAACTTTCCCAGTTCTCTAAATATTTATTACAACTTTCTTTATAACGCTACAACTTGCTTTCAATATTTTGCACTTGCTCAAATGTTTGGTGGATGCTCACACATTTCCACCCACATTTTCCGCACACGAGTTAATTGCAGGCGATTCATTTTTAAAGTAGAAATTGTTGCTCTACCAATGGTTGTAAGTCCTACAATTTCTGTAGCATCTTCACTCCAAGTAAAATGGTCTGCCTACAGTTGCTGTTGTGGATTAAATAATTTAACTTCATTCTGAGTATTAGGGTCAATTGCTGTTTGGCGAGTTGCTTTATAACGATTACAAGATGGACAAGCCAAGCATAGATTTTCAAATACAGTTTTCCCTTCAACAGACAAGGGGATGATATGCTCAAATTCAAAGGTAGTGACTGTTAAAGCTTCAGCAGTGCGACAGTAAGCACAACAATCAGCAAAATAATTACGAATTTCCTTTTTTAATTCAACAGGAATGTAAACACTCACGCTAGTTGCTGTTTATTTTGAAAAATATTTAAGGTATATCTAGCTCTAGTTTTAAGAATATTTAATTGGTCAACCTGTGCCAATAATCTGTCTAAGGTTTCAGTTTCGTCATCTGACAGATCATTGTCAGAATTTTTAACTAATAATTCCTGCAACTGTATCTGAGCTTTGGGAGATAAATAACTTTCTGCCAAAGCTTGCAATTCATCTATATTTAAACCAATCAATAATTCCGAATCTACAGATAAGTTAGTTAGCTGTTGATAAGTTTCTAAATCTAACAGTACTCCAACTTTTTTTCCCTCTGCGTTAGTGACATACTGAACTGAGTCAGACATGGCTTTACTTGAAAATTTGCTTAATTTTATTCTAACCTATCATCAAAAATCTGGTTAAAGCAATTAACCTAATTATTTTATTGAATTTATTTACATATTAATATCATTAAGTCTCTTCACTTTTTGAATTCCCTAATCCTTCTAAAAAATCACATAACTCGTTGTTTATTTTTGCGTCACGTTCTTTTACATCACTCCATGTTTGACTATTGTGAATGATATCTTGTGCTTCAAGAAGAGAAAGACCAAAAGCCTTTTTTAAAATTCCAATTGATTCGGCTTTTGAATAATTACTCAATATTAAAAACTTAATAACAGATTCTTTTTCTGTGAATTCAGTCAACATTTTGTTAAACTTTTCAGTTAGTTCATTATCTTTATTCATAGTTTGTCCCAAATTTATAAAAGGCATTATGTTGCACAAATTAAATATTTATCAGATTCTTGAGGCATTAGTCTCATAAAAACCATCTACAGCAGTTATACAATTATTTATTCATTAAACCAAGATTACTGACTTATTTTAAAAGCCGGTAATCTTGGTATTTCACTTTTTACTAATTAGATTTAATTGGTAGAAAATCCGATACTGTACACACAGGTTTCAAAAGTTTCTCTTACAGTCTAAAGCCAATTCACAGTAGTTAATCTTCAACCGCTACATAAGGTTGTGGTTCCCGCGAACGTTGGGCAATTTGTTCTCGCCGATACTTTGCAAGTTCGCTGTAAAGCCTCTTACGAGAGAGATTTACGCTTCCAACAGGCTCATGGTCTAGCAGTGTATGCCAAGGGGAAAACAATATACCCTCATCTAAACGTTTGCGTTCTTCAAAGTCAAATTTCTGACTAGGAATGCGAACAGTTGCAACTTTAATAAACGGTGAATCTGCTTCTTGCCATTCCTGAACGTGGTCTTCAATCGGTGTTTTGTCATCGTCTACATAAAACTGAATTAGGAAGTCAAAAAAAGCTTCTCTACCTTCTTCCGTTAAATATTTGACCAGCGTTTCTCGGAGGTAATTTTCTGATTCTGGAAGTGTTTCTGGTGGTTGTTCGGGTTGTTGAGATTTTACAGATAATTTTACAATGCGACTACCAAACTTAAACGGAGCCATACTCCAATATTGAATCAAAAGTGGATTTATTACCTTGTGGCTGCCAATTTTTTGCAAGATAGCAAAGGCGTAACCAAGTTCTTCAAGCCTTTCTGGGGTAAGTTGTCCACTACCTGCTCTGGAAAGATCGGCGTAATCACGAACGTCTTTAGTCAAGAAAATAGGATAATTGTTAAGTATAAAATCTTGGGTTTTTTCTTCATCATCCAGGGCTTTTTGCCCTTCCACATTCATCACTTTGATGGCGATACCGCGAACATCAGGTTGGCTATCGGAGTTGAATTTACCACGTTTTTCAGGCGCACCACCACTAGATAAACGAATCCACGCAGGATAGGTTTGGGGCGTTTTGAACAAGCCTACTCTCAGGTCTTCAGAAAGATTAGGTTCAATAATAAACTCTCCCCAAAGGAGTCCATGACTTTTGCTATGAATTTGGCGGAGGTCTGGGCCTGTTTTTTGTTGAGCTTGGAGGCTACCTGCGATAATATCGTCGATTATTGCTTCCTGCTCAGTGGTAGATGATGTTGGGTTAGTCATAAAACATTTGATAATGTGTCCTCATTATCCTGAATCCTGGAACCTTTATGAGTCAATCCGGTTTCCGTACAAATAACTTGTAGTGGTTTATCCCAAGGTTCAATAGGTATATGAGACAAATACGCAAAATCAAAGACAATTCCAATAGTCGGCTTTGTCTGCCACTCCGGTAAACTGAGCAAGCGATCGTAATATCCGCCGCCATAACCCAAACGATATCCTTGATAGTCGCAAGCTACACTGGGTACAAGAATCAAATCTACTTCCGCAGCATCTAAGATTGGAGCGTCGGGGTGTGGTTCAGTAATGCCATAAGCGCCGCTTTGGACAGAATCATTCGGTGTCCAAATATGCCAAGACAGGGATTTATTAACGCAGCGAGAAAATCCCCAACGGCATTTGGTGTTTGTAAATAGTGGACTGAGGTCAGGTTCTTGGCGAAAGCTGAAATAAGCAAGTATTGTTTTTGCTTGGGTGAATAAAGTAGAGTTTTGTAAATGAGAGCATAAGCGATCGCTTTTTTCTCTCCATTCTCCAACGGACATTGATTGACGTGTTTTGAGTAGAGTACGGCGCAGTTCTACTTTATTTAGTTGATGATTAACTTTGTCCATAAAAATAGTCAAAAAAATAAGCTGGGCATCACCCAGCTTGTATCACTCTACATTTACCAGAACATTGTTATGCAGCGTGTTGACGATACCACTCAATGGTATTCTTTAGCCCTTCTTCAAAGCCTACCTGAGCTGTGAAATTAAAGGCTTGCTTTGCCCGTTCAGTATCTAAACAGCGGCGGGGTTGACCATTAGGCTTATCAGTTTGCCACACAATTTCCCCCTTAAACTCCATCAATTCGCAGATTAGAGTTACTAAATCAAGAATGGAGATTTCATAACCAGTTCCCAAGTTAACTGGTTCCGATTCGTTATAGAATTGAGTCCCCATCACAATCCCCCGTGCTGCATCTTCTGAATACAGAAACTCACGCGTAGGACTGCCATCACCCCAAACTGCAAGTTGCTTTTCTGCATTAATTTGGGCTTCGTGAACTTTGCGAACTAATGCTGGAATGACGTGAGAACTTCCAGGGTCGAAGTTATCTTCTGGGCCATATAAATTTACTGGCAGTAGGTAAATTCCATTAAAACCGTACTGCTGACGATAAGATTGTAATTGAACTAAAAGTGCTTTTTTGGCAATTCCGTAAGGGGCATTAGTTTCCTCTGGGTAGCCATTCCAAAGATCGTCTTCTTTGAATGGCACTGGAGTGAATTTGGGATAGGCGCAGATTGTGCCAACACAAACAAATTTTTCTACTCCCGCTTGATAGGCAGCATGAATGAGCTGGGTTCCCATAATCAAGTTATCGTAGAACAACTCTGCGGGTTTTTCGCGGTTCAAACCTATGCCACCGACATGAGCTGCTAGATGTATGATTATGTCTTGCTGGTCAACTGCAAATTGGCTATTTTCCCAGACGCGCAAATCGCGATCGCGCGATCGCGGTATTGTAATTTTATCGCGATCGGCTCCTGCTTTACACAGTTGATCTATCACCTGACGGCCTAGAAACCCCGACCCACCAGTGACTAGAATCCGTTTATTTTTTAGTTCTAAGGCGGTCATATTTTATCCTCTGTGATGCGAATCAGAAGTGCAAAGCGCCCAGTGTTTGACGAATAGTTGCAATATCATCTGGAAATTGCGAACCTTTTCCATTGGGTGAAGTATGACCCAATGCTTGTAAGTCTGCTTCTACCATTAGGGAAACTAGTTCTTCAAAGGTTACTGATGGTGTCCAGCCCAAGTTCTGCCGTGCTTTGGTAGAATCGCCAATCAACAACTCTACCTCAGATGGACGCAGGTAACGCTCATCAAACTCTACATAATCTTGCCAATTAAGATTCACATAACTAAATGCTAGTTCTAAAAACTCGCGCACCGAGTGGGTTTCACCAGTAGAAATTACGTAATCGTCTGGCTGGTCTTTCTGCAACATCAACCACATTGCTTTGACGTAATCCTTTGCATAGCCCCAATCTCGCTTGGCATCTAGATTACCCATGTAAATCTTTTTCTGCTTACCAGCAACAATACCAGCCACGGCTCTAGTAATTTTACGGGTTACAAAGGTTTCACCCCGCCGTGGTGACTCGTGGTTAAAAAGTATACCGTTACAAGCAAATAAATTATAAGATTCACGATAATTTACAGTTTGCCAGTGAGCGTAAACTTTCGCACAGGCATAGGGACTGCGGGGATAAAAGGGCGTTGTCTCAGTTTGAGGTATTGCTTGTACTAAACCATACATTTCTGAAGAACCCGCCTGGTAAAATCGCACCTGAATTCCGGTACGATGCTGGTAGTCTCGAATTGCTTCCAACAGACGCAATGTCCCCATTCCTACTGCATCTACTGTGTATTCTGGTGAATCAAAGCTGACTCTGACGTGGGATTGAGCGCCGAGGTTGTAAATTTCTACTGGCTTTACTTCTTCTAAAATACGCCGTAACGTTGTACCATCCGTCAAGTCGCCGTAGTGAAGAAACAACCGTACTCCCTCTTTGTGGGGGTCTTCGTAAATATGGTCGATACGGTCTGTGTTGAAGGTAGAAGTCCGGCGAATGATGCCATGAACTTCATAACCTTGTTCCAACAAAAACTCACTTAGATATGAACCATCTTGTCCAGTAATACCAGTAATCAACGCTCGCTTCTGTTGCGTCATACTCAATTATCCCTTATTGTCTTTGATTAAAAATTTACAGCCAATCTGATACAACCTAGCAACTAATTGCTGAATTGCCTAATGGGAAACCTACGAGTTCTTGTGATTATGAGACTTTTTCCGTAAATAAATATACTTAACAAAAAGTAATTCAGCACGTAAGTTCAACATTTAGATAGCTCAAGATTATTTAATTATGTATATTTTCTTTTACCAGATAGATCGAGATTATTTTTATATATGTTGTTTTTTGTCAAAACTTCATATATCTCTAGTTTTATGAAGACTTAATAAAATAGCCATTTTAAATTAGACTTCTGGCAAAAGTGCCAAAGATCCACACTTACAGAAGTCTCAATATAAGTAGAAAAGCACAAATTATAGAAAGAAAAATGAGCAATCCTTTAGCTTGAGGGGAGAATTGTACTTAGGGGCATTAACTGCCCCACAGAATCCACCCTAAGTAGTTACTCAGTATGCGCCGTTATTTTTGGGTAAAATTACGACATCAACAGTTTTCAGTATGATCCATAAATCAAGCCAGAAATTCCTAAATTTGACATAATGCAGGTCTATTTGGACTCTCCGAGGATAGGGAATGTCATTACGCCCAGATACCTGCCACAATCCAGTAATTCCTGGACGGATTGTTAAAATCTCGTCAATGTGACAACCGTATTTTGGCAGTTCTTCTGCTACCAAGGGTCGGGGGCCGACTACACTCATGTCCCCTTTTAAAACGTTCCAGAACTGGGGAAATTCGTCTAAGCTAGTAATTCGCAAAAATCGACCAATTTTGGTAATCCGGGGGTCTTGTTTCAGCTTAAAACTGCTCTCAAATTCTTGCCGCAATTCGGGTGATGTTTCCATCATTTGCATGAGGATTTCGTCCGCATTGCTTACCATTGTTCGGAATTTAATACAACTAAACGCTTTGTAATTTTTCCCTACCCGTTCCTGGACATAAAAAATTGGTCCTTCTGAGCTAAAGGCAATCAGCAAGGTCAAAATTAAGTAGACGGGGAAGAACAAAATTAATACCGACAGCGAAAACACTATATCGAACAGTCGTTTGGCTAACTCTCCGTTTAAACCCTGAAAAGATAAACCTTTGGGCTTAACTTTTGGCGTCTTTGTTTTTTGACCGCGTTTTAAGAAACGCGTAGACGCTCTAGTGTCTTGCCTTACGCCTCGCTTGCCGGAGAGGAGTGAGCTCTGGGCAGTCATCATACTCCTTAATAATCCACACCACACATAGTCCCAATATTAAAGCCAAAATGAGATGCTTCTGGGGGAAATTGCCAAAAGCCTAAAAAAATCAGACGTTAATCAAGACCATCATTGGAAAAATGGTCTTTTTTCGTTGCACTTGTTTACAAAATCTAGATAACGATCTGCAAAGATTTGCGGTGAAAACTGCGCGGCGTGCGATCGCATATACTCGGAATTGAACGAACCCTCATACATTTCAAACTTTTCTACTGCCTCCACTAAAGCGGCCTCTGTTTGCGTCCTGAAAAATATACCTGTCCCTGTATCCACACAAGAGTGGATATCTCGCACTGTTTCTAAAGCGCCTCCTGCACCGTAAGCAATCACTGGCGTGCCGCAGGCCTGTGCTTCCACTAGGGCAATCCCAAAATCTTCACAGGCTGCATACACAAACGCCTTAGCCTTAGACATATATTTTTTTACCACATTATCGGGTTGCCATCCCAGTATTTGGATGTTGGAGTTTGCCATCTCGCGAATCTTGTTCATTTCATCTCCTGTACCAATGACTACTAATGGTCGTTTTAGTTGATTAAAAGCCTTGACAATCAACGATATTTGCTTGTAACTTACCAACCGAGAAACTGTCAGGTAAAAGTCCTCTTTCTCAGACAAAAATGGGAATTCTGCAATATTCACTGGTGGGTAAATGACTGTTGCTTCTCGTCGATAGCAACGCCAAATCCGCCGAGATGTATGCTGCGAGTTGGCAATGAAGTAATCAACGCGATTGGCACTCAATACATCCCACTGGCGCAAACGATGTAATAAATATCGCGTCACCCACCCAGGTAAACCATTACCCAGTTTGCTGTGGCGCAGATAATCAAAGGTCAAGTCCCAGGCGTAGCGCATAGGGCTGTGACAGTAGCAAATATGCATCTGTTCGGGAGTGGTAAGGATTCCTTTGGCAACAGCATGGGATGAAGACAGAATTACATCGTAATGCCGCAAATCAAGTTGTTCAATTGCCAAGGGCCACAAGGGCAAGTATTTTTGTATACCGTTGCGGGCATAGGGAAAGTTCTGGAGAAACGTCTTGCCAATTTGACGCTTGTATAAATAACTTTCTCTATTGCTGGATTCAAAATCTATGAGGGCATACAAATCAGCATCAATGTGATTCAGAATTTCTCGTACAACGAGTTCTGAACCACCGGTGGCTTTGGGGGTTAGCCACTCATGAACCAGAGCATATTTCAAGGGCACAGCTAACTTGAATAAGTGGAAAATACAAAGGCTAACTTGATGACGTTAACTGAAAAGTTTCCCCTTGTGATTAATTAATGGGAAGCGCCCCAGATTAGCACATAAGACGGAATCTTTCCCTCAGAGGTTCCAGATGGATGCGGCAACCTGATAATCTCAGATTGGGATTAGGGATTGGGAATTGGGCATGAGGTATGTATGAGGCTTGAGACATTGAGCATGAGGCATTGGGTATGGGTTATTCTCTTTGTCTCCCTAGTCCCCAATCCTTTGATGAAAACTGATATAGAAAGGGTGAATTTATGCGAATTCTGATTATGGGTGGTACTCGGTTCATTGGTGTCTATTTGACTCAACTACTAGTGGAACAAGGACACGAAATAGTGCTGTTCAATCGTGGGAATCGGCCAGCACCTTCTTTAGAGGGAGTAGGACAAATTATAGGCGATCGCACAGATGCAACTCAATTAAAGGCAAAGTTATCACAAGAAAACTTTGATGTCATTTTTGACAATAACGGACGCGAACTTACTGATACTCAACCACTAGCAGAAATTTTTCAAGACCGAGTACAACATTTTGTATACATGAGTTCTGCGGGGGTGTATCTCAAATCTGACCAATTGCCCCACATAGAAGGCGATGCTGTAGATCCCAAAAGTCGCCATAAGGGTAAACATGAAACAGAAGCTTATCTGACTCAATTGGGATTGCCTTTTACCTCTATTCGTCCTACTTATATCTACGGGCCTCGTAATTATAATGAGTTGGAAGGCTGGTTTTTTGACAGAATTGTGCGCGATCGCCCCATTCCTATCCCCGGAAATGGCTTGCATATCACGCAGCTAGGTCATGTAAAGGACTTGGCGCTGGCAATGACTCAGGTTTTGGGCAATAAACAAGCCATAGGACAGATTTATAATATCTCTGGCGATCGCTTTGTCACTTTTGATGGTTTAGCCCGTGCTAGCGCTGTAGCGGCTGGCAAATCACCCGATGCTGTCAAAATTGTCCACTACGACCCGAAAAAGTTTGATTTCGGCAAGCGCAAAGCATTTCCGATGCGGGTGCAGCATTTCTTTGCTTCGGTGAATAAAGCGCAAACAGAATTAAACTGGCATCCTGAATATGATTTGATTTCTGGTTTACAAGACTCTCTGCAAAATGACTATTTGGCTAATGCAAAAGATAAAGCTGATGTTGATTTTTCTGTAGATGAGGAGATTTTACAAGCGTTGTGAGCAGTAGCCAAGGCGAATAGAATTCGCGGCTACACTGGCATTGTCCACCTCCGCGGACTAAGGTCAAATTAAGGGTTTGAAACCCACGGAGGTGGGTTTTGTTTGTCTAGCGAGGTTTCTAACTGCCCGTTTCGCTTAAGTTGACTGATGCGATCGCATTTTCATAACTCATCAGGGTTAACGCCTAACTCTCGCAGTTGTGCTGCTAATTTGTTAGCACGTTGACTTTCTCGTTCTAGTTTTTCTAGCGGCGTGGGAAGCCAATTCCCGGATGCATCATACCAACGTAGCCACAATCGCTCAATTCCTTGGTAAGAACCTTGCCAAAGTCCTAAGCCTAGTTCCAAACCCGGCATCCACAGCCGTGGGGTACTCAAGTCCAATTCGTTGTAACGGTCTGCAACTAATTGGAATGCTTGGAGCTTGTCAGTGTAACGGTCAAAAACAATGTAGTAAGGAACTCGCAAAATCCGCTCATAAACTTCCCATTTGGTCGGTGGTTGGTTAATCTCCCGCAGAGTTTGTCCTAAGTCTTCTTTTTCAGTGCCAGGAGAAAGCAATTCTACCACTACAAAAGGAGCAACCCCTTCTTGCCAAATGACATAACTTAGACGCAAGTTTTGCTGTTCGTAGAGACGCGAAACTCCCACAGCAGCAAACCAATCTGGACGTTTGTACCACAGTGTATGCCGGAGATCATAATAAAGGTTTAAGTCAGTGCCAACAAATACTTCCTCTGCTGGATAGGTAGGTGGACAAAAGGTTTCGCGCAGAAGTTGGGGTTGAAAAAGGTGAAATTCGTCAGGCAAACCAGAGTCCTCCGGGTATTCACTGGGAAGATCATACATGGTGGGTAGGGTTTCTTTTGCAGGGCGAGGTGGGTCTGTTTGGTACATAAGGCGAATCCTGACCGACTAATTTTAAGTTAACGGATCACGGCAAAGGTTTGCTCAACGCAAAATCAAATATATTTTCTTCTACCTGGGGAAGACGCGATAAATTGCGTCTTTAGTCTTTACTGAAACAGGAATGAAAATTTTATTTATTAGTCAGGCAAACGTTTTTTAGAATTGCCTGAAGGCTACTGAAACTAGTTTCTGTAAATACTATTGTTGGTTGATAAAATGATCCAGGTTTTGCAATATCCACTCCACAATATTCTAGAGTCTCGTGCCCGCTTAGGTGAAGGCCCCGTCTGGGATTCTACCCAAAACCTACTGTACTGGATCGATATTTACAACCATCGGGTACATCAGTTCAATCCTGCGACGGGGAAAGACTTGTTTTTTGATGTGGGAGATGTAGTAGGTGCGATCGCAACAGCAGGGAAAGATAGATTAATTATGGCACTGCGTCATCATCTGGCATTTCTCAACACCAAAACAGGTAAAGTTACTCCCATTTTGGAGATTGAAGGAAATCTGCCAGATAACCGTCTCAATGATGGGAAATGTGACCCTCAAGGTCGCTTTTGGATTGGTTCAATGTGTTCTTTGGAAAAACCGCAGGCTAGCCTCTATCGCTATGATCTTGATGGTTCATTGCATCTGATGGAAACGGGATTGACTATCTCTAATGGTCTGGGGTGGAGTCCCGATCAAAAAACGTTTTACTTGAGTGATTCTCCTCAACAAAAAATATATGCTTACGACTTTGATTCAGTAACAGGTAACATTACTAATCGCCAGATTTTTGTTGATTTAACTCATGAATCTTTCTACCCAGATGGGTTGACGATAGATAGTCAAGGAAATATTTGGTCAGCTATGTGGGATGGCTGGTGTGTGATTCGTTTCAACCCCAAGGGTGAAGAGATATTGCGGATCAATTTACCTGTGCAATTACCAACCAGTTGCACTTTTGGCGGCGAAGATTTGCAAACACTCTACATTACCACTGCTTCAGTTGGACTCAGCCAAGCGGAGATAGGAAAAAGTTTCTACTCAGGTGATTTATTTGCTCTCAAAACTGATGTTACTGGATTACCTAGCTATGATTTTGATAAATAAAGTAGTATCTGTGTCAAGGTGAGGCGCTAAATTGCCTCTCATCTTTGTTCAACTCAACTCTTTATTTGTTTGTGAATTCTAAAAATTCCGAGTTTTGAACTTTTGATCTTGAAGTTCCGGGTTCAAAGGTGCAACTTCCGAGTTCAAAGGTGCAACTTCCGAGTTCAAAGGTACAACTTTCGGGTTCAAAGGCGCAACTTCCGAGTTCAAAGGTACAACTTCCGAGTTCAAAGGTGCAACTTCCGAGTTCAAAGGTGCAACTTCCGAGTTCAAAGGTGCAACTTCCGAGTTCAGAGGCTCAACTTCCGAGTTCAGAGGCTCAGATATTTTTAATCAGCAGTGCTAGCTTTTTGCGGCAAAAGATAAATACCCCCAGAGATTAAAGTCAAGGCGACAGAAACCCAAAAGGCAATCAGAGAGGGAGTTTGCCAGACTTCAGGTAGGGGTGCAATCAGAAGTGCGATCGCAACTATTTGACTAACAGTTTTGAGTTTACCCCAAATATTCGCTCCGGTAATTGTCGTTTGATTCACCCGCCAACCAGCGATCGCTAATTCCCGCGCTAAAATCAAAAACACTCCCCAAGCTGGCACTTTTCCTAGTTCAATAAAAACCAGCAACGGCGCAAGTACTAGAAATTTATCCACTAAGGGGTCAAGAAACTTACCCAACTCACTAACTTGGTTGAGTTTCCGCGCCAAATAGCCATCTAACCAATCAGTTAACGCCGCAACGATAAAAATCGCCAAACATATCCATTTAGCTTGTACTGTAGGATTGTACAAGCCATAAAGCAGAAATGGTACACCCAGAAGGCGAGAGAAGGTAATCCAGTTGGGTAGGGTCATTGAAAATTAAAAATTAACTAGTGTAAAAGCAACAAACAGCCAAGCAAATATGCAAAATATATGCAGATTAGTGTATCTGAGTGTGCCTGCGTGGGAAAATCTGTTTTCTGAAGCTCTCTTAAAACAATACTATGACTGAACACACAGACTCTCAATTCCGCATCGAACGCGATTCAATGGGCGATCGCCAAATTGCTAGTAGCGTTTATTACGGCATTCAAACACTACGGGCGATCGAAAATTTCCCCATTAGCGGCATCAAGCCTTTAGCTACTTACGTAGATGCTGGATTGATAATAAAAAAAGCTACAGCAATTGTGAATGGAGAACTAAATTGCATTCCTCAAGATATTAGTCAGGCGATTGTCCAAGCAACTGATGAAATTTTAGCTGGGAAGTTCCGCGATCAATTTGTTGTAGATGTTTATCAGGCGGGTGCTGGAACATCCCACCACATGAATATCAACGAAGTTTTGGCAAATCGCGCCTTAGAAATACTCGGTGAAGAAAAGGGAAACTATAAACGTGTTAGTCCCAATGACCACGTTAATTATGGACAGTCTACCAATGATGTGATTCCGACTGCAATTCGCATTGGTGGTTTATTAGCATTATCTAAAACATTACACCCAGCAATAGATGGTGCGATCGCATCTTTAGAAAAGAAAGCTGTAGAATTTCAAGATATTGTCAAATCTGGCAGAACCCACTTACAAGACGCTGTACCCGTGCGTTTGGGTGAGAATTTTCGGGCTTGGGCGCAAATTCTTACAGAACATCAAAACCGCATTTATACTGCCTCTGGAGATTTGATGGTACTGGGTTTAGGAGGTAGTGCAGCCGGTACGGGATTAAATACTCATCCTTTATATCGCGCCCGTGTGGTAGAAGTTCTTTCAGAATTGATTGATACTCCTTTAGAACCTGCGCCGCATCTCATGGCAGCTATGCAAAGTATGGCTCCATTTGTGAATGTTTCCGGTGCTTTACGCAACTTAGCCCAGGATTTAGCCAAAATATCTCATGATTTACGGCTGATGGATTCGGGGCCAAAAACAGGCTTAAAAGAAATTCAACTGCCCCCAGTGCAACCCGGTTCCTCGATTATGCCAGGGAAATATAACCCAGTTATGGCAGAGATGACATCAATGGTGTGTTTTCAGGTGATGGGTTACGACAGTGCGATCGCTTTAGCCGCACAAGCCGGACAATTAGAATTAAATGTGATGATGCCACTGATTGCCTATGACTTAATTCACAGTATCGAAATTCTTGGTAATACCATCGTTGCACTCACCGAACGCTGCATTGAGGGAATTACTGCCAATCGGGAACGTTGTTTAGCTTATGCCGAAGGCAGTTTAGCTTTAGTAACCGCACTAAATACCCATATCGGTTATTTAAATGCTGCTGCTGTCGCCAAAGAATCCTTAGAAACTGGTAAATCTCTGCGGCAAATTGTTTTAGAACGAGGATTAATGAGTGAAACAGATTTAGCCACAGTGTTAAATCTAGAACAAATGAGTGGTATCTTACCGCTTAAAACAGAATAATAGGGGACAGGTTACAAGTTATAGATCAATACGGTTCAGATAAGCCCAAAACCCTCATGTAGAGACGCGATTTATCGCGTCTTCAAAGACCAATTACCTACACCAATAACCCTTAACTGAACCGTATTAGGTTATAGGTTGCTATCCTCTATTGCCTATTCCCTGTCCCCTGTCCCCTATCCCCTACCTATACCATGCAGACTCAAAAACCAGCTGTTAGTCTCATTCGGGCTACATCATACAAACGAGAAGCTTTACGGGAATCTTTAGTGGTTCTCCTGGAACCTTTTGGAGGAATGGCAGCGTTTGTGAAAAAAGGCGATCGCGTTTTACTAAAACCAAATCTACTTACAGGTTCGCGTCCTGGTAAAGAGTGTATCACCCGTGCCGAACTAGTTTACGAAGTTGCCCAAATGGTAATTGAGGTTGGTGGTAAGCCATTTTTGGGCGATAGTCCTGCTTTTGGTAGTGCCAAGGGCGTAGCAATAGCAAATGGCTATCTGCCTATTCTAGAAGAACTCAATCTTCCCATCATCGATTTTCACGGTCAGCGTTACCAAACCGTCAGTGACAATTTTAACCATCTGCGACTGTCTAAAGAAGCAATGGAAGCAGACGTAGTGATTAACCTACCGAAAGTTAAATCACATGCCCAGTTGACATTAACACTGGGCGTAAAAAACCTGTTTGGTTGTGTCCCTGGCAAAATGAAAGCTTGGTGGCACATGGAAGCCGGAAAAGATGCGAATAGATTTGGTGAAATGTTAGTAGAAACTGCTAGGGCTATTAACCCTAACTTAACCATATTAGATGGCATCATCGGTCATGAAGGTAATGGCCCCAGCAACGGGGAACCTCGCCAACTGGGTATTTTAGCAGCGGCATCAGATATATTTGCCTTAGATCGAGCGATGGTAGAAATCCTCAATGTTCCTCCTGAACAAGTGCCCACAGTTGCAGCTTCTCAAAGGCTAGGAGTTTGTCCAGAACTAACTGCCATAGACTTTCCGCATTTAAATCCTGACTTATTAAAAATAGAAGATTGGCGGCTACCCGACAAGTTAATGCCCATCGATTTTGGTATGCCCCGCGTCATTAAGTCTACCTTTAAGCATCTTTACACCCGATTTATCAAGGAACCAATCAGTGTTTATGGAAGGGAGTGAGGAAGAAGCAGGGGGGCAGGGGAGCAGGGGAGGCAGGGGGAGAATAACTCTTAACTCCTAACTCCTAACTCAGCACTCAGCACTGTTTTGCCCAATCCCCAATTTAATGCAAACGTCGTTACAGCAATTTCATTGATTAGCAGAGTAATCTGTAATTACCCTCCGATTGCTTAACCAAACCGCCCTATTATATTTAGTGGCGGTTTTTTTAGCCGATTAATTTGTTATACAATTTTTACTCTTAGATTTAATTTATCCAAAAAGTTATACGGATTTAGGATCTGGAAATTGGGATTGGGTATTTTGTTCAGATATGAGGAAAGTTTGCTAATAACCTACTCACGTCCATGCCACCTTCTAAAACTTTTTTACTCTACCTTTATATAGATTGACAAAATTGCTGTCATATTACACAGATTGCAAAATTTAAATTATTAAATATTTGTTTAGTGATATTACTGAATCTATTCTGCCTTATACAGTTGATGTATCTGTGTTTATTCGGTAGTTATCATTGGTTACAAAAATCATTACTACCTATTTCTTCTCTGGTGTCAAATATTTTTGTGTATAACTACCATATAACAATCAAAAGCACTGAATATCTATCAGTGCAATTGCTGTTTTGTGTCCTGTATCACAAATTAGCAATTCCAGTAAAATGACCTTATCAAAGGCTTTATAGAATGTTATAATCATGAAGTATCGGATAAATATGTTTTGCTAATTAATCTTTAATCAGCGAAAAAATGTAACTTATGATGCTGTCAAAGTTTGCTTTGCGTATGCAACCCGTTACACCGTACAGGGAAACATCTGAAAATATTAATTACAAAATAAAACATGATTTGTTTAGTTGTAACTTTGTATTAAGAATTCCATGTATAAAAAGACTACTATGACAGTTGTATAACTGGTTTAAATTGTAGAATGCTACACATTTTACAGTTTAAAAATAGCTAAAATAGCATTAATACTCTCACTCAGAGAGTAAATCTACACAGTGTTACGAAGAACTTCAATTTTGTATGAATTCAAATAGCCAGTCTGCCAATGCCGCTACATATTCCCAACGTTTGGCAGACATTGTGGGAACTGCGATCGCTCTGTTGACTCTTACCCTACCCGTATTTGTCATCGCCCACTATTCTTCAACTAATGTTCAAAATAACCAGCAACCTCTGATCCAAAACATACAAGGAAATCAAGATTGATCGAGCTTCACAGCTGCATTTCCTCATGAGGAGACCTACAAAAAGCAGAACACTGATTTTGTAGACAATCTCTGTAGATGTGGGTGTAGTTCGTCAAGAATAAGCTAAATCTGGATTGTGTGACTCCAGATTTGAGTTGTCTTAACAAACTTAGGACAGAAATCTCTCTAACAACAATTAAGGGCAGAGGATATCCATCAATACCCTCTTGGAAAAAGCGTTGCGAAGTTTGCTCGTAACGCTTTTTCTATTTTTTGGCTAATTCAAGGGAGCAGGAAAGCAGGGGAGATAAGGGGACAATCACCTTGCCCTCTTCCCTATGGCATAGAACAAATACCTTGGGAAGAGATCCATATTGCCCTAAAATTCTACACGGGGAGCGAAGCTGACTGAGTGCCCCCATGATTCACCGTTATCAGAGGAGTTTTTTGTGGACTTATCTCGTATTCCTGCCCAACCGAAACCTGGTCTAATCAACGTTCTGATTGAAATTACTGGCGGAAGTAAAAATAAATACGAATACGACAAGGAACTAGAAGCTTTTGCTCTAGACCGAGTACTTTATTCCTCGGTACAATATCCTTATGACTACGGCTTTGTACCTAATACTTTGGCTGATGATGGCGATCCCCTAGATGGTATGGTCATAATTGACGAGCCGACCTTTCCCGGCTGTATTATTGCTGCACGACCAATTGGCTTTTTGGAGATGATTGACGGTGGCGATCGCGATGAAAAAATCCTTTGTGTTCCTGACAAAGATCCACGCTACACTCAAGTAAAATCCCTGAAAGACGTAGCACCACACCGCTTAGATGAAATTGCTGAATTTTTCCGTAGTTATAAAAATTTGGAAAAAAAGGTGACTGAAATTCTCGGTTGGCAAGATGTGGACAAGGTTGCAGCTTTAGTAGAAAAATCCGTCAAAGCTTATAGAGGATAATAGAAAAGTTAGGAGTTAGGAGTTAAGAGTTATGAATTTTGATTCTTAACTCCTGTACAGACGCGATTAATCGCGTCTGTACTCATAACTTTTGTTTGTTACGGATCGCAAAAACTGCCACCAACCCTAAACCAGAATGCAGCGTACTCTCCTTTTGGCAAAAATTCATAATTGCACCCTTACGGGGGCGAATATCAACTACGTTGGTAGTATCAGCATTGATGAAATACTTTTGGAAAAAGCTGGTATTTTACCTTATGAGCAGGTGCAAGTAGTTAATAGTGCCAACGGTCAGCGCTTTATTACCTATGCGATCCCCGCTCTAGCTCATTCAGGAATCATTGAGCTAAATGGAGGTGCGGCACGTTTAGGCATTATTGGCGATCGCTTGATTATAATGACTTACGGGCAGTTCACTCCAGAAGAGGTAAAAAGTTACTCTCCTACGGTAGTCATTGTGGACGAAAAAAACAGGCTGTTGGAAGTGCGGCGCTACGATGACCTGCTCACTAAGGTCTAATTTCAAGGAAAATGTCAAATTTTGAGTTGTCGGATTCCCAGAGCTACATATCTGAAAAGTCATCTACCCTGCCCAGTAGCCCAGCAGGTGAATTTATCGTGCAATTCTGGGGTGTCAGAGGTTTGATACCCACTCCTAGTAGCAACACCAATCGTTATGGTGGTAATACTGCTTGTGTAGAAATACATGTAGCTGGGAAACGCTTGATTTTTGATGGTGGTACTGGCTTACGCATACTTGGTAAAACTTGGCAAGAACTGCAACAGCCACTAGAAGCCCATTTATTTTTTACCAACTGCCAATCAAACCGAATTCAAGGATTTCCCTTTTTTGCTCCTGCATTTATTGGGGAAAATTGCTTCCATATTTACGGCACAGCTGCCTCAAATGGAGCTTCAATCAAACAATGTCTGTACGATCAGATGCTCCAGCCGCACTTTCCTTACCCTTTACAGGTAATGCAGTCAGAATTGCAATTTTACAATCTGACTCCAGAAAGTGATGTGAAGTTAGATGATGTTACCATTACAACTGCATTAATTAATCAAACTCAGCGGTCAGTTGGCTACCGAGTTACTTGGCAAGAGTATAGTGTTGCCTACATCACAGATTTGCACCAAAATGCCGATCAAGTGGAGCAAGAGCGGATTTTAGAGTTTATTAAAGGCGTTGACTTACTGATTGCCAATGCTACTTACACTCCGCCGACATCTCACAACCATGATTCTGCTGATTTACTCTGGCAAGCTGCGGTGAATGCGGCTTTAAATGCTGGCGTCAAACGGCTAGCCATTTCTCATCATCACCCAGATGACCATGATGATTTTCTCGATCGGGTGCAAGTCGATATTAAATCTGCTTTTCCTCAAGCCATACTAGCCCATGAAGGTCTAGTATTATCTGTTGGTAATTGATTTTTTTAATACTTAGATGTAGTGCAGGAGATATTTGTTTGCCAAGGGCTATATAGGCTGACGTTAGGTGCTTGAGCTACTAGCTGGATGTCTCCATTAGGATCAACTACCCAGCTTTGGGCTTCCACAATCTGATTAGTAGATTTGGTAACAGATGTAGTAGATTTTTTATCTGTAATTTCCACAGATAATTTATCCGTTACTCTCTCTGTTGCTTGTGGGGGCAAATCTACCCAACTTGTAATCACTGCTCGTCCCCGCAGAGGCTCGTTAGGACTAAGGGGTAATCCACCGCGTCCTGTGGCGATAAAGCGACTAGCGGTTTGTCCTCTTCTGGGAGTGCAACCT